>Ga0163217_1091161_pt1 | contig 21904 bp, 16 predicted proteins | sample SynspAceP_FD_185933 | JGI IMG/M metagenome (GOLD analysis project Ga0163217, IMG submission 185933) | Saline lake microbial communities from Ace Lake in Antarctica - Synechococcus sp. Ace-P (PacBio error correction) | ecosystem: Environmental > Aquatic > Non-marine Saline and Alkaline > Saline ...
CCAAAACACCAGGGAAGAAGAAGGGATTTTTTTAAGTGGGGGGGAGGATTTGGGGAAAAGAGGAAATAGGAAGCGGATGAATGCCAATTTGAAAAATTCGTTCCAAAAAATGGAAGAAATTCTAATCGTCCCCCGAATGGGGGAATTGTGGTCAAAGCAATAAGTGGCAAGGAATTGCGCAGAAAACGGGACCTGATCCTCATCAGTGCCGGTTTACTTTACTAAAATTGATCAAGGAATCCTTAAATCTCCTCTGGTAATAAGCGGATGAGCCAATTTAAATTAGAGGATTAGACAATACTGGAAATCAAATAATCGAAAAAATTAAAAGTAAAAATATGAAGCCATTTTCCGCAATAGCAGGAAATACAAATGAAAAGATCAGCAGTCCCCCATTTCAATGTGGAAATGATGAAAAGCTTGGAAACTGACATCACCATGATATCTATACGCCTTTGGGTAGAAATGTAGTATCAGTGAGTTGTGTGCCTATGGGCATTAACTCCACCATGCTCAGAAAAACTTCCCAGGATTTTTTTTTGATGCAAGAAAAATGCAATCAATGGCCAAAAAATACGGATCCTTGGCTTTACCCAGGATCCATCTTTTGAAAAAGAAAATGGGTCAAGTTTAACAATACAGGCTTCTGTAAATTAATCCGCAGGGCGAATTGTAAACCGTTACAAGCAAAAATGTTCCGGTTTTCTACCGCATACGAAGTAGGAGGTAACGCCGAAGTTGAAATTTTTTGCGGTCTTTGATGTACCAATGTAGGTCGCTTTTTTTGGAGTTATCCATATGCTATGATATGTGGTTTCGCAGAAGACTATCCGACACTCGCAGTAATGGGTGCCGAGGTAGTTCTTTCACCCAACTTTAACAGGAACTATTGAATTCGAGACATCGAGCTATCGATAGCTCGCAGCCATGGCCGGAGTGTCAATCAATGCTACTTATTGATGTCAATGGTTTTGGATTACAGGAGGTAGTGGTTGCCCCTCGATGTGTGTGGACCAGATGAAGAGTACTATATCCAGCGGGAAGCACTGAAGAATAAATTTCCCAATCGGAGCTTGACTCAGTCGGGAAAAGAAGCCGTGAGCTTGGGGAATATTAAGACTTTGGGTCAACCATCTGAAGAAGTTTCCAGAGATAACATCATAAGATTTTCTCCAATTACCAGGCAGTACCCATTATCCATATTTTGGGATTCACTGGCCCATTGATCAAGCCGACAAACTTGATTGACTCGCCAAACTTCGAGAGAAAAGGAAAGTGAATTGACCCTGCCTCCAACTCCAATGGGAATTCAAAGGCATAAGCTTTAAATGATTTATCCGTGATCTTGGCATTAAAGCTTTCAGGTTAACCTGAATTTTGCGGATAATCATCTTTGATTATGAACAAAACATCCGCTATCCAAATCAACTTCTATAAAATTTTAGAAAATTAGTTTGAATTCCGAATTTAAAAAAATTTTAATTAATATTAAACCTAAGATAAAACAATGGATTACCCCTCCACAAAGGAAAAAAAAGAGAAAAAATCCGCCACTATGTAAGGCTGGTTTGAATATTCCTGCCTAAACCTCTACAGGCGGTTTCATTTTATAATCCACATCTACTCTATCGAAATGGAACCTATGGAAACTAATGGGCTATCAATGGCCTATTTCCTGCAGGAAACGGGATTGGTGGAGCAGTCGTAGTCCGGCGACGGCAGCAAACTCCCAACGTGGCAACCGGCACCTTAGTATATCTGAATGCAGGTAAAATCTTGCCCCGGTTTTTGGGTAGTGGTAGCAGAAAAGCAGGAGGTCCGAGTGATTTTTAGGCAAAAACGCTCATCAGTGAAGACGATGGTTATTTTTGCCTTATTCAATCGATTCCAGAAGGAAATAAACTAAGCACTACATTCAATAAATGATAACGTCCAAAAAAGCAATAAGTGCAAACCTTACTATAGTATACGGCCAACTTCCGGCTGATAGGTGGAACGAACTCAAAATTGAAAGCGAAGAGCTTGCCAAAAGCTAAAGCTGGTTCCACTACTGAATCAAACATAAAAAAGGTATTGGTCAATTACTTTAGTGATTTAGCTGTCCGTAGAGAAGTATTTTGCCATCCCGGTAAAACGGCTTTGAAAAACTTAACCAAATCCTTTTGATAATGAAAGATTATACTTACTTAGGGGGGGGGGGGGTGGTCAAAGTAAAACTAAACATCGACCAGAAAGTGTCCGATGAAATGTTTACAAGTGGTAAATCCAAAATGTTCACCGGAAGAATGATGACAAAGAGTTCGAATAACGAATTAAATTACCAATACGCGCCAAAGCAGTCCAAAGAAACTATTTTGAGGTCTCCTTCTTTAGACAATTTGAATTCGGTAGATGAAAGACTCATTTACACGAAAAAATCAGCAGAACTCCATGACGCCTACGATCAATTCACTTACAATATTGTAATTCAGCATTGCCTTTTTCAAGGAATGCATTGATTGCACTCATCTCAACCTAATATTCAATCCGTAGTAATTAGATATGCTTCCGCCTTATCTATCCACGAATATTACGCCATTAATCAAACCCTATAATTTCAGAAATGTTCTAATATAGATTTAGAAAATCTTCCTGAATCAGAGTAGGCCTCCAAATTAGGTCAATTGATCAAACAATTTAGAAACCTGAACAGAATATAGTTATGTCACAGATACCTGCACTCGCCTAGCTGAAAGACACCACCTTTAGCACTTTCGACCGCGAATATTTTATAGAAAGAAGATTTGCAAGAACTTCATCGGGAATAATTAGAGGAGTAAGTGAAAGATATTAACACCTTTCTTTAGTGCTTTGAAAGAGTAATAGGCCAAAAACCAACTGGGGTTTTTCATGCTATGCCAATTTCTGAAGGAACTCGGTTTCAAGTCGAATGGAATCAAAGATTTTGGGAGAATTTCCTACGGAAGAAAACATGTTCCTGGCAGAGACCCTCATCCACCACAGGTGGAATGGACTCACTGCTCCAAACCAACCTGGGCCTTAAAGAAAGCTCAGGAAATGGCTTCAGACAGGCAATGGCTCTTTGCGAACTTTCTTTGTAACTACCGGTACATCAACGGCTAATAATGATCGTACTTCAAGCTTTGGTAGCACCTGGGGATTTGGTTCTAATTGATTCGGGATTGTCACAAGTCGCATCCATTACGGCTTGGTTCGTGTCTTGGAGCTTATCCCGTATACTTGATTCTTATCTCAATTGAAAATATCATTTTGGTGCCAGTTCCCTTTAGAACAGATTCTTAAAAACTGCTGTTCTGAAGGGCCTGCCGGTCGATGGATAAAAGTAAAATGTTGCTAACTTGACCATTGCAACCTTTGAATGGGATGGTCTACAATGTTACAGCGAGTCATGGGCGTGTTTTGGCGATCAGCCCGATATTGGTATTCTTATTGGGATGAAGCTTTGGTTTTGCTTTCGCAGGATTTTACTTACACGCTACAAGCAGCGAACGGGAATGTTTCAAGATGGCTAAAAAAGCTGCATGACAAATACCAAAACTGAAGCTTATCGGAAAGAATAATCAGAATCCATATCACTAGTTCAAGAAGGAGAAGAGCCTTCCTTACCAGAATTCCTGATCAGGTAAGTATCAGAGGTCTATGCAACTCAAGTAACACACAAAACGATGAAGGTAGCTTCCGTCAGGCCTCTATGGTCCATATTTGGGATGGAGTTTAGAAAAAAGTCGGAAAACACGTTTCTAGAAGCTTACATGACGCATACGTCTACTTCAACCCAACTATCAAATGTTGGCATCTCTGGAATGTGGGAAGAAGACAAGCGCAGTTGAAGGCTATGAAATGGTGGAACGCAGCATTGAATTGGCGATGTTTTTAGAGCCAAAGTATTTGAAATCCAAAAACTCCAGTAATACCTTTCAATGTAATTTGACCGTGACAGGGATTTTATTCCTGAACCAATACCGAGATACTGGTTTTACCAATACTACGATTTCCCCTCTAAGGTTGGAATCGGATGGAAAAGAGGCTTGGAAAAAGACGAATTCACACTTGATCCCACTAAAAATTATACCTTGTTCATACGGGCGAACTGGTATTGATGGAGATACTTTCAAACAAGTTCCAACATGATAAATACAATATCCAAATCCAATAAACCTCGAGGAACACTGGTTCTTTTTCATGAACCAAATATTGGGACGACTCCGCGGAAGTGTGAGCTACCTAACCAAAGGGTGGCTATTGGATATAGCTGAACAGCTTTGAATCAATATTTGAATCCCTCCAACCACCGTGAAGCGGGAGATTTTGCTGACATTCAATTGAGTCACTCACGAAACATGTGCCTCTCCATTACCTGATTTCAGTCGCTTCCATCTTTTCGATTTTTGGCAGTACCGGGTTGTTCCTGGGGGAAATTTCGAGGGCTTACTTCCTTGCGTATGATGAGGATAACTGTGAGTATATCTTCTATGGATAGATTGGCAAAAAAGCAATTGAAGAAAGGCAAAGAGTTTTGTAGCCTCTTCATATTCATTTATTCCTTATTCCTCCTGGAATTTCCAGTCCTCGTGCCTTGGTCAGGTGATCAGTGAAGGGATTTCTTCGCTTCATGTTAGCCCTTGGATGTATCTGAAATCACGCTACCGTGCCGATCTGGGGCTCCGGGTATTCGAGAAATCTGTCCTGAACCGTCAACAAACTGCAACGCTATGGGGCAATGGGTATTTTCAAAAAAAGGTAAATTAATAAAAGTATAGACTAAATAATAAAATCATGACTCAAAAGCAATCGAAAAAGCGAAAGCCCTACAAGTCCTATTTTAAAAAGGCATTTCGATATAATGAAATTCTTCTACAGATGAAACTCTAATCTATTTCATCAGTGCTACAAATTTTAATTCTTTTAGGAGCAGAATGAAGTGGATCAAAGGCTTCAAATTCATCAACAATATAGAGTGCTTTGTGGATTACATCCAAATGTAATTTTCACCCAAAGAAGAAAGCCTCATGAATGGTTTGAGAGTATTGAGGACATTAACCACAATTACCTACTTAGCAACCCGAAATTCAGGCGGTATATCCCACTCGAGAAAGGTAAAAAGGCAAAGCAGGAAAAAGCAATGGTTTTTGAATGTTTGAATGAAAAGACTGAAAACTAGCTAAAAAGCTGGGACTTGAAGTGATTTTCCCAAGCGCCAAGATGCGGAAACGATATGGACAAATAAGGTCAATACGAACCCGAATTGCCGAGAAAGCCGGCGTGCCTTGCGTAAACCCTACGTTTTGTCACGGTAAAGAACTATGCTCACTTAGGTGAAGTATCAAAAAGGCCTCTTTGGAGACGATCTAGTGATTCCCAAACCCCATTTGGGGATTCAGGTCATACCGACCTTCTTTATTTCAAATGAAAAGAATATTTGAAATATGCACCAGAAATCGAGGCAAGAGGATAGTTAAAATCATGAAGCGGATCAATTGTCCGTGGATTCTGCCAATCGAAGCATGTTGTTAACTAAAAATGGCACTATCGTCGCTCGCGTTGATGACTGAACCTCCCCGTTTTTAAAGAACTGTACTCATACAAAGGCGGCTGGTGCGGAAACGAAATCTATCCAATGCATTTACCCCGCGATTAGATAAAAGAAGCCAGAAAATATACTCAGTATTTGGCCGATCAAAATTGAAGAAAGAAGGTTTACAAAAGGAATATTTTTGAAACTTGATTTTTAATCGATCCGGATAATGGGGCAATTTACCTGGTGAGCTTAACCGCCAAGGGTGGACGGGCGCAAGCTCGTCACCAATCAACGTCACGCAGTGTTTGCTTTTGGTACAGATGCTCCCCTCTACCTTTCCACATCCTAGAGTGGATGAATCAAGGATTAGTGGAGTTTAAGCGTCAACGCGCTCAACGATCGATGGGGTAAGCAGGAGAATATAGATAACTGGAGGCAAATGGTAATCAAGCATACTTGGAAGAACTACCGTAGAGTATGTTCAGATGCTCCAGTCTCAGGGATCCTGGCATATGTTTACAATGGGTCATATCCAATTTTGACCGAATGGATACGCACAGAAAGAGCTGTAGAATCAGAGAAAGAAGCCTTTTTTCCTACGAAATCAGCAAAAAACGGTGAATTACCTCTATGGAAAGGAGCAGATATGGGCATCTTAGTTCCAGAGGTCGCATGATGACTGATGACTTTTTCAAACTTCGAATAGAGCTAGGAATGATCAAGCATCAAAGGCCAATATCAATCCTGAACTAAGTCGAAAGACAAAAAGAGAGCCTGTTAAAATTTAATTGGAACCTTGACCAAGTAGTCAAGGTTTCCTTACATTGATAAACGCTATTGGGTTTTATAGCGTTACCTATTTTAAAAAACTTTAGCATCAATTCTATCTGATTGATGAGAAATATGCGCGCCATTTCACTTTCCATTCATGAGTCAATAGCAGACTTTAAATGGCCAAAATTGTTCCGCGAGCGTTGGCCTGCCTTAAGGCATGGCTCGACGCAAGTGGGACTTCATACAATTTCCAAAACGTCAATCTCTGCGCTGCCCAGACTTATATGCCAGAGCTATTGGAGACGCTATGACCATTCTTTATGGCAATTTGGTCCGAGCTGATGAAGCAGCAGTACATGTTTTTCTTAACAGGTTTTTCAGCCACAGGATTGCGAGTGGCCCTGCCTCTCAGGCCCGTTTTCCACGAAAGGAAACAGTGCAGTTGTTCGCAACCTATGACTACCATGCCGATCGTTTTTGAAGGTGTCTTACTGAAGACCTCTTGGAACGGAAAAAGCAGTAATCTGCAAGCAGCGATTGCCTCATGGGAGTTTTGGATGGATGAACGAAGATGGACCTAGCAGTCTCGCTTACCTTTGGTGGGCGCAAAATCATTGGTTTTGGTTTCGAGTACCACTTTATACTAAGGTATAATTCTGGAGTTTTTGCAGCAGCTGTAGATGACGCGGTCAAAGTATTAATCGGAGTACCCTCACACATGTCCTTAAAACAATGTGACACTGTGGATAAAAAGTGGGCACTCTAAAACAGTTCAAATCGCTCCAGATCGCAAAAATTCGGTAGTGACGACGCTGCTTTTCACGACCACCATCAACAGGACCTATAAATTGGGGCAAAAAATAAGAATCAAATGGAAACTGCAACAAAGAGCAATTTTCTTGGAAAATATCTTGGATAGAGGAATAGCGGTGATTCTTTAACCAATTCATTCTTACATCCCCCACATTTCAACCAAAACTATCAGGCAAGGTTAGGAACCTTATATATACGGCTTGCCTATTATCCAGAAAGATGGAGCAATGCAGGCTACTTTGGCCAGGGCATACAATAAATCAGTCATTTGGATAATTTTTTCAGAGGGCACAAACCTGATTACATTCAAACAAAGCAGAGATTTCTCATGGAGAAATATTGATTTCCAAAACCAAAATCTTTCGCTTGGAGTTTTTATTGGTTTTTTAATTTACAGATCTCCCTTTTCCCCTTTTCCCCTTTTAGAAAGGGAAAGGCTCTTTTCGAGTTTGTTATCTCTTAGCACTAAATTTAATTGATGGGTCTGGCTGGAGATATTATTAAAAATAGAAACTATAATTTTAAAAATTCAATATGGGGAATTTAAAAAAAGTATAAACCCTTATAACGGAGAGGTAAGTCCGGTCAGTAATCTAGGCTCAATCGGAATCAGAAGTGACATTTTCATGCTTGAAAAAAGCTGCGGATGCCCTTTGTCACCTGGAAAAAAGTAACCGCTGAGAAACACGCCGGCTTCCTTAATGATCATAGGCAGGAAACCATCCTTCGAGAAAAATGTGGAAAGAATATGCCAAGATGATCACTCTGAAATGGGTAAACCTATCTTCAGAATCCCGATGCAGAAAGTAACCAAATGCGCTTGGGTCTGCGATTATTATGCGGAGAATACTGCAAGCATTTTCTAGCGATGAGGTGATAGCGACGGATTGCCGCATAAGTATGGTGAACATGAGGCCAATCGGCTGTGTTCTGGCCATTATGCCTTGGAATTTTCCCTTTTGCAAAGTATTCCCGCTTTGCAGCTCCCACCAATTATGGCGGGAATACAGGCATGCTCAGCATGCATCTAACGTTTTTGGCTGCGCCAAGCAAATCGAATCCGTATTTCTAAAAGCAGGATTTTCCCGAAGGAGTCTTTCAAAATCTGATCGTTCACCACATGATCAAGACGGAAAGCATTTTGGGTTCCCATCCAGCGATCAAAGCAAGTACCCTCACCGGAAGTGAGCGGGAGCCTGGAAACAGCCGTCGGGGAAAATAAGCCGAGACACGCTGAAAAGAAGTCGCTACTTGAATTGGGAGCAGTAATGCTTTTATCGTTTGGAAGATGCAGACATTGATAAAGCGGTAAAAAACTGCGTCGCAGCCTCGGATGCTCACGGGTTGGACAATTTAGCTGTATCGGCTGCTAAACGTTTATTTTAGTCGAAAGCATTTATGATGAATTCGTTAGGCAAATACACACAAGCGGTGAAAAACCTAAAATCCGGTGAATCCGGCTGATAAGAAACCCCAATCGGAACTTTGGCTCGAAAAGATCTAGCCGACGAACTTCAAAGCCAAGTGAAAAAATCATGGAGGGGGTGCAAAATTACTCCTTGGTGGAAAATCAGGATAATTGCTACCACGAAGCCACTATTTGGGAGAAGTAAAACCCGGAAATGCCGGCCTTTGACGAGGAAACCTTCGGGCTTTAGCCGCCATGATCCGAGCAAAAGATGAGCAGATGCCTTTCCGACTTTTCGGACTCTTCGATGTATGGGTTGGGCGTTTTTACGTCTGTCTACCAATATTCGGAAAAGCCCTCAGGCCATGTCTTGATCAGGTATCCGATGGCGCTTCCATTTCAATCAATGAACTGGTCAAATCCTGATCCGAGACTTCCCTTCGGAGGAACAAAAAATTTCAAGGTTATGGAGGTGAGCTCGCCAAGGAATGGCATGATGGAAATTATAATAGGAAGACTATCTAACATCAAATGAGTTCTAAAATTCAACGCGAGTCTTTAGGCAATGGGACATTTTTCAACACTTTCCTTCGGCAATGAATTGCTGGGGAATGGGTTGGTGCTCACTAGTGAGTGGATTCTGAAAGCTGGTGTCCCTCGGGGCGAATTCTAGCCTTTTTATAGGCGGAATTCGTGGTAGCGCTGGTTGGCTGACCTTACTCAGAACTTTACCTCAGCCATGCCAAGTAAGGAGGAGAGCATGGTCTTTTCAGCTATCGTGGACTCGGATTAACGCTTCCTTTTCTGTACATTGGGTTTATTATCCTTGGCTACCGTATCTGTTTGTGCCTTTGAAGCAGTGGCTTTACTCTGTGGTATTGGGTAATATTTTTGCCACTTTCCCAAGGTGACACTTTGGAGCATACAGGGTATCCCATCTATTTTGATGTGGTTTGCTTAATTGCACATTGGAGCGATTCTGATTGGCACCATCAATTTCTCGTGTCAAATCAGCAGCTTTTCCAACCGTCTTTACCCTTTTTCATCCTGGAGCGGTCTCATGCTGAATCTTTGGAAGCCTTATTTTCGCCGCAATGCTTCAATCCGCTAAAAATTGAAAGTTTTGGGGTACTGAGAAGTTTCCACAGCCTAGTAGCGGTGATCGTGATGACTCCATTTATGTTTGTCGGCTTTTGAATGTAATTCCTCAGCCGCGGAAAGAAATTCAATCTACCCTTTAAGCAAAATAGGGAAAATCCGACACTCTTATCGTAATCTTGGCCATTGTGTGGTACAACGGCGATTATCTATAGTGTTGGCACCAACACCTCTAACCAGCGAATTAGAAAGCCAGTTCACTTGCTCACAGCAGCATGCGATGCACGAAAATTTATAAAGGAGTTTTGGGCAAAAATTTATTGATTTTAGCAGGTCTGGCCGGGATTATCACCAAGTTGACAGCTTTTTGTGGGTGCTACCCGTGCAATATATGCCAATGGGATATTCTTGGAATGCTACCCAAAGCAATTTGGGTTTTACATCCCAAAATACAAATCTCCCGTGATCGCTATTTTATTTTGTGACCCTGACGTCATACTCGCTACACTTTTTGGAAAAGAAGCCATGAAGTTGGCTAGTCCAACGCTGGCGGTCTGGGGATTGTGACCTCCTGGAACTTTTGGTGGCACTATCCTTTTCCAACTCCCGAAAATAAGGAACACTTATGCTCGTCCATTTAAAGTGACTTTTGGAAATGGGTGGGTTATTTTTAGCAATTTGGTAATCCAGTTTTGGGATAATTTTATCTTTATCTACCTGGAAATCCTCTTGCTCTATGGCATCGAATGGACGATCGTTGGCTTGCTGGCTACTGATCGGCTTGTTCTCTATTTCTGGCTAGCGAGTTTATACCAGAACAAGGAATGAGAGATACGATGGATGATCATTTGCAATAGCCAGAGACTAAATTAAAACTTGAATTTGAGTCTTGGATACTGTTAATATGCAATAGTACACAGATGCTTTTGGTATGTGGCCAAAACGAATAAAGATATTTTTACCGTAAGGGATCAAAAGTTTTCACAAAGGGAAGAAAGAATTTGTAATGATGGGGGATATAGAGCGGGAATAAACTACATTCATTGCCGCACTCTTACCCATCAAAAATCGAACCTGAATTTACAATGCCCAAAGCACTTGAACCCATCGAGAAGCGCTCCAACTCGGAATGGCTGAGCGCTTAAAATGGATAAACTTCCAAGATGGGTTCAATGGCATTGGACTGGGTGGCACCGGACTAGTTCCTGTTGTATTATTATTGTTTTTGCCCGCATTCCAAAGATGTCCCGGTTTGGGCCAAGATTGGTTTCTGGGATGAATTCATCAATCCTGACTATGCAGCAAGATCTTATCCCGACAGCATCTTCCGCACTCGGATGAACACTTGGTCTAATCTTGTCTAGTATACTGTTTTGGATTCTAATGCCATTGGGTTTTGGCGATTTACGATTGGAACCGGAGACTCCCACTAAGCGAGGCTATCTCAACATTTGCCCTCCAGTACTGACTTTCTCTTTGGGCATTTAGGAATTATCTTGGTTTGGGAAAGCGGATTTTCCATGCCTCGTGACTAGATATGGACAGCAAATGCGAATGTGGGTGGTATGTATGCCACCATGATTGTATGGTCGCTATTGCTGTTGGGAGTTGGTTGCCAAAGATGCGAGACCACGCACAACCTGTCGTATTTTTCCCAGCTGGCCAGTTCTTGGCAATTATTACGATTTTTGGCTCAGTGTATTTTTCGTACTTAACAAAATGGGAGTATTCCTTTTCTCCAGATCTCGAACCTTATCTCAGCGGAAGCCCTTTTTTCTATTTGCAAAAAAAAAAAGGAAAATTTTAAAAGCCCTTGATTCAACCCAGGAAATACTTACAATCGCGCTTGTTTTGTCGCAAGTGAGTACTAGCCCATCACATTGGGTTCAACATCCCGTGACTGGGATTATCGCTGATCAATTTACCGGTCCAGATTCCCATCTTTCAGGGCCTGCGGTTTTGGGCACTTGGTTTTCCTGTCTGTTATACAATGTTTTTATTTCTATAGGCTTTCGGTCCGAGGAGCGTGACAGTTAGCAAGAGTAGTATTACAGTAAGCATAGCCAAACTTTTTCTTCTACCTCGAAGATTTTGTTCAGAAGATTTTTGAAACTTAGGCTGAATGGATTTTTGAAATATGGGCGAATAAAACAGGAATCTATTGCGCGTAAGATCGGAATTTAAAACAAAGCCTTGAATGCCGAATTATTACTGACTAGAGATGTTTAGAAATACAGAAAATTTAACCAGTTTTCTAATTAAATGAACCCATGAAAATCGCAATTAATCATACTCGGAATCATCAATTGTCATTTTAATTTGTTGTCCAAATTTTTTTGGCAGTGGGCAGCCAGCGAAACATTGAAACCTATTCGTTCACAAAGTCATAAAAAAAATATGAATTTCATTCGAAATACGGAGTTTACGAGTCAACCTTGTTTTACTTCCGTTTCAACTTCTCAGGAAATAAATATAGAGGATGCTTCAGAGCAAAGGATTCTCCATTTTGGCGGATATATTTTTTTGGTGGAAAACGACAGAAAGGAAAAATAGCGATGACTTTCGCCGGTGGCCATGTCTTGGAGGATTCTATGACGATGAATGTTTCTGGTCCCAAAGAAATTCACAAAAGAAACACTTCCTCAGCCAAAATCATCCAAAATTGAATTTCGGGAAGAACCTGCAAAAACTGTCGCAGCCATCAACTTTTGGCGGTTGGGCCTACCGATTGAAAAATCGGAGCCAACAAGCAAAAATTAATTGCCGCTTTAGCTGCTGCGAATAAAGCATACCAATCGATTTTTCACTTTTAGGATATAATGGCGCCTTAACGGAAGAGTGCTAAACCGTAAAAATGGAAGTTATTTGTCGGTTGGAAGGTGCGAGTTTGGATAAATATTTTGAATGCTGTTCAATCAGTAATTGGGTGAATTCGCTGTTCTTTCAACAGCCTAGTAATTTCTTTTTGCTCAGTTTCGTACCTCCACTGAAGTGATCAGAATTTTCAAGCGTTTTGATGCGACTTCAAATTCATAGCCACATGGGTGAAGTCACGAAAATCATGGATTTTCTGGTAAAATGCTTCCATGACCTTATTTTAAAATTATTTCGATAATTTGAGCAACCCATAAATTACAAAAAAACCTGATTCTATGAAACTTATTAAATTTGCCAAAAACCCAAAAGAATTAGGAAACCTTGCCGGAAAGAAGGCGCGCAACCTGATCCGAGCCTCCAATCCAAAATCAAGGCTTTGCAATATCATCTTGGCCACTGGCACCAGTTAATTTGAGACCCTTAAATCAGTTGCTGCTGAAGAAGACTTGGACTGGTCCAAAGTGACTGTTTTTTTCATTTTGGTGAATATTTAGGCTTGCCGATTACTCATCCGAGCAGTTTTTAGAAAATAATTTACTGGAACGTTTTTTCAACCACTTACCCAGTTGAAGCCTATTTTTTAATCAATGGAGAAATCAATTCTACAGCCGAATGTGCCCGCTTAGGGGAAATTGATTAGCAAAACCGCAATTGATGTGGCTTTTGTGGGAATCGGTGAAAACGGTCACCTCGCTCAATGATCCCTCCGGCAGATTTTGAGCGGATGCATCCCTATACGTGGTCGATCTCGATCAATGCCTGCCGAAATGCAGCAATTTTGGTTGAGGTTGGGTTTCCCAGTTTTAGAGGCAGTTCCCCAACAGGCAATCACATGGTCTATTCGGCAACAATCAATGAAATCGAAAGCCATTATCTGCTCCGTGCCAGAATACTCCGTAAAAAGCCATTGGCTATAAAAATTGGCATGGAAAGGTCCAATCACCCCCCGATCATACCAGCTTCAATCCTCCAAAGTCCACTCGAAATTACACTTATTTTTAAGATGAAGGTTATCCTCGTACACTGCTTTTCAGGCGCATTGATCGGAAAAGTCTTGTTTTTGCTAACGGAAATTTTGGTATTTATGGCATACTCCATTGTATCATTTGATAATTGTATGTATAGCATTATGCCTAAAGCCAAATTTTATTGATGGTTTGGTTAGTAAATCCCTCCAACCCCCTTCGAGAAAAGGGGGAATTTGATCCATTCCTATCAAGAAATTGTTTCCAATTTGGGACTTGCACTTATTGGAATACATTGGAGCATACTATTTATTGCATTTCAATACCCAAAAGAACTATGTCCTGCAAATCAGTGGCCGTAAAGCCAGCAGTAATTAAGCCAAAAAGATACCTGGTCTCGATTGCTATCATCGGTGTCCTTTTTTTTGTTTTTGGGTTCGTAATCCGGATCAACGCCATCTTAATTCCTTATTTTAAATCGCATCACCTCAGCAATTTCGATTCCTATCTAGTTGCTTTCGCTTTTTACATTTCCTATCTGGTGATGTCTGTTCTGCTTTTTCTTACCTGCTTAAAGCTGTCGGTTTTTAAAAGGGGATGATGTTTGGCTTTTTTCATTATGGCGGTGGTGCATACATCCTTTATTCCGCGGCAATGGGTAGAACCTATGAAGTGTTTTTACTTGGACTTTTCACCGTTGGGAACAGGCCTCGCAGTACCTTCAAGACCGCTGCTAAATCCCATATGTGACTATTTTGGTCCAAAGGATAAGCCGTTCGCGGATCAAGTTGTTAATGGGATTTTCAATAAAGGCGCAGGAAATTCTGGCTTCCCATCATATTTGCAAGCGGTAGTCCTAAGAGTTGGGGTACTGAATTTTCAATCAGCTGGAACCATGGAGAGCTCGAGAAAATGCCGTATTGGATGAGCTGATTAGAAGATAATACTCCTTATGCTGTCGTAGGACCGTCTTGGTGGAGCTGGGAAATTCTGGTACGTTTTTCCCCTCTTCCAGAGATTGATACCGAGCATGAAAGTGCGGGAGCTTGCAGAAGCCAAATTCCAGCAAAACCTCATTTTAACAATTCCCTCATTTGATTTTGGAGCCTTCGCTATTTTTCTACATGTGGGCAACCCAAGTGATGCCACGGACACCGTGATGGTTTATGCCAATTCATTTGGAAATCTGGGTTAATGGAAGCCAAAGTATTTCCATCATTTACGCTCGCTTTTTACCACATTATCGGGTAATCTGAATCGGAAATTTCTCTGAATTCAAAAAATGATTTCCCAGGTTCAAATATTTAAGGATTTGCACGCTGCTGGGTTTTAACGACTTTCCACGCTCTTGATCCTATTCACTCCGGGCGGGGTTAACGCTTTGGAATTACCACAGCGTTCCATCGGTTCGTAGTCTTGCTAGGCTGGCGAATTCATTGGTTTTGGGCAAGGAATCTGCCTTTGGCGCTGGATGGATTGGGGAGATTCACCAAACTGGGCGCGTCGATCATGATTATGGGGCTTAATGTGGAAATGCAATCTGCCCTTGATCTACGGGTATCTGGCTGATTTATATGATGTCCGCTTTTTGCCCTATTGGGTACTTTCCCTTGTTTATCTCTACCTCGTATATTAATGCAGTTTATGGGCATAAAGTCAGAAAAATGGACCCTTTCAGTATGAAAATCCGAGCAATGACACAAAAAGCAACCTTAATCCAGATTATCTCCAAGCGAGATTCTCTCCCGATAAATCCCCATAGCTTTCGGAACGGGAACGAGCATGGGGCCATTGAAAAACGACTTATAATCAACATGAAAATTCAAGGGAAACTCTTTACGAGATGGATGCAGCATCGAGATTTCTTTTTCCCCGAAAGGAATCATGACAGCATCTCTGAAACCCAAAATATCCTTTAGAACAAGACCTGATCTCGGGCCGGGCTTACAGATATTCCAGGTCAACGGCTACGGAGGAATCGATTATAATGAGATTCAGTCAGACCCGATGAATCTGGCTGAGATTTTCCAGACTTTTGTATAAAGGAGGGAGTGACGAAACAATTTCACGACCATCATCACCAACGATCCCTGAGCAAATCAGTCGGTTGATTCTTCAGCTTGGTTTCCCTTCGAAAAGCGGATGAGTTTTACCAGAAATGAGCATGAAGGACTTCATATGAAGGACCGTTTATCTCACCGATCGATGGTCCAAGGGAGCGCATCCCAAGGAATTTGGTCCCGTGCTCTGAATGGAGCTTGGTTCAAAAATGGCAAAAATTGAAATCCAAGGGCTTGACTTAAAAATGATCACCCTTTCACCGGAATGGGAAAATGCGTTCCTTTAGCGCAAGATGCATGGAACACGGTATTCTGGTTTCCCATTGGGCCATACCAATGCTTCTCCCAGCAAATACTGGATGCCGTGAATGCTGGAGCTAGTTTTGTCACCCAACCTTGGGAAATGGAGCACATCCAATCCTCGCCCGACATCCCAATTACCTCTGTACCACATTGGTCCCAAAGAATGAGTTGGGAGCATCGATTATTGCCGATGGATTCATCTTCCGGTTGATGATTCAGGTTTTTCTGAAGGTGAAAAAAGAAAACCTACTACTTGTGAGGCGACTCAGTTTTTCCCTGTCGGAATGCCCGCAGGGGATTCATACCGCTTCACATGGCGGAGAAGTTACCTAAGACGCCGGAAGAGCAACTGCACCTCAAATCCAATCCTTTCGATCCTTGCCGGAATCTGTTTCCAATATCCGTAAAGGGAGTTTCCTTTCTTGATCAGAAAATTAAGCTTTGCCTCGCTTACCTGAAGCTTGGGAAATGGCTTCTGTGTCCGAAAACTTGTAAATCCTGGTCATAATCCTTATTTCGGAAGCAGGGATCAATTGCCGATTTGATTTTTGCAAAAAAGGCGAAAATGGTGAATTAGAAGTCTTGAAAACGATTAAACTGGCAAAGAAAGTCCTTCTCACCTGAGTATAAAAAATGGATTAACCGCATAAAATCTTTTAACTATGAAAAAAGCGTCAATCGAAGAAAAATAATCAAAAACCGGCAGCACCCGAATCCTAGGTTTAGGGTTGATAAGTTCGGCAACATTCATTCCATATATTTCCAATATCCGGTACAGACAAGGTTCGCCGTCGCGAGTCCATGGGTGTGAATGGGCGAGGTTCCCAACATGTTCAGGCTTTTGCAAAGTCGCGAATGCAGAGATCGCATACCTCTGTGATGTCGATTCCAGAGCGGTTACCAGTGGTTTTTGCACTGGCTTTGAAGAGTCTGGAGTAACCCAAACAAAGCCACAAGGGATTTTCTGGATTTTTCGAAGGGCCTTTCTGGATGATAAAAATGTAAGACGCCATTTCTATTGCTTTTGCTGACCACTGGCATACTCCGGATGGGGCTTTTGATGGCGCTGAAAGCCGGCAAAACATGTCTACATAGAGAAACCTGGAAGTCATAATCCGGCAGAAGGGGATTTGCTTGAGGCAACTTCAAAATTATGGGAAAATTGTCGATGGGCAATCAGCGAAGGTCTTGGCCACGCGTGCAGAACGATCGCGAACTCCATGGCGGAGTGATTGCAATGCCTATTATGCCCGTGCTTGGTACAACCAATACACGTCAATCGATTGGTTTTGGAAAAAGAAGTGCAGTTCCTGAATGGCTGGATTTCTTCGAACTTTGGCAGGGAACCAGCTCCGTAGAGCAGCGTCAAAGACCAATCTAATTCACTACAACTGGGCACTGGTTCTGGAACTGGGTACTGTGAAATGTCAATAACGGGTTTCCACTTTCTGGATTTGGCACGCTGGGGATTGAATGTGGATTATGCGAAAAAAGGCCTATTCAGCGCGCGGTCGCTATCATTAAGGATGTTGGGCAGACACCAGATACGCAAATTGCTTCATTTGATTTCGAAGACAACAAAAGTATCTTTGGGCAAGGCAAGAAGCCTGCAATCGCCAGAGGAATCAAAGCGAAATGGGTTCGGGTGTTTTCTTATTCCACGGGGAAAATGGACGCTGGAATTGCTTGACAATTCCTACAAAATCTACGAACAATGCAAACAACACCTTATTAAAAGCGCCGAGCCAACAAGCAATACGGTTTGTAGGTCAGCGAGGCGCTGGATTTGATATGGATATTGCGCAATTTCCCCGAATTTCCACAAAATGCAAATTACGAAAGGCGAAAAGCAAATTTCTCCGTATCAGGAAACCTAGTAAAAAGTGTCATGCTTTGCCCATCTGGGCAACATTTCATACCCGAACAGAAGATCTTCTTGCTATTGACCAGAAGTTCCAGGAAGAATCCTAATGACAAGGGCGGCTATGAAGCTTTGGGGAATGAGAAATACGAAAAAGGCCTGGGAACCTAACTATAATCCCGCATGCATTCAGCCAAACTTCCCGATTCAACGCCTAGTGGTCAATCGATGCATTGAGAGGATTCGATATGTTCGATGATTTGCGGGGCGGATGCTTTTTTAGTAGCCTAGAAGGAAAGAACAAATATGGAATTGGCTAAACCGGGCTCGCCCTTTCAATTTGAGCATTGCCGGAGTGGAATTGGCCTTCACCTTTTCTATGATTTTTATTTTCCCGCTCTTTCTATTTATCTCGGCGTATCCATTCCTTTTTCGTTGAGTAAGGCGCTAAAAGACTGAAATTCCGAAAAAGGAGAATCTACCGAAAAGGCCTTGATCCGAATGTTTGATTCTGATTGCCTTTGGGTATGCTGATTAAAAATGCGCCTTTTTCTTTTTGACTGGGAACAAAATCCGTCTTTGAATCTGTACTTGGAAGAATCGGAATTGCCGGGTTATCACCCCACGGTACTTTATCTGAATTTTACTCGATGAAGCGGCTGAGATACCGTCCAGGAGTAATTTTAAACTCTATATTTATGCCTGCAGTTTTCCTGATTCCTGTTTCAGTTTTTGGAGCTGGAGACCTGAGTTTTGAAGGGAATTTAATCGGTTGGTTTGATCGGACTTTCCCCCAGGAAGGTTCTGCAAGGTCAGTTCGATGAATTGGGAATCCTGACCACCTTTTTCCGGCCCATCCTGGTCTCACCATATTGGGAGCATTTGCGGGAAATTCTGAAAACGTCCAGCCTTTCTCAAACCAAAAAACTGAAGCAGCTTTCTCTTACCAGTTTGATCTGCGTTGTTCTTGCATTGGTATGGAATCTTCAATTTCCCGATTTTCAAGCGATTATGGACGAGTTTCATTATACTCTTGACTTTCTGGAATGTCCTTCCTATTCCTCGGCCTATTCTAACTGGGTCATCGATACTCCTCAATTCCAAAAATGGTCCTTCTTCTTTTTGTGATTGTAGGGAATGAACAGTTTGACGGATCTACATGATTTACCGCTTTGTCATTTTCCGATATAACGCTCAAGTTGTTGTTGAAGGTCTTTACAAACCCTTAGACGAAACCTGGTTACCTCAGTTTGGAAAGTCTTGGTCATTGGCCTTGGTTTGGTTGTTTTTTCTTTAATTTCTATATCAGAAAAAGATTTTCTTAAAGTTTAAAGGGAAAGTGTCGGTGTCGGTTGTCGGTTTTTAAAAAAAATAAGCCTTTGGACAATTGGTTCAAGGATCAGCCTGGGCCTATTTCCCTCCTTGATAAAGGGGTAGGGGTATTTATTAAAAAGGTATCTAATTAATTAAAATAATTATTAATTTTTCAATACTTATGAAATCCATCACGTAGAAATTATTTATAAAAAAGTCATCTCTTGTGCTAGGGCAGCAGCAAGTCTCAGTACTTTACCCTTTTTTCGCTTTTTGGCAAATCCCGCAGCAGCTCCTATTAAGATTGGAATTTAAGGCTTGGACACTTTCCATTCCCCTGCATTTACCAAGCTTTTTTCAAACGGAGAAAATCCAAGAACCAGAAATTGGCTGGTTTTAAAGTGACTGAGGCGGCATATCTTATGGTAGGCAGAGAACATATCAAAATCATCTATGGATCGGATTCCTGATTACATCACACAAGTCAAAGAATTGGGGCGTGAGATCACGGATTCTATCGAAGCGATGGTTGGATAACGTCGATGTAGTGCTTATAGAAACCAATGATGGGAAACCAAGACTTACCCAAGCCAGAAAAGTGATTAGGCAAAAAAGCCATCTTCATCGATAAACCTGTAGCAGCGCAGTTTTGCAGACACCACATTGATCTATCAAGAAGCAGAAGCCGCTGGAGTTCCGATTTTCTCGGTTCCTCCCTGCGATATATGAGCTGCAATCAGTGCAGTTCGGTATGACGGCAAAATCGGAAGGTATTAGGTTGTGATTCCTTCAAGTCCAGCCAGCTATAGAAGCCTGGACATCCAGATTTGTTTTGGTATGGATCCATGGTGTGGAGATCCTTTTCACAGTCATAGGGTACAGGAATGCGAATCTGTGAGCCGAGTAACACACCAGACACGATGTAGTATCGGAAAAATGGAAAGATGGAAGAATGGGACTTTTAGAGCACGAGAACAAGGAAAACATGAATAGGTGGGACCTCGCTTTCGGTTTCTGAGGAAACTTGGTTTGGAAAATATCGAAGGCTAATGAACCCTTGGCGATGAAATGCTGAGTTCTTTAAATCAGGAGTATTCGCCAGTGGATGCGAACGGAAACTCTGGAGATTTAATGCTTTATGCAGGCAGCGGAAGTGAGAGTAAAAGGCGGGGAGGGGAAGCGTTACTATTGGCCCTTTGAATTGTGAATGAGAGAGAGGGAATAGAGAATGGAGATGAGAAGTAGAGAATGAAGAGCCCCAATAGGTAATCTGAAGAAGAAATCAGGATTAAAAAAACATAGATTTCCTTCCAAATCAGGTGGCTATTTCTTTATTTGAATAGACACCTAGAAAATAGAAGCATCGGTGGGGCGAAAGAATTCATCCGTCCTTTCCACATAATGGTTACATCCTATTCCTGATTTAGGTTAAGGTTGTTAGATAATTAGCGCTGGAAGGCGCGAAATATAATCAAGCCAATGGGTAACAGCCCATGGTTAGGAAAATAGGAGATTATTCCGGGTTTGGCGAAAAGAAATTCCAATGCGGAATTGTTCTCCGCCAAAAACAATTGATTTCAAGTTTTTCAACGCGCAGAGATTTAGAGAACAGCGAACATAACCATCCCAATTTTTGAATTCATTTAGAATAAGGAATTTCTAATCACCGAAAGCAGCATATAGTACATCACTAATTTATAGCTTTTATATAAACGGAAATTGTCTTTCCCGATTTCAATTTAAATTTCAAAAAAGACCCTAAAACCATGAAAAACTTAAACTTTTTCGCTTTTTTTTGATCATCCTGATCTCATGTAGTCCCTGAGCAAGCTGAAGAAAATGAATGCTCAAACAGGAAAATTTATCTCCGTAAGCGGAATCAATCTGACATCAAGCCTGGTGACAATTTCTTATGCATGTGGAATGGAAACATGGTAATGCAGTGCCAGAATTGCAGACGATCCAGCTGGTGTAGTTCCTATTTCATTTTTGGAATATTCCTCAAAAAAAATTAACTAGAAAACATACTGGAAGAAGTATCTTACTCAGTCCCACCAAAAGGAAAGTAATCGAGCAAAAAAGTAGGTGACTTCCTAATGCTTCCGGAATGGAATATAACGGGCGATTCATGCACGTGGATTTGAGCCGATTCAACAATTTTGGAACCAAATCGAAGCCATCACGGACTTATCTAGTCTACCAAGTTTTATCGCTCTGAACTTAAGTCAAATAATGGAAAACCTTGATCGGGTTTGCGAATTTTCCTCCTGACGATGAAAATAGCAGCATCAAAAACATCATTCATTTAGGCCAACAGGTTTGGGGTTCCAAGACCGCGAAATTACTACTCAAATCAGACTCCTTCTACACTAGGCATTCAAAGGCCTATCAAACTTTTTGACTACATTATTTGAACTGACCAGGAAACGGAGCAAGCAGAAGCTCAAAAGGCCGCTGGCATAAAAATATTTACCGATTGAAAAGCAGTTGGCCGATCCCATAAAACACAAGTCGAACGGCAGAGTAGTCAAAGAAAATTAACACAAAATGCTGTGTCAGCAATCGAAAACAAAGAATAAAAATCTAGGAATTAAGTCTGTTTTGGGCCGATTTGGAATTGAATGCAGATTCTGTTGATGTAAGTGCAGCCGGCCTATTATGATCAGTTGAACCAGCAATGATGGACTTTCGATTCCTTTTGACAGATTGGAAGGACTATCTCAAAAGCACATCGCTTCGCTTCCTATGCAGATATTCCTAAGTACACCTTTTGAAATGCGGCTTTTGATTATTCCCAAAGTGGTTTCCGGACAAGCCAAGCAGTTGACTCGAGCAACAGCAACAGTGGCAGAAGTAGACTCGCCTAATTGGTTGACTTTAGGCCACTGTATG
>Ga0163217_1067844_pt1 | contig 21860 bp, 12 predicted proteins | sample SynspAceP_FD_185933 | JGI IMG/M metagenome (GOLD analysis project Ga0163217, IMG submission 185933) | Saline lake microbial communities from Ace Lake in Antarctica - Synechococcus sp. Ace-P (PacBio error correction) | ecosystem: Environmental > Aquatic > Non-marine Saline and Alkaline > Saline ...
AAACGAGAGAAGAATCGTCCCCTAGTCCAATTATTTTTTTTTTAAAAAAAAAAAAAAAAAAAAAATTTTTTTTTCCCCCCCCTTTTTTCCCTTCAAATCGTTTTATGTTTTTTGAAAAAAATTTCTTCCTTCAAGTCCCCCCCCTCTTAATTTAAAAAATCCACCAATGTGGCGAAATATTGTGGACCATATGGTTGGACCCCATACCCCGAAAAATATTTCGATTTTTTAAATCATTCATTAAAATAACTTCCCAGAAATACCTATTTTTAGCCCCATTCTTTTGAAAAACCTTCCGCTCGTTTTTTTAAGTCCACTACCGGTAAAACAATGAAATATCTTTTGGTCCCACAAGATTCCTGTGACCAAAATTTGTTTTGCCCAAAGTGACTTTAATGTAGCCTAAAGTGTATTTTTTTTCTTAACATTTCTCATAAACTAACTGACTAAAATAAGAAATTTAAATTTGGTTAGGGCTAATGTAAATTTTTATGACGAAGCTTGAAAAAACCCAAATGTGACCCAGAGCACTTTTAAAAAAGTAATTTATCTTTTTTGTCGTTTGGTTGCTTCTGGCTGGGAAGTCTTTTTGCATTAACGTTAGTTTTTGTGGGTGGGATTTTTAAAAAATATTTTACTAACCAGGGAAGTCGGGAATGGTAACTAATTAACACTGACATTAATTTTTCGTCAAATAGAGATCCTAAGGGCGTATCCCGGGAATAAACTCAGAATCGTTCCTATATCGGCCGAAAACGATACATAACGGCCATTAGAAGAGGGAAAGGTTTTAGCGTTCAAATAACGTACTCTCCAGAGAGACCTTAAAGCCGCTAACCAAAGCAATTCGGCCTAAAACTGTGAATAAATCCAAGCAGACAAGTAAATAAACGGAGCTTATAAGGACAAAGCCCAATTAAATTTTTGAAACCATGGGATACACCAAACTGCAAAATTAACCGGTGGGTCCTTGCTCGGGATCAACTTTTCCAGGTCTGCTTCCAAAAATTGCAACAGAACAGCTTAGCGATATTTTTTGAGACTGCTATCCAAGAATTAATATTGATGGATTAACACAAAATGTCTTGTTGATTGGACTAAAGCGTGTAAACTGCTTTGGCCAATGGTAAATATTTGGTTTCCCAGCGACAATGATGATGGAAAAATGTGGTGGAATTTATCAGCTGGCCTTTTGCTTGAAACGGCCTACGCCCTTAGATGTTGTTTACCATAAACGTGGTGAACAAGAGCCGAAGAGCTACGTCATCCATCCCTACGGGTAATGATTATTCCCGTCATAGGTTGTGAGTTATTTAGTTGGATCGGTAAATGATTATCAAGGTGTTGCCAATTTCGCATTTCAAATAGGTTTTCTGAAAGGCGGTCAAAATCCACTCAAGTCTATCGCCCATTGCCTAATTTTCAAATATCCAAGATATATTGCAGCCGGGTGAGTTTTGGTGTGGAAGGTATCTGAGCAGTTTGAGTGGCGATGTTCGCCTGCGTGCTAACATAAACAAAAAGAATTGGCTCCAGACTGCTACACGGAAAAACGCCTCTAAAGCCTTAATCAAGAAATGATGTTGACAGATAATTCCTGACGTATATTGATTTAATCGTCTCTGTTCCTATGATCAGCAAACCTTTTTGGTGATTTTAAGTCAATGGCTCACAGATTAAATTAACTTAGAGCCTATAGAATGGGCGTGAAAAAATTCATGGAGCACGCTAAAGCCATTTAAATACGTCCTATAGTAAACTCTGAATGCGTCTTTTTTATATGGTCATATGGTGACGCATATATCATACTAACTGACTTCTAATTCTTTGTATTCATCTGCTATATCGAGAAGTCAACTGGTTGATTTTTGTACTTTAATAGATGAGGTATATATGCCTAAATGAAATTTAGGTCGTAGGACTCTAATGACCACTTGACAGATAATATTTGGGAACGGAGATAGGGTTTCTACAAGAAAGACTTGGCGTGTACTTGTTTCGGGCAATGGATCTAACATCGGCAATGAAGCAGCAAGATTTAAGTAAATTTTTGATGATATTTCCATTTATTGCAATAGTAGTGGCAATCAAGCGAAGTCAAGAAAAATTAAACAAGCAGGACATTATATTAAATGAAAAAGACTGTTTGCGATCATTTCATAAATATTGCCTAAAACTTTCAGATTTTGTATTTTTTTTGATGTTAAAAAACATTAGATTTTGTTTGGTACTGAACGAAAGATATATGCGAGGTCTTATGGAATCGGTCTTCAAAATATTACGGTGAAATGCTTTGAATAGATTTAAAAAATGCCAATTACCACGTTAGACAACTCTGTTTATGAGGCTGCAGGAAGAATTGTATTAAACAAATGGCTCGTTCAGTTTAAAATATACGCGAGGTTTTCTAAAGGCAAAAGCTATTAATGTAAGAGGTAGGTGAGTAGAAAGCAATGGTCATTAATACGGAGACTAATACCCGCCTAAAAATTGATCAGTAAAATTGATGTTGAACCGCATGGTTCTAGAGCGTCATAGATCATAAGCCGGTTGATAAGAAAAAGAGTGAAAATTGGTTGTGCCTGCCATACTCAGGTAAGCGGGGCAAAAAAGATCATTTATTGACTCATGAACCAGTTCTGTCCTGTTCCGTAAGGTAGCATGGGTTTGGTTTTGTTTCCTGAATGGTCCCTTTCTTTGACTTTCCAGTTAAGGAATTTAAACGGGAAGTAAATCAGTTTACTGGAGCTTTTGGTTGAATTTGAAAGCAAAACAAAAATGAGCTTGGCCTCTAAGGCTTGTGCTTCAACCAACTACTGAGCAATTGGCCAGAAGAAGGGGCTCACTTGATCAGAAAAGTGGCCGCAACTTCGGTTTTTCATCCGAGGGGTTGCGTTCTGTTGGAGTACGGAGCAAAAACCATAGAGAGTCATTAATTAAGCATGGATGCTTAATTTCATGGAAGTACAAACTCTGACTTGATCTGCATCTGCTTAAAACAAATGTCACTGAAAAATTTGAAATTAGAGCGGTTTTCTAACTTTAAGCAAACGGGCATTGACGTTGCAACCTACTATTCAGTTGAGCAGAAGCCGGGTTTTCCACTTAATTCCAATCAGCTGTATTTATTTCGCTATTTGCTTCACGATCACCTTCCAGTGGATGGCATTACGAATTATGGAGGGGCTGCTGGGCAATATTAGGCGTTAATTACTTCTAGTAAGGAGCAATCATCTCAGCTGCTCCCGATGACTTAGGTTTATGAATCTATTTTGGAAATATGTGAATTTAAAACTCAAGAGAGAGAGCGTGATTGTCAGTTGCAATTTTTAAAAGAAGTTTAAACCGCGGTTTGGTCCTGGTTTTTTTAAGTCTAAAGAGTAATGCCTACTCGTACTGAAAGATATTTCCACTCGCAGAAAATCCATTTCCAAAGCCTTCAGTGTTCATCCCCAACCTACTTCCTTTTTCAGGGAATGAGCTTAACAGTAGTGAACCTGGAAGAAACGAATTCAAGTTGATCTTAAAGATGATTCGCCGTTTCCGATTCGAGCAGCCCAGCGGCGGATTATTCGCACACCAAATATTGAAACAAGAGATGCAATTTGGTTTGTCTTCTCTGTCGGTAAGATTGTATCAACACTTGAGGTTAGCAAACTCTTCAAAGGTGGTTGTTCACGAAACATGTTCACCGTCATCAGTTTTTTGGGTAGTGTTAAGTATGGCTCACAGCGCTAAAAACACATGAGCTAATGGGCATTCATGATAACTAGATCAAGTGATACTGCATTATTGCTACAAACTGATGCCGAAATCTTTCGGCGTGTTGATTTAACAAGCAAAGTGCTATGCATACCGTAACAGAACTGGACTGTACAAGAATCGTTTTAAGCCAAAACCCTGAGGATTGTATTGGCTTGAATGAACATCACGAAATGGTTGGCTTTGCCATTCCTGATGCTTTTTTTCCAAATGCTAATACGGATTTTTTTTTAGTGACCTCTAATGGAGTCACTTCTGAAGATTTTTAGATTTAAATGATGAGCAGCAAGCAAGCTGCGATTCTAATGATGCTTGTCTCTGTGAAAATTCGAGCGTTAGGTGGTTTTACACCGGCCAATTACGAAACAGGAGGCGCTGAGAATTAATTGGCCATCTTATTTTGGCCTGTTATATCTGATCAAATGTTGGACAGCATAATGCATCGTTTTGATTTTTGCAGAACAATAGCTTTCGAATTCGAACCAGACAACTACCTACATGGCGCCAGGCCAAAAGCAACTAAAGAGTCTCTTTTAAATCAAGCGTCATACATTCACTCCAGTCGACTTATCCAACAAACGACCCTTTTCTAATCAAGAAAGGGACGGTTGGTTCTCGGATATCTATTTCTGTGAACTATTTAAGAACGTTTAACTACTAAAATAAGCGCTTTAAACGAATTGCCTTTTTGACCGTTAAAAATGAAAAAGACGCCTTGTTCAACTCAAGAATATCTACAACTTTAGTAAAGTTGCTTAACACAGTGACCATGTTTGTTTGTGCACTACTCCATAGGAGGCATAATTCGCTCTTCATTTGAAACAATGCCCTGGTTTGGAGTCACGATTATTCTCAAGTCATGATGCCGAAATAAGCTTTTTTCGGAGAAAGTGCGGTCGAATAACTACCGATCCCAGAAATACTTTCATCTCAAATTCAACAACAGTAGGGCTGGGTTGAGCAAATATCAAAACGTTAAGATCAAATCGGGTGATCCTTTTGCAAGGACAATTGTCTGCTATCCTTATCACGAAAGGTAATACACCAATTTTGGGTAGGTGGAATGCCTAATAATACGGATCAAGCCCTCTGACAACAACTCTAATTGAAACGTTTTTAGGGGAGATTTTTCTTTGCCTCAAATGCTCTGAGCAAGCTCTTTTATTCCAATCAATGCTTCGGGCAGGCCTAATTTCCCTCGCCGTATCTTGATCATCAAATGGGGCATGTCTCATCAGCACTGTCATTCTTTTCAAAATACTTCATTGGAGATCGTTCATGACGATGAACAGGACCAGCATCGTTTCTCTTGTTTCAAGATGTTTTAACGCAATTGGGTTTTTGTAAACTTAAAGAGAACCCAAGTTTACAGCAAATACAGAGGGCCTTAAAGTTGCTTATTTTTACCAAAACGAATTGAATGGTAGTTAACACAGCTACATCAAAAGATTAGCAAAAAACGCTTTGAAAAAAGGCGATGGAAAAAATAAAAAACAGTGATGATTCATCTATTGAAATATTAATAAAGAGTTGGTAGAAGAGCCCATTTGTACATGAAGAGGCGATTAAGCAATTTAGATGACTTACTTGTCGATAAAGGAGGGCAACCAGCTCGATGACATAAGTTTAGAAGACCTGTTGAAAGGTGTTTTACTTTAGAAACCCTAAAATTGAAGCCGTTTTCCCTTTCAAAATACATATCCGCTGAGCATGCTTAATCGTACTTTGTAATGCTCATTTGTTGAATTAAGTCAGAACGATTTGGTAGTCCAGCAGTGAGGATCTTGATCCCTGATTTTCTAAAAAAGTAGTCTTATTGATGTCACTTCATTTTTGATGGTGAAGAAGCCAGATCGGATTTTTTTTAAAGCGGGGTCAGATAAGGTATTACATTAATGATATTACGTACGCAAACCAGTAAATTTAACAATGGCATATTGCTGGACAGCCAATCATGTTGCAGGTATCGAGTAGCGTGTTAATATGGCGTTGGATTGGTGAGAAAGTTAAGGAGTTTTTGCAATATTGTTTTTGACCTAAAAATAAATCGATCAAAGACATAGGGGCGCCTAAAAGACGCTGGTCATAAAACTGCATCTCATAAGGTTCTCTCTAAATTGCGTGGAATTTGGGATCATTAACAGCGAAGTAATGAAGTAACGGCCATGAATAAGTGGCCGCTTTAATCTCTTTTTTAAACACTTAGATATGTCACTGGTCAGGGTGAAAGCGGTGTAGTGTTCGGATTACGTCAAAATACAGTGGGATAGCGAATGCGTCTATGCACCACAATGCCTTACAACGCCTTTAGTGTCGCCCACCCGAGTTATTTTCCATTAGGTGCACACAGATATTTCTGTTGTTTCAAGAATCAGCTTATAGAGAAGCCGCACTTACAAAGCCGTTAAAAGATAGATCTTCTACAGGAGCATTTTTTAAAGACCTTTCCGAAGCGTTAGATGAATTCTGGCCATAACTCAAAGAAGGGTAATTTAAGAGCTTATTGGAACATCGTTTAATTTGGCGATGGCCAGGCAACGAACTTCTGTTACAGAGGTTGGTAACGCACTCAAACGCGTTCACACTACCTGAAAAATATAAGTTTTGGATTCTTACGTGGGCTTGCTGGAGGCTTCATCTCGACGTGGGCAAGAGCGAGACGGGGTTGAAGGTAATCAACGATAAAAACCTAATTTATCTACGATCGGCCGCTTTTGTGGTGGAACTGTTGCGAACCAAGTCACTTGTTTATCGTTTAGACCTACGAATGACCTAATTGAATATCTATCAAGATGTTTATTGATATGGGCGATCAAGTACACCGGCAAGCCTAGATTGCGCAGACTGAAGGATTTTTCATAGACAGTGGCCGAGATTATTTTCAAAATCTCCAAAGTAGACTGGCAAAGAATCTTGAATGTTGCTTTGGTGGATGACGTCATTACCCGAAACATCATCACTCATGTGGAATACAAAGGGCTTTCAATCCTCAATTACCAATGAATCCTTTATTTGTACCATCAGAGCCAGAAGCTTCTCTTGTTGTTTTGATCATCAGTTATCGCCTCAGATGGACTAACGTGCAGAAACTCGACCCGTTTAAGAAGGTGAATGAATTGGGTTGTGAGCAAAGTGGGCTGTGCTCTATCAGAAGTATATGTCCTTGGTAGCACCAAAACAAAAGAAACGGCAATCGACGTATTCCGTATATTGTTCTCAAAATGACTTACGATGAATTTCGATCGGAAGTTTAGCGGCGTACGTTGAAAAAGCGAGAAGCAGGGGGACAATCCGCCACTCTTTTATGATCCGTTTTTTCCTGATCGTATTCGCAGTATGGATAAAACCTTCATCGTGTAACGGAAGCGCTTCAATGGTACGGTTGATTCAAACACGTCTTTAAATGATTGCCGTCCATACTGGTATAATTTCGTCGCAAATCTTCATTTAATTCTAGTGATGCGCAATCTGAACCCTATCGCTCTGTCGATTAAGCGTTGGTTACCCTTGTGGTACTTTGCTTGAGGTTTCAAGCAAACTTTTCCGTAAAGCCACGATTGGTAACCCATCTACGCGTCAATGCTTTAATTGGGCCTGCATGGCTCTTATGGTTGCTCCACAGTTCGGCCACACGACCCATTAGTAACTATGTTCATTTGACGCATTATTGGCCGCTGGATTGCGGACAGAAGGTGAGCTGAGATCACTAAAGATATTAGACAATGACAATCCAAGCACTTGTTTGGTATGGAATAAGTCCTATTTTTCACGCCCGGAAAAATAAATCAGGCTTGTCAGCGTCTTATTGCGCGTGTTTGGATGAGATACTTCTCAGGTGTCGAATGAGACTTGCCGGTGAAAAAGGCATAAACCTCCCCGTTCTTTTGAATTATCTCATACAAGTCAGATACTTTTACAGCTAAGCTCTCGGCTGATCAAAGATATGAAGCGTTCTTTAAAGAGTACTGGAATACATCAAGTGTGACGACAGAGTGCAATACAAATTGAAATTTGGATTTAGAAAGCTCGCAATATGTCATTGAAATCTGACTTGGAAACAGCATTCGTCACAAAAGGTTTGGCGGCGCATATCAGGAAGACATTAAGAACAAGATGTCGGATATCGGGCGTTTTCTATTCCTACTCGTTTTCAGAACAGTGTTAATTACCTTGATTGCTTTACCGACCAAAGGCGGCTGAATGCGTATTTAGCCCTCAACCTGAATTTGGGAGTGGATCAAAGCCTAATTTTACTCTTGAAAGGACTGCATTAAGTCGATTATGACGCTATGGAGTCTTGGACGCATGGATCGAGTTTGCAAAGTGCCTGCAAATGAGGCGAGTAGAATGGCAAGACATTTTGGCATTCCTTAATCTGGAGCCCTAACTTCGCATCTGAATCTGTCAATCGTCGACATAACTGGTAATTTATGTTTCAAGTGCCATGAACTAAGAATGCTGAGGCCGCCCCAATGCTGAAGGATACCATGCCTAAAAATGAGTCAGCTTTGTTCTTAGTTAACGCTACTTCAGAAATATTCAACTTAGCATTTCTACTATGAACGCTTACCTAGGTTTAACGGGTTACCATGAATCGATTTATGAAGTATTATCAATGTCAGTTTTTTTAGAAGGTAAAAAATGTGTTGTCATCGTCAAGCGTGTCTATTCACTTAACCGCTCGACAGATCATTACAATATTGTTTGATCTGCATTCATATACAAGATACATGAATCTTCGAGTAAGGCATTTCTTTTAATGCTTTTTTCTTGAAACACAGTGTTGTTTTATTGGGCACTTAAAATCTACTATATACCATCTCCACTAGGCGTTGATAAAAATAGGCATTATGAAATGTCAGTTTAAGTAGTGTAATAGCTTTGCTCGTAGGTCAAATTCCTAAGTCGTATTCTTCCCATTAGTTTCAAGCCTTTTTTTAAGCCAAGATTTATAGTTGATGTGAACGTCTTCCAAGAAGTATGATGGCTTCTTTTTGTGTTAATCCCCATTTTTCTTGACTACGCAATGCTTTCAAGCCAAAGAGGTCTTGATGCAGATAGGGTGTCCCTTGATTCGGTAGTTGAAGCTGTCCATTTTTCGGTAACCCTTAAAATTTTCGGAAATGTAAGAATGCTTTTTTTAACATTTTTTTAAGTTATTGGTCAATTTTTCGTATCAATTCACTTTCTTTTGTAATGGCCAGGCAAGCTAACGCAATAACATTGTTGTAGATGTGCGTAGCTTGCTATCGTTTAATTCCTAATTGTTGTGTTTTCCCATAGTTTGAGTGGTATAGGGTTAATTTAATAGTACTGAGCTTTTCACCAACAAACCAAATATCTTTATCATGACTGGCTAAGACAGTAGCTGACGTAAAATTTCCGGCAAATCCCCCATCTTATGGTTGTTTAAAAAGAAGCTTTCTTGCTCGGTTAATATGGCAATGTTATATGTTTGGAATCCAACAATAAAGATAGGCAAAGTGATTTATTAATTCGTCATTTATTCCATCACGCGGTGTGTGGGTATTGCTTTTAAATTGGCTATCCGTTATTTTTCTACACTTTTCTGTAGCTTCTTTAAAAACCTGGATTAGTGGCGACTAATATTGAATTGTATCGTACCAGCCAATAGAAAAAATACCCACGGCTGTAGTGTTTTTCACCGCCGCTTCCGAAGCCGAAATTACTCTCTGCAATGTTTCAATGTAAGTCGGTGAGTGCTCGCCCAAGAAAAGTCTTACTTCTAAGTTCGCCAGTGCCTTCTACGTCGGATATTATCGCGATTGTGGTGTTCCGTGCTTATGTGATGTTTTGACCAGCTTTAATATCAAATTTAATAGGTAGGCCAGCCTTGAATCTGACAGTTACTCACATCATCTAAATCGGGCTGAGTGCTGAGCGGAATTTGTAATTACGCATGACGAATCTCCAATTGGAGCATCTAATAACGTTTCCAATTGGCGCTGCCGTCCCATTCTTGTTAGGTTTGGCACGTTAGCGTGAATAAACACGAAATAATCATTTCAGTGTTGGCATGTCCCATTTGGTCCTGGCTATCCAACTCCGGGACTCACCTGAATGCTTAACCAGAATGTTGCGTGCATATGGCGTGTTTGAATAAAGGGCCGTCTTTTCTTCAAGGTTAAGACTGCCAAGTAACGGGTCCAGACGCGTTTTAAGTAACGTTTATTTATGGCTTAGTGGCTTCACCTTCCGCGATTGCAGAAATAACAAAATTATCAAACATGAGCCTTGAGTGCTTATGTGTTGACTTATTTTAGTGCTTCAAAAACAGGCATGGCGCTCATCTTGAATTGTCTCGAATGAAGATTCTGTTTTTGTTTTCGTCCACTCTTCACTCAGCTACTATGGTTTCACGAATTTTATTAAGCCCGTTTATCGAGTCTATGTACTTCCATTTAAGGCCGTCGATTTCGCCTGTTCTCATTCCTGTAAAGAAGCGAACTAAAAAAATAGTCACGATAATCATGCGAACTTTATTTAGATGAGATTTTACTTGCATTCACGGTAAAAGGGATGAAGCGTCTGTCCTTTGCGACTTTAATGGTTTGATGCGAATCTAAGGCGTTGATAAAGTTAAATTCATCGGCAGCGTCCTCAAAAATGCCGTTATTGGATTCAATAATCTTTATTATACGAGTGTTAGATAAACTTGTTTTTTTCCGTTCCGTCCTGGTACTTTGGCGGCCACTGTGGCGAAACGTGAGCAAGTCATTTCGTGTGATGTTGTCGATCTTTTTACTTCCAAAGAATGGAAGTAAATGTTTTGTTTGATGATGCCTTTCTACATTGACGATAATGAGATGGCCTCCCAGCTAACTTTGTTGTGATTGAAACCAAGTCCGCAACAACTCAAGTAAACAGCCCGCTTCCTTTTTCCTTGCTGTTCTAACAAACGGTCCAGGTTCGTACAACTGTTGTTTCAGCATCTGAAAAATGATCGCTCATTTTACTTTCTGGAAAAGCGATGCGTGCGAAAAGTGCCAGCTAATGATTTCAGATTCGATCTGGTGAGAAAGCCTTTTTCAAGTTTGCGTTTAATTTGCGATTGTGGCTTTCAGGGCGTTTGTTCACGACACCGTTCCCTAATAATCGAAATCCAAGGTAAAGCCGTGGTTCGTTTCTTTGCGTACACTGACACTTGCCATAAGTTACATCTCCTCTGTGTAGGCTAAAGCGATGAATCTTCAAAACTTGGGTTAACAATGTCTTGTTCTAAACAATGCTCAATAAAAGAATTTTTCGACGTTAAAAGGGCGTATGTAATGGCGACCTTCAAATAGGCAGTTATCCACCAAATCATTGCGATGGTTTCGGACGTTATAATGGATTCTATCTGCATAGTTGTTTCTGTGGTAAAGGTAAGTGCTCAATAGGTTATCTCCTCATATGAATCTAATACTATATTTGATAATATAGTATTATCAAAGTAGTGTCAAATTTAGGTCACTTGTGAGTGGTTGTCAACGTTTTTGATTAAAAATATTATCAATGGATATGAATATGATCAGGTTTAGGCTCCAGGAGTTTGAATTGCTGATTAAGGTCGTTTACAAAGAAATAGGCGTATAAACAATAGGGAGGTTTGCACTGAGACTGGCATTATCGTATGCGTTATCTAAAATGATTAATCACAAGGGCTATAGCACAGTGAAGACAACTTAGAATAAGCTGTGGTGCGTATTTTGATTGGAATTTAGTGGAGCTGGCGGAAGTATTTACCGTCAAGTTAAGATGATTAGGCTTTTGCTTCTAAAATACTTGTGTTTTTTTAGACTTTTTATAAAAAAAGCTTAGAACAGTGCGATCAAGTTTTGAAGTAGCGCGCCTTAATATTCTGAAAACTAGAGTAGAAAACTGAACAAAATCTCAATTGATTTGGAGAAGGTGAAGCTGACGATGAGTGTGAAAAGATGCCTTCTGGAAAAAAATCCTTTGTCTAACTTTTGGCAAGAGAGTAGAGCACTTTAAACTGTGCTATGGAGCCGATTATTTAAATGAATCATTAATAAGGTACTTAGTCAAAAAGTTTTTTTATGGGTTAAGTCCATTAAGCAAGGAAAGTAACGAAAGGAATTAAAAACTACTTACAGCCATCTTTTGTGCTCTATTTTCGATGGCAGGTTTTAGCAGAATGAAGTAACCTCGTCAAAACTCGTACCAATTATAATGTCAAAAAGATGTTTTAGAAACCTTGAGCATAGCTTTAAGCATACACGATGAAATTCCAACCCTTGATAAGTCCAAAATAATCGGTCGTGAATCAGCGTTCTGCATTAGAAAGATTTTGGATGATGATTTAAAGTGACTTGATCGAGTTGTTTTGATCTGAAGTGCTAATCGATTCAGCAAAATTCAAAATACCAGAAACTTGAAGCGCGAATCGCCCGAAGAAAAAGTGACGCGACAAAAATATCGAAAAGAAGTGTGTTGGCGGTCAGTGATGAGCGTAGTCTAGCCTCTAAACTGCTACCAGGAGAAACACTTAAAAGTATGGTAGCAGTCCTCTAGGCAGATTATCAAACGCTCATCGATGCCGACCGATAAAAATATTAAATGCATTATAAAAAGAGCAAGAATCTACACTTTCAGCATTCTTCAGAAAATTTCTAGCTATGAAAATTGACCTAACGAACGGCATCAAAATTTGACGTACTAATTGACTTCTGTTATTGGCGATGAAATCCTAACTATGACTGTAACCTTAATGCCTTAAAGGATGTAGTATTAAAGCTTGAGCAGCTATCTGATCAATCAGGTGAGGATTTAGTCTATGCGCCAAAAGTACTGTCGGTATGGTGGTTTTGGTTGTTTTACCGCCTAATGATAAGATCCAAGTCTGAGTTTATTAGGCATGTAGAAAACAATTTTTTGCCAAGGCCTTTGAGGAGCTTGAAGATGAAAAGAAAAGCCGCATTTGCAGAATCGAAAAAGCTTATCTCTGATAAGTACGAGTAAGAAACATTAAAAAAACAACATTGAATCAAATAAAGAAACCTGATGGGTGATTTCCATTTATCGTGAAGTGTTAGAAAGACGCAACTAGACAAAGTATAAAAAAGCCAATGAAGTTAAACCACAAAGAAATGGCTGTAGCAGATAACAACATATCGTACAGGTTTTCTCTAGTTCAGCGGTTGTTAGGGCCTTATCACTGAAGAGTGCCAATAACTTCAGCAGGCTTATGAGCCTACAAATTCCAGATGTTCGCGAATTCCTCTATATAATATATCAAGAGATTCGGTGAAACTTCAAAAATACTATCAGGTCGAATAAACCATAAGGTTAAATAAGGTAAGATTAATTTTAAAATAGCAACGCTTGATACTATTTCGAGGAATTATGGGGTCACAATTTCACGTTAGATCAAGACGGCCGTTTAGCCGTTATCAGTGCCTAGCCTGGAGTTGACGCTAAGAATGGGGTTAACTTCACAGCGTGAAGCAACGGCGGCCCAACGTTTCCATGACATCACGGAAACAGCGCACCCTTCTTCATGGCGAAGAGTGTTTTGTCTCGGCGGATTCCGGCTATCGTGGGCACTCAAAAAGCGCAGAAGAATTAAAAGGATGAAGAAGTGGGCTGGTTGATGCAGGTATTTCGAAACGAAAGGCGAGCAAAACAAGAATCGTAAAAAAAGCCCCCCTCAGAAAAAATAAACAGTCCATCCGAAAACAGAATATATCAAAGCCAAAATTCGAGAAAAAGTCGAAACATCCCTTTAAATCAATCAAGTGTCAGTTTTGGTTAGAAAGCTATTTATCGTGGGTTGGCTAAACAATGACAAGTAAGCTCGCCATGCTGTTTACTCTTGTAAACGCGGGCGTGGTTTCAAGAACTGCAAGGGTTTAATCCGTTAAAAACTAGCTAAAACAAGGTTCATATATCTTGGTTTAGTAGTAGAAAAAGTGATAAACCAGCCAACAAATTACTGATTCTGCCATTGGCCTTTTCAGAAATGTTAATTGCGCGCAGCTTGAACTTGATCGCATGGTTTCCTTAACAATGTTGAAAATACTTTACTTTATACTAGGAGAGGTTATTTTTTTCGAATATGCCAATTCGATAAAGTAACCATTAAAAAAATCTAAGCACTTAAGCTATATTCAATTTCAATCACTCACCGTTTATTGCTTGATTACATGCTTCCTGGCGAACAATATACTCGGGATAGGTATAGGTTAACTCATAAAACAGTCGCCTCTGTTGCCCATATCTGAGAAAGCGTTTCCTGCAAGACTTTGGGAGAACTTTTTTTAAGTGATTCGTAGGCTTGCTGTTTTAGTAGCCGTCAGACACTCACACACACTAATTTCGTGTTTGAGCCACTGGGGAAAACCCACTTTCTGGTGATATTGCTTTCTTATTTCTGGTACTGAGAGCTCATCAATATAGTATATTTGATTTTTATTCAAACCTTGAATCTGAGCATGATTGGCAAGTGACGTCATTTCAAAATCAAAATGGCAAAAAATCATCAGGTGTTCATAATTTTGTTGCTACTTAGACCGCCTTTTTATTAGAGTAGTAATCATGTTGAATGCGAACAGTAAAAATATATCCAAAGTCGAAAGCGGCCATTTGTTCAAATGTCTTAGCTACAATCCGCTATGAACAACCTTGTCTCTTTCGAGCGCATACTCTACATTATTACATGGTTTAGGTGCAATAGGATCGAATGGCCAGCGTCTTCCTTTTACAACAACAACGCACAGCAATCTTACCTTTATGACCCATTGAATTAACTCATTTAGAAAGGTTTCACCAATATGGCTAAACGAGGCTTTAATTGATAATTCTGCAAGGTGATTCTATTAAAACTATGAACACCAAACACAACCTATCTCTCATCAATACGAAAGCATAAAGTGATAGGAAATCCCTAAGGTTTATCAATAAATCTGGAACCAGAAGCTAAAACAGCTGCAATGAAGCTTTCATATCACAAGTTCCACGACGCGTAAAGTCTATTATCGCGTTTGCTTAACTCAAAAAGGTGGCGTTAATCCCAGCCTCAAAGCTCAACTGAACTTACGTCGGTGTGACCGAAAGAACTATTCCAGCCTTAATCCATTGGACCAATAGTAGCGAGTAAGTTAAGCTTTTAATGCGCCTTTGTTTCTTCGTTTTTAAATAAATGTAATCTTTCTATAACCAAAATCTTTTTAAATATCTTTTATGTACATCCATATATCGGCAGTTCGAATTACAACTAGTTTGTACAAATTGTATAAATCCTCAATATAGAAATGGTTTTCCTCCTACTTACTCATTTATATACTCATGATAATTTTTATTAAATAATATTTTTATCTGATTTGTTCTTTTTTGATTCCATTGTTTTCCATTGCTTGTAAATGTTACAAACCAAGGAATACTTCAAACCTATAAGAGCTATAACTGATATTAGATTCAAAGAAATTCGTCATCTCCACCTCTAGATAAGGCCATTGCTCTTCTGAAAATTTCTCAACATTGGCCCTAGAATAAAAGCGATTAAAGAAAGGAGCTGCAGGTATTTTGAAGCATCAATTACAAAACCAATAAACCCATAGTTACGAACGATCACATCAAAGAAACTGGTTGAAAAACGCATAAGTACCAAAATACATAACACCAATATCGAAGGTAATAAAACTCGTTGAGGGATAGATGCTACACGGAAAATATCAGGAGCAGTAAGTCCTTCTGCAAAGTATAAAAATGCAGAACTAAATAACATACCAATAAATAACGCATAAACTATATCAATGTTTCTGTAAATAAAAGAGGCCCTGGCGTAATCCATGAATCATGGAATGCACCTAACATTACCCTGAATTAACATCTCCCAGGAATACCTAAGGACAACAATGGATCAAATAGTTGCAACCACGCACCATTATTTGCCAGATTCTGATGCAGCATCCCTTCAAAGCTCACCATGCCAAGAAATTCTCAAAACTTCTGGCGAACTTCTTTTTTGGCTTCAGCTATAGGAAAAAAAGCAAGACGGCAGAAGGCCCTATTCCGGAATCGCACCTAGAACCAACATCCAATAAAGCTGCCTGTTGAATATGGTAGTATAACTCGACGAACTCTTTTCCAAGACAGTTTGTTTGTCAACCGTAAAATTTTAGCTGATGCTGACTGATCTGAACGAAGATGAAAAATTTAAATAAGTTCAGGCACTGCAAATACCCAATTAAAACGGGAACCAGTCGCTTTAAGCCTGAACTCCATATCTTCAATTAAATGCGAAACGGTAGCTTCCATAAACATCTTTTGCCCTACTGTTGCTAAAAGTAATCCTAAACATGCTGATACAACACCTAAATAGTAGTGACTTCCCTGAAACACCAGCACAATCAGTTAATGCAAAGGCCATCACTAGAAAAAATTCAGGTGGGTCCAATCTGAAGCGCAAAATGCGCTAGAGGTAAATGGCTAAGAAAAAACAATACATATTAGAAAGAAAGTCGCCGATACAGGAAATGAGACCAAAAGCCATGTTCAATGCTTTCCGGCCTGCCTTGTTGTGCTAACGGATAACCATCAAAGAAGGGTAAACTGCTGGGAGGGCTGTCCCCCGGTGGTTTTTATCAATATAGCCGATATGGAGCCACCATAAATTACTTCCTTATATGGCGATAACAATTAATAAGCTAGTAAGGGGAGCCATAAAAAAGGTAAAAGGCAAGGGCTAAGTGTTAACGGCCATTGTTTCCCGTCATAACCTGGAATTGCAACCCAATTAAAACCCACCAATTCCGCAGGCTGCTAATCGCATAAATTCGGTACTCGTAGCAACAAGTTTCAAAACTATAAAGTATTTCCATTAACATTTTTAAAATTATCCCCTTTCAACTTGGAAGTTAAACTAAATTTAGCCGATGAATGACCAAACAACTACAACGGGGAAGGGGTATTTGGTGGTTTTAGTAAATATTAAATATAAAACGCAAGGAAAAAACAAACGTCATTATTATACTGATTTTAGATGTTCTTTTAGTTCCGGTTGAAAACAGGAGAACGCCTAATAAAATCATCGATGATAAAGGAAATCCTACGAAATTTGGAATCAAACAACTAAATATTAATATAAATAAAATAATGAAAAAACGCTTTATATAATAAAATATTCAATTCAAATATTTAAAAAATAAAAGTCAATTCCCATTTTTAATTCTATTATCATTTTAATGATAACAATGAAAGTAACAACCCAAGTGAAAACCCTAACGCAAACTATACTTTTGGCCAGGTGTCTGGTCCAGGTAACAAATGGAGGAAGAATAGCTTTGTATATCAAATATAATTTTTGGAATAACAAAAAAAAGAATTATTCCGAAAAGTACTGAAATAATAACGCCGATAATAAAAATTGTGTATGTTAGACATGTTTTATGCACTCGTTATTAAACACACTAACTCCCTCGTTACATGAGTAGTTGTTGTAACTAATAAAATTTGAGCTTATTTTTTAAATATCCGATTCAAAACTGCCATTTTACTAAATAACATGTATTGGCTTTTTGCAACTCATTTGAGAATCTACTTTACCTATAGTAGAAATAGATCCTCTTTTGCGGTTTTAAGTCTAACCATTCTGGATCTATCGCTACTTCTCCAAGAATCGTTTTTCCATTTACCAACACGTTCTGCAGGTAAATCTTTAGGTCCATATAATGCAAACTCCAACCTGTAATCTTGCCGGCTTTTCTCATATCAATTCTGTCAATGTTGGAACATCAGGAGGCTATTACTCGTTCAGGTGCATAACGGCAAAGTGCTCTCATTGTTCCACTTGTAATGTGTGGCATTAAAGAGCCAGCAGCCAATCGCTCAAATCTACATGAACCGCTAATAAACTACGCTAAAGCGCTACCGCCCGATAAGGTATTAGAGATACTGATTTGATTGAGGATTAAGTCCCTTCATTCACTTAAGCATGCTTGTACAGAAAAATCCATCTATTGCAGTAGGACCTGACTGAAGCAGCATATGACATTTTTCGCCAAGGTTTATTTTTTTATGGCATCAATTAAGTCCAGATATATGACTCATAAAGAGTGGAATCAGCATAACCGCTTTAAATCATTGGTTGTTGCTTCAGAGGCCTAGAAATGTATATGAATCCCAGTCTAACTTGAGCTTTATTAACCGCTGATAAAAGCGACATCCCAGTAACGAGCAGTAGGAGTGGTTGTAACCATCAGGTTGGCTTTATTGAACGAAGCGAGCTCCAACCATCCGCATTCCAGTTTTTGTTCAACTGACAATGACAGGTTTATTCACGTGTTATGTTTACGAGCCGATCGGCTAAAGAGCGAGCGGCTATATCAGATGCAACCGCCAGCAACCGTAAGCGCAACAATAAGTAAATAGGTTTTTTGATGGTAGTTGTCAGCAGCGCTAACTGATGCAACCATTAAGACGCTAACAATTGAAGTAATAGTTTTTCGTAAAATCACAGTCGTAATTTCCTTTTATATTATTTATTATGTTTAAACAACGAAATTAGTATGCCATTCTAACATAAAACTCTATCAACTGAATGGCCTTTCAGTATAACTTTTAATGGATAACTGGGGTTGATTACGCTTTAAGGCAGGAAGAAAAATGAATCATCGACAAATTAGAAAGCCATTTAACACTTTTATGCTGCAAGGATCAGTGACTAAGGCAGCAAAAATATTGGAGTATCTCAGCCCCGCTATAAGTAGATTGCTCAATAGTTTTTAGAGAAAGATCCAAGTTTTTAGGATGGTTGATAGGAAGCGTAACTTTTTCTGGCCGGCAACAGAAGAAGCTCGCCACTTTCATAAGGTCGTGTTAGATCGTTCAAACGGAATTAAAGAAATAGAGAGCCAGGCAAAGAAAGCAATAGCTAACAAGCAGGTAGGGAGCATTAACATTGTCGCCACCAATTTTTGTGTGGAGTACTTATTTAGTGGATGTAGTCGTAAAATTCAAGATATTTGCACCCCAAAATAGAAATAATTTACATGATGAAGGTGTTGAGGGTGTACTCGAAAAAGTAAGCAATCGCTCGTGTGATTAGGCATAGGAATTACACTCAAACTTTAGATTCTCAGATTCGATGTGACAAATATTTTCAAGTGCAAAGGGCTGTTTGCCTTTATTGCCATTGACGCATGCATTGAAAAATGAAAAAACATTTTGTGCGAGCAAATTAAAAACTGGAAGCAGTTGTAGAAACGTTAGTATTAGGTTAGTCCATTGCGAATGCGTACTGAATAATTTATTCTACACAACGGGAAATCTTCGTAATATAACGGCCCAAGCAGAACGGTTCACACCGGGTGTTAACCAGCTTGTGGAGCGAGCGTGTTGAATAGCCATCGTTTGACCCTTTTGTACGTTTGCTATGAATAAAAGATAAAACTTTAATTAAAAACTTTTTGTAGCCCGTATTGAAATGGGACCTTGGCTCTTTTTAAAACTCCTGCAGGATAACCGTTTTGAACGAAATAGAAAGAGCATTTGGTCCGATTATTAAAAAAAAACACTTAAGAAGAGGTTTGATAAAATTGATAAAAATGTTATGATTCAAATTGTTAGTAATTATATTTATAATAAGGGCTTCATAGTTTAAGCCTGCAATATATAGGGAACATGTGAATAAGTCCTTGCGCGCCATGAGACAATTGTGTTTTAGTACTCTATCTCACCATGTCACTCCAACTCAACTTTGCCGACAGCAAGTTCAACAACAAACCGCCCGTAAAACTCGTAAAAGAAATTTTTCTCTTCTCGCATGAAATGAGTTGAATCTTGGGATACTTGAAGCGGTTTAATTGAGCGTTTTATCCTAAAACTAGGGAAATGGCAGAAATACCTTATCAGCTTCAACTGGTTCCGTATTCACTGCATGCAACATTGGTACAACATGAGTGAATCCAGCGATGGTGGATGCCTGGTATGAGATCAACTTCCATGCCTTTTTTGCTGACTTTTTATCGTTAGAAGCCCATTTCTGATCACATCTGCCATCATGAATTTCAGGCACTTATTAGAAAAACACAAACACTTGCCCACTGTTAAATAAGTTGAATACAATGGCTGTCTGACGCAGGTATTTTATCTTAAAAAGGCACGATAGTGACGCGACAGTAAAATTGGAAGAGACAGCTCAACGAAAAATAAGCCAAAGAAAGAGACCCTTGAAAGGCACCAACTCAAAAGGGTAAGCCCGTGGTTTCTTTGGCTTAAAAGCCACCATATTGGTGTGACGCAAAAAAAAAAACGAAAAGAAAAGAAAATAGAAGGGTAACTCATAGCGTGATACAACGGCGGCCAACGTTCATGACCATCAACGGAAGCAGCGAAACTTTTCTTCATGGCGAAGAGGTTTTTGGTCCTCGGCGGATTCCTGGCTATCGTGCGGCTCAAAGTGATAAGAGTTAAAAGAGTCAAAGAAAGACTGGTTGAATTTGCAGAGGTTCCAAGCAAAGTTAAAAACTCTAAAAAAGCACCCTAGAAAAAAAAAACAGCCAATCAAAAACGAATTAATCAAAGCCAGTATTCGAGCAAAAGTCGAACATGACCACTTTGAATCATCAAGTTCAGTTTGGTTTTAGAACAAAGCTATTTATTCGTGGGTTAGCTAAAAATGAACAGCAAGCTAAGCAATGTTGTTTGCCTTGCAACGTGCTTTTTGAGTTAATCAGATGATGCGAGCCGCAAAAGGGCTTAATCCGTTTAAAGGTCATTCCAATGCCTAAATTGCCGAATTGAGTGATCAGAAAGGAATAAACCAGCAACATTATTGGCTGCTGGTTGGGCTTTCAGAATATTAAGGCGCGTAGTTTGCTTGTCGCATGTTTCCTAGCAAAACTTTGGAAGTTCAGATCAAAAATTGCTGATTAATACCAAACTTACTACCCAGTTTCATAAAACATTCTGCGCCGTATTGGTTATGATTTTTCTGGATCGAGTCAGAAAAAACTGCGTTGTTGTTACATTTCTAACTGTCCGCTGTTTAGCTACCAATTGACCACTTTCTTAGTAAAAACTGTCCACATGCCAATTCCAGCAGTGCAATTCCAGCGCCATTCAATTGCACATAGATAACGCGATTTGATCTTCCAATTTGCATTTCATTCTGTGGCGTTTGATATTTTATTCCACAATCAGCCAAGATTGCCAGTTTTCCCAAAATCAGGGCCGTCTTTAGTCCGTAGGTTTGTTGCAGGTTTTTTCAAGTCTCGGCTTTCTGTCGTTTTTAAAAGAAAACTTGGGCTGCAGCTAGTAATTCGTTCTTTGGAATAAATAGAATGCTGTTTTTTTGTCTAGAGTAAATTTTACAGTGGCCCATAATAAAAAGGCAATACGTAAATCTGCGTTCACTTCTTTAAACTGATGAAAGCGTTTATTATTAATACTAATGTTAAGTGCTAATTCTGAGTGTTTATCCGAAAATCGCTAAGCGAGGGATTAGCCAAAAATGAGAAAAGCTGCTCCCATATCTAAGTTTTAAAGCCACGGACTAATTTGGTCATCTATGCAGAGCGACTCTTCTGATAAATAACTCCCAATACTTGGCTTAACTGTAACTAAGTAGGCTTTAAACCTTTTGAAGTGATTCAAGCCCTGTTTTTTTCGAGAAAAAGCCTTTGTAATTAAGAAAAGCCTCTATGCCTTGATTGTTTACTAATGGCGGTAAGGCCGTGACGCAAAGTTATCGTTGGCTGCTCGGGAAAAGTACTTAGTCGAGAGATCCGTCAAATATTAATCAAGCTACTCAACGAGGGAATGGTTTGATTATTAATAGGCATTTAATTAATCTATCCTGAACTTTTAGTTCAAGATAGCCTAACAAAATAGCGTTTTACTTCAATCAGCTTCAATAAGTATGTATAAAGACATAAAAATTAAATATAAATATAAAATATAAATATAAATATAAATAATAAATATAAATATAAAGAAAGGTTATTATGCAAAAGGTCAAACTATACATCATGCTATGTTGCTATTACCAGATGAACACAGCTAGCTTATCGGACTTGGTTACCAAACAACACAGATCAACAGCCAGTTCCAGCGATCCTTGAATTTCCTTCCTTACC
>Ga0163217_1073258_pt1 | contig 21848 bp, 17 predicted proteins | sample SynspAceP_FD_185933 | JGI IMG/M metagenome (GOLD analysis project Ga0163217, IMG submission 185933) | Saline lake microbial communities from Ace Lake in Antarctica - Synechococcus sp. Ace-P (PacBio error correction) | ecosystem: Environmental > Aquatic > Non-marine Saline and Alkaline > Saline ...
AAGAGAGAGAGTCAGATCCCCTCCTCCATAATTCTTTTTTCCTCCTAAGTGGGTTGGCGTGTGGGGCCACAAAAAAATATTTTAAAAGATTCCAAAAAAAATGGGGAAAAACCCGAAACCCAAGATTTTTGTGTGCTTCAAAAAATATAATTATTTTTGGTTAAGCAAAATCTTAAAATTTAAACAAGTTTAAAAAAAACTTGTTTTTTTTTTATACACTAAAATGAAGCGTGTTGTGTTTTTTTTGGTAAGGGATTGACGATTTTCTATGACATACGAAGAAAAAAGACTAAAGCAACCTTTTAAAAAGAATTCGAGAGAGCGAGAACTCCGCGAAAAGGCTTCAAAGCCCAAGAATAGAAGTGTCGGATCATTGTCGCGAGAAGAATTTGTAAAGACTAGTCCTCCTTGAAAAAATGAGATATGGAGGGGCGCCAGCTTTGCGTATCTAATACTTTTTTGCTATTCCAAAAAAAGCGAAATTTTAATGAACTTGTGCCAAAGCAGGTTTGTATCTATTCCGGGAAAACAGTTGGGCGGTACTAATTCGGGAGAGATCAACTCGAATTTAGCGCGGTTCTTCTTGTTAGATAATTGGACCTTGTCAAGACAGGAACCTTCACATCTCTTAGTTTATAAGACGAGTTCAAGGATTCAAGCTGGATTAACTCCATTTTCAGTGAACATTTCCAAATATTTGGGATTCGGAGCCGGAAAATGCAGACAGCAAACATTTTTGCGATTTTGATCTGCTGATGGCAGGGGGTATTTCCTATGATAAAGGAATGTTTGAGAATTCGCCTCTATAAGAAACCACTTTTTTGCCGCTGGCGCAGCCCCTCACACTGATCATCAAACCTTTTGAAGTACGCGTGTTAAAGGAAAGAATTCTTTTGTGGTAGCTGGACCACGAATTTAACTGGAAACGATACGTTGAATTATTGATGGGCAACGTTAATGCTCCTGGAGGTAGCGTTCCGGATGGCGTGGGCTTGCGGATTTTCGGTTTGGGATGCTTTGCCCACGCGCGTAAAAGAAAAATGGACTTAAGCATTCCCGAAGGTACGTAGGGAGATCATCATTTTTAGTTGGGAAATGGCAAGCACAAAAATGTCCGCGTGTCGTCTCATCTCAAATCAATTGAAAAGAAGCCTCATGCGGAAGAAAGACCGAGGCACAGGGTTTTTGGTTATCTTTTTGGCCGCCAAAAAGTGACAAGGTAAAACCTATAGAAAACGGATTGAAAGTGCCCAAAACGTTGAATCTTCGCCGTATTAATGAAACTTATAGTAAAATACGATACCTACATTTTTTCGTATACAGATAATCTAAAGCAACTTTGCTACTTCATACAATCAGGGTAGAACGCTTTCTTTGTGAAGTGCGGCTGATTATACCAAGCAGATTTAATTAGGCCGTCTATGCCTTGACTGGAGGAGTAACCAAATACTGTTAGAAACTTTTTACGGCAGGAGCTTGACCTTTGGAAACTATCGATAGAACGAGAATCTTTTCTAAAAATTCATCTCCTTAGGAAAGAAGGAAAAAATACCATTTGAAGAATTTTGGAAGGGATTACTAGCTACTTATTCTCCATTCTGTCGCTGATCCGCCCATGTCTTAAATGTTCCCGCCGAATATCGAATCAATTCTGAATGAAGCGTGAACATTCTTGGGATAATTTGAGAATGACAACAGTGGTATCCTGAAAAGTCAAACCTTTTTACCAGACACAAGCAAGAAACTATTTAAAATACGAGGTTGTGGACAATTTTTTGGAGCCGTTTTGGGTTCGCTTTGAGTTTACTAATTTCAAGTGGCAGTCGAGATAGGGGATTTTGACTTACTGAAAGCTCAAGTAGAAAAGAATTACTCCTTCTTTCCTTCTCCAGGAAAGAGGGCTTGAACGATTTTTGCGGAGAAAGATATAAGGAGAGCTCAAATTTTTCTCAGAATTGGCACCCTATTTGGGAGCGGCGGCAATTTGTAATGAATTGAGATCTAGTGGCATCAACTCTCAGGAAAAATCGAGCTGTGCCTGGCTGGAATGTGAAGAGTTAATCAAGCATAATCAGCCTTACCCATCTAAAAGGGAATCCAAAAACAATGCTTTGCCTCCGGACCTTTGAAAGTGAGTAAAAGCGGACTTCTATTTGAAGATAATGTAATTCGTTGTTGTGAACTAAGCCATGTTAAATAACTCAATGTGAAACACAAAAGGATGATAATAGAAACGCGTCCCAACAGCCCTTTTTTTGGAATTCAAGACACTTGAGAATAACGAGATGACTTACTGGAAAAACAAATGCTGTATGGCAATTCCTCGTAAAGCCCATAATGAATCTGGGTTGAACCATGGAATTCAATGTTTGCAAGAGAGCTGAAGGCAAGATCTGGTAAAGTATTCCAACAGTTGAGTTCACTATCAAAAGGTTTTTTTTACTGGGGAAATATGTTCCTTTTGGGGTAAATTGGAAGTGATTATTTTTTGAGAAAACCAAAAAATAAATTCCATACTCATTGGTACTTTAATGATCAATCTACTCTCAATGATTCATCAGAAGCTTTAAAAGAAGATCAAATCCATTTCACCTCTTTTGATGCTAGCCTCAGGAAATAATGTTTGTTAAGTATGGAGAACAAAATCCTCAACAAGGCTAAGAATTTTATACACTTTCGTGAAAAGCGAACAGAACCAACTCTATACTACGGCTATGTCGCCGTTGGAAGCGATGTGATTATAGGTACGGATTTGATCTATGAGGGGCGCAGATTGGACGAATTACGAAAACCAGTCTGATCATATCATCGTCCAATTCGATCTAACTATACGCGAAGATGAACCCAAGCTGGGGAATATTCCATGGACTCTATTGGCGTTATCAACCATCTGCATCAAGGCAAAAGGAGTTGGTCACAATTGCTTCAGTTGCGTCCTTCCAGGAAAGCGATTTCCAAAGCAATTTATGGGCCTACTGTGGACAAGCGGGAACATAAGTGTCGAAAAAATTGTATTACGATTGGATTTAAGCCGTTGGGGAGAGAAAGACACTTTTGGGATTGTCCTCGCCCATTTGCAGTTGGAAAAAAGAGTTGAAATAAAAAAGTCCGGTAAGACGACTCTGAAGTCAATACTTCAAACCTTCAATAAGCGACCTACTCTCGGGAGATGTTTCTAACTCCTTAATCGTTCATCTTCGATAAACAGTGCTTGATCCGATTTTATTGGACTCACGAGGATCCCGGGAATATTCCAAAGTTGGCCAGTTTTGTCTAAGGGCCAACATCATCCTCGAGGCCTGTCAGTCCAAATCATATCTTGCGGCGCTCCCTTTCGGAAACTCCTTAAGATTAGCGAAACCAACATTTCCACTAACTTGTTTAACCAATGGCAACTGACCACCTCCAAAATACTCCACATCAACATCCATTTGAAGTTTTACAACATTAGGATTGGTAATCTCAACCAATAAATCGAACAATGTGACCATTTGGCCATACGGTTACAATTCGTAACCAAAACATTGAATTGTAGGGTACTTCCGTTATTCCTTAAAACTTTTTTCCTCCTTCATTGAAGATTGATCGCTCGGTCTGCATCAGCTGCTGAATTCCCCTCGCTTGTGCGGCATCCACGCACACATTACGAAATACACCCATGGCTTTGGCCGAGCCGCCACTGCTTTGGTCTTTCCAAGTTTCAACCAGTTCCAGTGGCAGGGATGTGGATTCCTCCGACAGTTAGATTGCTTAAACTCAGCTGGAGTCGACCCTTTGGCCCACTTCATATTACGTAAGCTAGCTCTTGGATGATATCGAGCGGTCCGAATCATTTTTCATTGAATCTTCGAAGGTGTAGGCTGCAATCCACGAGCTTGCATCATTGCGTTCCCTTTTCCTGAGCAAGCCCATTTTCGTTAAGTCCGAACTCTCAACAGTAAGAAATAGCATCATTAACTTTTTCTTCTGATTATAATCCTACATTAGTTGTCCCTTTACATAAAAGTTTGATGTCAGAATTCAGTTTTTTTAATCCCCGCTCCCCTTTTTGAAGGGGTAGTTTTGATCCAATTACAAATAAGATCCCGTTTTATAAACCGTATCTTCGAGAAAATTGATTTACCATTCTCTATTCTCTATTCTCTTATTCTCTATTCTCCACTCTCTATTCTCTATTTCTCTATTCTCCCACTCTTAGTCTCTTATTCTCTATTCCCCTCTCTCCGTTGTCAAAAATTTAAATTCTCAATTTCATCCTCATCTAAATTTTCCCCTTATCCCAAATTCCTGCTTCTTCACTCCTCAATCGCATAATTCGCAGCTCGGGCCGTGATCCGCCATAAAGGTCAAAGTAGGATTTGAGTGGAAGCTACTTGGCATTGCAGCACCGTCCCGTAACAAAGACATTCTACATGATGCAATTGATTTCCAGCCCGTTGAGAAGGACGTTTTTGGATTTTTTCCCATTCGCAGACGCCACCCATTTCGTGGATTGCCGATCCGGCAGTGCGTCCGCTGTCCTCACTTTGATATTGGGAAACTGCTTGTTGTTCATACATCATTGTTTGCTGCTCGTAAAGTCCGCTCCTTTTTTATCATCATTCTCCTCCTTCTTAGCGAAAGGAGATTGGATCCCGTATTATCCACATCTGGTCCGTGCTGAGTCGGATGTGAGTATCCTCCACGTACCGTTTCCCCTGCATCTAAGGGCCATTCCCCAGGCGGTCGATTCAATTTTGATGAAGCCAGATGTCTGCGTTCGTGCCCTATCATATCTGTAATCGAATCATCCGCGACCTCCTGACATCCCGATGGAATAGCCCGGAGGAAGTCGGTGTCCTTGTCTGATACATTTCTAATCTTGGGTACATAGGCGTGCCTTGCATGTTTACCTCTTGCTTTTTATTCCAAAAAGCTTCAAAAAGTCGCATAGCCTGCCACGGTAATTAAATGCTAGCGAGGAATTTACCGCATCAAGCGAATCCCTGCCCATCCATTCGGAATCTCGGATTTTGAAGTTGGAAGTAGAATAGCATTGGAGCTACTCCGTTGAAGCATTCACAAAACGATTTTAAGCATAAAATCCATCTCATAAACCAGTCTCCGACGATGATTTTAACTCCTGTCGCCTTCTCTTTTGCATCATCGTAAAAATCAACGTGGAGATGTTACATATGCGAGTTGGACAATTAGTCAACATTCCAGTCTTCCCGCCCCAGGTAAAATGGAAGCTAGAAAGAAATACTCCCAAGACGCAACCTCGATACACATCGCTGATTCTGGCATTTATCCGCCTGCTTGCTTATGAATTTCTGCGGATCAGTCAAATGTGGCACAACGGCCCTGGCTCAAATGTCGACCAACATAATTTGGGTCTTCAAATGCTCTTGGAAGTAATTCTCAATGCAAAGCTCGAATTCGAATCCTGGCATCATCCTCGGAATCTGGCACTCGCAAGCCCATCTTTGCACCCGCTATTCGCAAAATTTCTCTACATATTCGTACCAAGGTCAAATTTTGCCCGAAAGCCAATCCACGCAAAGGCCAATCTCTCGCTGGCCTCAAAATCAAAGTCCCGACGAACGCTGCGTCTCTTGCGCCACAACGATGAAACTTTTGCTCCACATGGTAAGCTTCTCACCACGAAACAGGCCTTTTTCAAAAATCACTATGGTTGCTCATCTTCGCGGACAGGCCCACTGCACTTCTCCTCCCGCTCAGGACCAATCAAGCTAAAACATGCACGTTTTTCGAGGGAATATCCCCCGAATTTCAATATTCCACGGCGCTTTAAAAGCTTAGGATAATTCCTCGTATGTCTGACCATTGCTTCCCTATCAAACGAGTGTTTTGGAGTCGGCCATCGCAGAAATTCCTTTTGCGGCCAGCATCCTGAAGGCACCAGAGCCATCACGATAGCTCTGTTAGGTTCTTTCTTGAGTCTTGTTAGCATTGATTAAGCGTGAGGTCTGATCTACACAAGCCGTTATAGAAATTTCGCTGGTGCAACTTGATAGTTAAACGGTGAGTCTCGAACCATGACCGTCTTTTTAAACGTGGTAAAACCAGTTGATTGTCTCAGATTTTCATGACTTAAAAAATTCATTTTCTCTTGTCCTTTCAGAATCTGAAAAGTGCAAAAGCATCGTCTCTCGATCTTTGGCTTTTCGCCTTTAGGAAACCCTTTTGCTTGCCAAAGCATTGACTGGAGATTTTGATCCAGATCCTTGAATTCTTCTTTCCCGGTAGCAATGTTCATATACCTTTTTTTCAAATACTTATCCGTGCCCAGTCTGCAAAGCTCCAATTGGGTTTGAATCTGGATTTGGAAGATTGGCGAAGACCTTCGGAATAATTTATCAGCCGTTGGCACTGATCGTCTGCTCCTCTTGAAAGGGTAAAAAACCCTTTATGAGTGAGTTGAATGCGAATCTGCCTTTGCCAATCGCAATAACCAATCCGGCAATTCATACCCTACAGCTAGCCTCCAATTATTGTAGTGATGTTCTTCTATTCATCGGCTTATTCAAGAATAAATACTGCTTGATATAAGGTATTGAGTCTGAAAATCCGCGGTCAAAAATAATATGTCTCCTGTCACGGAAAATGAGTGAGATCAAGGGTTAAAATCTCAAAACGATGAATCCAAATAACTCATCCGATCTCTCTAGTGGTATTTAAGCAATAACTAATCTTTGGCATGAAGCAGTTGAAGGTCGGCAAAAAAAAAACTCACTGCCGCTATAAACACAATGAGTTGAGGAAACTACATTAGAAAATTTCAGCTATTAAAATTCTTACTTTCTATAATCTAAAGGAGGCTGTTCGGATCTTCCAGTCATAGCTCATAACTTTGAATCCAGCACCGTCTTCTCGGTCACGCTCAGCTTTGCTTACGGTTTACAGATGGATCTTTGAAGATATCCATTGCGTTAAGGTCAAAGTTTTGCAGCTACCATCGATCCCCTTATTTTTCAATACTAGTACCTATCGCAGCGGCTACAGCTTGCAAGTATGAGCAGAGGTTCCCGGCCCAAGTTTGCAGTTCTAATTCCAGCGTTGAACTAACCAGCCTCACATCTCCAACATCTGTAGAGCCACCTGCCAGGCCTTTTTCATGTCACTTCAAAGGAGTGATTTTGGGCCTGCGGTCGCAGAATGCATATACGCCCTCGGGAAAGTTTTATGATTTCCTTCGCAAACTTTCTATCCGCGTGTAATTTCACCTCCGCCCACTGTTCGTCAAGCTTTTTAAAACATATTTGCGAAAGAGTTCAATTGAAGCTAGGTTATAGGACTCCGTTAATAACTCATATTCCATTTCGTTCTGCGTACCCAAAGCTGCCAACTTCGGCAGTTTGATCATCTCGCTGAAAAATCTCTTTTACCACTCTTGCATCAGGGTGTCTCAGCAATAATGATAGAATCTGCAAAGGCAGGAAACCACATTTGGAGCTTCACACCTACGGTGATTACTTATAATGCATTCGAGTTCCATTTGCACGTGCTCACGGCTATCAGTTGACCATATAGTTCAAATTCGCTTTTCTACACCATGCCAATCAGACTTACTCGCGCTCTTCTGGCGCGGGCGCATGGAGATGGCTGACACCATGAGATCGAAATTTGGGTGAAATATTGGCAAGTGAGATAGTCACCTGCCTCATTGTCTGATCCTGGATGCCAATTGGCGCATGCATTCTACCATCATCCATCAGAACCTGTCTGTTGCCATATAGATACTTTGCCTCCTCCGCTTCTTCGGCTGGAGTACCAGTAGACAAGTAAAGCGTTCCTTGATACTTGGTTTCCTTTCATCCACTCCATTACAGAGATCCCTGCCGCAGTAGATTGCTGTTCCAAATTAAATGTGGCCACGTATGCATGAACCTGCCTCGCGCCTTCATCACAGATCACGCGAAGTGTATACTTGTGCTTTTTTGGAATATCGTCTCTCGGTTAAGTTCGCGTCTTTGCAAATTCCTGCGCATTATCCCAATTACAGGTTTGCCTGAACCATTACTCAGCCCACAAAGGCCTGAGGAAATCCTGCTACGCCCGCCTTTCGAGCAAAGCCCAGCATCTTGTAAGGTTTGCTGAAGCAAAGCCTGAACTTCAGTTTTCGATGTTATCCTCAAGCTCTGGATTAGAACAGATTTTCTAGCTAATCTCCCGTAGAAAATCTGCTTTTGAAACTCAAGCTTCTTTCAAAACTCTTCGCTGTGCGAAAGGAAGGATAGCAATGATCAAAAAGACGCAGTAATTAACATATAATATTTTTACATTGTCGTTTAGGTTTTATGCACCAAAGTAAGGAATGTTTTTAAAAAGAATGCTTCGCACAAATGATATGATTATTCATGGTAGGAACAATTTGGATCAATTCCATTGGGAAAAACTACCTAGTAAGTCAAGTAAAAGAATTTCACAATTAAACCACTGGTTTTTTTTCAAATTGATTTGATTGGCTAATGTGAGGGAATGTCACCAAAACAACGAGGAGAACAGTTCCTAATTTTTTGTATGTGTAATTTACTTTGATCTTCTCCTTTAAATTTTGATATATAGATTCCGAATAAGTTGGATGAATCCTTTGATAGCCCAAAAACCGAATGAAAAAATCAAGAAGAAGCGTTTCCACTCAAATAGGAGGCTTTGGAAGCAAGCCAAACTGGTCTTTTAGGACAACTGCGCCTGACTCGAATACCTAAACCTTCCAAATTAACCCCGGAATTCAAGGTTTACAATTTTCCAAACTAACCGGCGTCCACTGCGGTCAAATTCATGCCACGACGAGTTATTCTGGAAATGACAAAGCGGTTTATTTCCGTAAAACAGGAAGGCTGAGCACATCTCAAAACTTCTAGATCAGGACGCAAGAAACTGAAAACAGCTTCTTGATTTGACACAGGCCGATAGTTTTCAGGGATCAGAAACCTCGTGAAAACGACGGGCGAAGCCATGCTTGCAATCTTTGAATTCACTAGGCATTGAACTGTACCTTCCGGCAACTGGGAGGGTAGTTTACTATAAGAAACATGCAGCAGTCACCTTTTGGGCTCGTTGTACTGCCCCAAAGGTTTTGCAAATATGTTACCGATGATCGCGGAATGGGGACCAAAGGAGAATTAATTTTCCCTCCCTATTATAATCGGAGCATAAATGGAGTAAAAAATAGGATTCCGAGGCTATAACAGATCAATCTGGTACCAAAGCGACGTCTCCAAATTATAAGAAAGGGATTGTCTACACGAAGCCCGAGGAGAATTTGCTCATTACGGTAGAATGTACTTCGTAACAGGAAAATTGTGCATTTGTAGCGTCGCGCTTCATTTGGGTTTACCAGCAGATTTCTTTAGGAAATTGTACGCTGGCCTGTGAGGGCGTTTGATTATATTCTGTGGCGACACCCACGAGCCGAGTCAGAGCCTATTCAAGCAACATACACTAAAAGTGGTCGAGCTGGTGCCTTGCTTCTTTTTGTGGAAACTTGAGCTGGAAATGATAGGGAAAGCTTTGTTTGGCAGACACCTATAAATTAATGAGGTCAATCAGAAAATATCCTGGCTGTCCAGAAATGACCAGATTCCGAAAGTTAATGAGGGACCTATCTTAGCAAGATGATTCCAGAAAAGTAATGGGTATAGTACCATTACACTTTATCGATATTCGTGATCGAAAACACATCGACACATAGTTCTCGCTGCGAATGATTGGCAAAACCGGATTGGATATTATAACTTTCCCAACGGCTTTCGTTCTGTCCTCTGCCCGATCCCACCCTGATCATACGGGGAATAGTTCCTATCACCACATGGTCATCTATGATAGTGCTCCTGTGAATTCTAATATCCGAACGGGAGAAGTAAGTGGACAAAGCAAATTCGTGATGGCTAGAAATAATGAGCTAAATAAATGTTTTTTGCTAAAGAGGCATCAAAACGCCCGTTCGGTGGCTGGGTCGTCAATTCAAAGGAAATGCATGGAGTTTCAATGCTTTGGAGAAGCAAGGTGACCAGTCAAAGAGCTTAAAATAGCTGGAAAGCCAATCGATTAAAGAAAACCTATACGCAATTTCTGCTTGTGAGGAGAAGGTGATCCCGATGAAATCCTTTGTAGATTCGTTGGGGGTAAAAAGGCCAAAAAGCACTAAATCACTCTTTCATGAAGCGGCTACATAAATTCTGGCTGGAATCACCCGTACACAATTCCTGCAAATCAGCCGTCGCTCTAGATGCTCCAGACACTTACTGATCCAAGTTTCTGGTGGTACCCCTATGAGTTTACTTGAAAAATTGAAATTGGTTCTAATCACGAATTTAATGGAATCGTCAACAGTTGTCATTTGATGATAAGTATTTCATGGGTTAGTCTCCGGATGCGGTGAGCCTTTTTGGATTGGTTCGGTTTTGGACTGCTTTGGATAACGGCCGTTAAAAAATATTTTAGCTCCCGAGGTAGCGAGGGAGATCCAGTCATTTGTTAGGGGGGGTCAAGGCAGTCAAAATTCCGCTTTACAGTAGAATTTCAAAATGATTATAAAAGAATCCAGCGGAAAGAAAGACCTAGGCTAAGGGCTTTTGTGGTTTACTTTGGCGCGCCAAAAGTGACAAGGATTAGACCTATGGAAAATTTTGAATACACCTCAATAGTTGACTATTCTCAAGTAAGATCATTAATTAAAATGGATATCCACTAATAGCCTCATATATTAAACTAACAGTGGAGCTTTTCTTCTTCATTAATTCAGGGTAGACAAAAATTAATAGAAAAGTTTGTTTTCACCCGAAAGGCCTGATCATTTTGATCATTTTTTTTATTCCAATTCAAATTGCAGCCCTTTTTCAAAAATTAAAAGACTCCTACCTTTCCTAGCATACTCTTTCAATAAAAAAACCTTGCTTGGCTAATGCTGTTTTTCTACGTGCCATTTTTTACCGTTCAATTGTGACCATGATACCCAAAAGACTCTCCTTTCCGCTACTATTAGTAAGTCCAATTTCCCTTTTATTTTCAGTTGCAAATATTCCACTTATCGTCTGTTGGGAGACCAGCAAGGTAAGAATCGAAGAGATGAGATTTTGCATAGCCCTCATATATTCGGAAAACTGAAGCTTGAGTCGCTATGGTCTAGCTTGGGCCCATGGCGGAGGATTGATTTCGAACCGATTCAAAAAACATTCTTCGCCGGAAAGCGAATGGTCGGTAGAGTCTACGGACAAGGAGGTGCGCATGTGGATTTTTTCGGCCACGTTAACTCAAACGAGAGAAATCGCAGAACGAAGTAGGATCGGCCTACTCTGTTGAATTCAAGCGGTCATTGGAGGGCTATGCTGCTCTGGAATGACTGCCTTTGCGCTAGCGCAACATCCGGAAGAAGTTGCTCAAATCGCTTTTCACCGGTTCCACAAAAGAATGCTAAGTCCGCATACATTCTCTCACTGGCACAAATGTTCGTGGGAGCAGAATCAAGCGATAACAGCAAATGTTTCAGGCAAAGTAGAAAACCTTCCCCAATTGACACCAATGCCCAAGGGTCAACGCCATCGCAGTTCCTCTTCCTCGAACTGATTCTGGGGAAATTTCCTAGCCATCAATTCCCATCAACCCGCTCGATGGGTCCCAGTGGCTGGTATGAGGCACTTTGCACTCGGAGGAAGGTTGGAATATTATGGAGGGTATTTCCTGGAGAGCATGGATTTCATGGGTTAATGAAAATTGGGATGGGCCATACGGTGAATTTTCCGACTGCTTAGAACTACTTATCATGGAAATCAATCAGAGCAACGATGGGCAATACCGAGTGGATGGGAATGGCTGGAACTGGAACAGGAAACCCATTTGGGTCGGGTAAAGCTTTGGGATTTGATTACCATCTCTTTCCAAGAAAATCTGGAAAAGTATTTATGGACTACTTTGGTAACTGAGCAAGGAGCATTTTCGATCGAATGGTGCTTAGAGCGCAAATCGTGCACGTGAGAAGGTGGGGAATGAACCAAAGCAAGAAGTTCACGGAATCAAGGGCAGCAATGAAATCGGATGGAATGGACGAGTTTCATACGGTTATGCAGATCGATATGACACGATTTATTAAGTAGCAATGGTTGGTTCTATTCGGAATTCTCTATGACTACACAGGAACAGTTGCCGGGAAACACCAAGAAACCTTGTGGACGGACTATTTTGATTTTCAAACACTTCCGCCGCAGTTGAATCCAAACCAGGATATCTGTACAACACCAATCACCACCTTAGGCGAGCCCGGCTGGTCAGACCATCTAAACCGATGAATTATCCCAAACGATGAATTATTCACTTCGGACAACAACCGAGTCATCACGATTCCGGAGTTGAATGCTGTACCGGACGAATTTCTTTACGAACGATAAGCAAATTAAATACGATGGAAGCACCCGGAAAAACTTGCCTTTCAGAAAACCAATTGGAACGCTTTTCAGCTTGGAGCAACAAAACCCCGCATTTCTTTGCAAATAGAAACACTTCAAAAGTGGGACAAAAGTCAGGAATCGAGAAGTAAAGGAGCGGCAATATTGCTTTGTCGACTATTAACGTGGGATAGGAGTTTTGCTGCTACTGGCAAAACTGGGAACACTCTCACCCGAAGAAGGCTGTGGAAGAGCCTTCAAGCCGCAAAGCCCATTTTGAAACTCACTTGGAAAGAATGTCGAGTTAGGCGAATAATCAAAGAGCTAGTACGAGGCAAGAAACGTCAATTGCCGCTTGGGGAATCGACGAGTGAATTCATGCGAATGCGCGTTCACTTTCATAGAGAATGGATGCGAAAAGGTCCAAGGCGGAGTCTTGACTTATGTAAGGTTCAGTTTGTGATGGACTTCCACAGATCGGAGACACAATGGTCCTATGGCGCAATAAATTGAATCTGAAAGTCCTCATTATGATGATCAAATGAGCCTTTTTCTTAGCTCAAAAATAAAAACCGATGAGTTGGACAAAGCTGAGGTGAATGAAACGCCCAAGCGGGTTTATAACCTGGAATCAAAGTGATTTATTGGAAGACAGAAAGACCGAAGAGCTAATAATAAAATAGATGCTACTTATCAAACGCCTCTTTTTAGTACCAAAAATTCTCACATGAAATATAATAGGACATGAAACGCTTCTCGGAAGCTCTGTCAGACAATAGTTAATTCTTCTACATCAGAAATCTTCTCTGAACTGAACAACCAAAATGAACTAGCTACTTTTTCTGGAGGTAAAGATTTATCTGTCAGGTAAAAAATCCAAAATAGCCAGATCCCAATCCCCGAACCAAAAGAGCCAAAATAAAGAAAATACGGCTAAATATTCCTCGCAAATCGATATATCCCAATAAAGCTCAGGCATTAAAGTTATCCTTTTATAAGGAAATGAGCCAGAGGCGCAAGTTGATTGTAAGTTATAGACTTAGAGATGACCAGAGCACACGGTGCGATTTATTAAAAGGACAAAATGATTTCCGCTTATACCCATTACAGTAGCACCAGAATATAATTGCGTAAACCCGTGGTATCTATATAATTAGCTTCGGTCTCGTTCTCGTACCAAAAGAGCGAAGAAAAAAGGCTACTGGTAATACTGCAGAAAATACACGTATTTCTATAATGCGTCCTAAAAACCAACTTCAAATCATATAGGCCGAAACCCATCAAAATGGATCGCTAGAATCTAATTCGGTGACCACGTATGCACCTCTGTCCAGATCGCAGTTTTTATTTCGTGAATCGAATGAAAGTTTATCTAAACGAAAGAATCACCGTTTTTTTCGCTGCGCGAACATTCGCCTGCTTCACCTGAATCACCTCCCAGTCAAATTCCGTCAGGCCAAAAAACGGGAATCTGAAAATAGCCCATGCGCCCAAAATGCACAGTCGATCGCAACTGAGCCAGCAAATATTGCCCACCGTTCTCCTACCGGCAAATTTGGCCCATGAAGTAGGCTTTCCCCCAAGAAAATACCTCCAATCTTATGGTTCAGCAGTGCCATCGCCACATGAAGGCTGGGTGTAAATAGGTCAAGGATAGCTTTTTTAGGAATCAATTCGTTCGCCACTCCATATAGTCGTACACAGCTCACAAAGATTCACCTTCCTTCGAAAGTACGAAACAGTCTTTCAGCAATTTGAATTTTCTTCGATTGGAGGTAGATATTCCACATACATGGAGAAAGTCATAAACCCAAAAGAGGTGCTCCTCACATGGACTTTTCAATTTTTGTCCTGATGGAGTTCTTGACATCACGCCCTAACATATCGATGGACACATTCAGCGGATTCAAAAGATCATTCAATAGGAGCCCAGAATGCGATGCACTTGACTAAAATGTATTGATGTCTTTCTTCTTGACATAAGGAGAACGCTGGAGCAGTAAGCTATTGAAAACAGCAAAGAACATGCAAAATGAAGCAAAAAAAGTGCTGCAAAATGTCAAAATTGGAGGCACCGTGTGTGAAATCTGGCTAGTTTTAGCTAAGATTCGCTTAACGTAATCACTAGCTATTTCATATTCACTGTGTCCCTATGACTTTGCACAAATGCTAAAAATCCGGAATCGTTGCTCTCCACTTTTTGGATTTACTGTTGGTTCAATTGAGCTGCAGTCCCAAAAATCTACCTTCCGAATCTTGCAAAAACCGATCACATTCGGAATCCGAACGGGGGAGCTCTCCCTGCAATATTGTAAAAAGATCGACATGCCCCTGATCAAGAGGAAAGCCATATACCCTCACAGGTGGTGGTCATTGGACTGCGATTGATAACACGAGGGACTTGAGGTTTTGATTCTCCGACATAGGAGGAAGACCTACCTGACCGGTGCAAGTAACATTAAACGGCTTCTCAATTCCTGATTGCAGAGATGGCAGACTTTCCCGTCTAACTGCCAGATCCGAACTTTTGCCCCGTCATACATTGTTTGAACTACTGGTCTATCGGAATTGAAAAACGTGTGTGGCAGCTGCCCCACTAACGAAAGCCAATTTGAAAGCCAATGAAGAAGATTCGATACCTCAAGCGAAATATCCCAATGATATGTGATCGGGCATACATGAATATCTAAAAAACTTCAACTACCCCCTTGGAAAGAGGAAGACCCTGATCACCGAACTGTAAAAGAACCGACCAGGAGATGAATTCATGGAAAAACTCGTAAAAAATCTTTCTGACCCTTGGTCAAAACATCCCTCAAGCTTTTGAGCTGAACATCATCCCTTTATGAAACGAAATTCCTCTTACTGTGCTATTTCCTTTTTCGACTTCTTTTTCTGTCCTGAAACCAAAACGCAATAACTCCTTCAAAAGACACTGCTTCCTTCACCCAAAGTCCAAAAGGGAACCAGTCATCACTCCAGAAAAAAATATTGCCTAAATGCCTGTTGCGCTCCGGCTATGAATTAACCAAATGCGGAGCTGCCCAGAGAATTCCGTGGAGTTGGAGTGCCTGTCGCAATATCGATTGGCCCATCTCAGGCGTAGATCCTACGAAAAAGCAAAAGCGGGACTTCATAGGCATTGGATTATACAAGTGGACTAGTCTAAACTTCAACGCAGTCATCGTCCGAATCGAACCTGCCGGCGATGCCTTTGACCAAGCAACTTTGCGCCTTGGTCAAAATACCTAACATAAACAAGGAAAGCGCCGGGTACCACTGACAACCCCTGACTTGATGACAAAGAATCTCATGCCCGAGGAAATGGAATTCACGCGCTCAATCCCTAATCGAGCTACATGACTTGAAAACAGATGATCTCAGCCCTGAGCATGATACTTCAAAGCAACATACGGAACTGGAGCCTGAAATATGACACAAGTGGTATACAACCAGGATTACCGAGTAAAAAGCGCATCTCTGTCAGAATAAGGAGTTGTGGATAATATGACAATCATCGAGTTCACTTTGAATTATTTTACCAAAAGTACGCAAAACGGTATTTCCCGAACAAGCACCTAACGCAAATACAAACCTGGCAAGCCAAGACGAACTGCGAAGACAAGAAATTCACGAATTGAATTTCGCATTAATAGACATCAAATCGAGTAAGCCTGGGTGCAATTCGCTTCACCTTGGAGTTGGCGAAATCAAGACAAGACCCGAAGATCTCCCAACCCGCGCGGACAGCCACTACGAACGACTCTATGCAGATGTGACCTTTGGAATGAAAAACGCTTGGATCTTACCTGATTCCGCAAATCTACTGGAGCATGGGCATCCGCTGGCCTCACATCGAAGATGAATGATGGTGTCCAATAAGCCAATCGCACCAAAGTATACTGGTGGGAATGGCCGTATAAATCCGTGAAGATTCCGATAAGGCATGGGAAATCCAAGAGAAACAACACTCCAGATTTCCACACGCGTACACTCACAGATTCAAGGCAATGCTTTTTTCTCTGCCAAATATAGATGATGAAAATCAGATGTGGCGCAGCTCTTAAATCCGATTCTATAACGAGCCTACCGTGCTCCGCTTTCCAGCCTAAAACTCCACTCGTTATCGAATCCGAAGTCGGAAGTTAAAAGCATAATGACCCAAAAGTCACGGCTCAAAATCAACTAGAAAAAAACCGCTGATCTGCTACGCTACGCGGCATGAATCCAAGGCGCAAATGAACTCAGTGACGCAGCTAGCTGAAATCCATACGGTTTGTGGTGGCGCAGTCGGCGACGCTGAAGTGCTAGCTTAACACGAAGTTACATTCTGTCGCTGGATTCGACCACTTGCCGAATCCGTCCAAACTTCAGTAGCCAAATCCCTTAATACTCCTGCCAGAAAGATATGCTCCGTCGACTATATCGGACTTCCATTGGGCCAGAAAAGGAAACCGCAACTCTTGAAAAAAGAAAATCATCTTTCCGACGTGCCCATCGCACCGGAGAACATTTGTATCAAGTGGTAACTGGAGCATTTTGGGCATATTGGGAATCCGAAGTTGAAGTGGCTTTCAGCAGACAACGTTTCAGTTTGCTGGCGCAAAGAGAAATGATATCTTGGGATTTGCTGCCTATGAATCCACCGCTCGAAATTCCTTTTGGGACCGACGGTACTTTGGAATCAGAGCGAGAAAAGGATTGGGATAATTCTCGCTGATCAATCCTTAGAATTCTCCGGGAATGGGCTAACGCTGCATCATAGGGTGGTGTTGGCCCAGCCTGATTTCTACGAAAAAGCGGAAGGCATAAAATCATTGAAGGCTAGAGGTCGATCTACGAAAATCTAATCGCAAATCATGACCCAAACCTGTAAAATCCCCATGCTTGGGTTCCCATCGTTTAACGTCAACGAAGCATACTTATATAGTGATCATCTTGTCTCCGTGGATTACAAAAAAACCGGCGTCTCCAATGCCGAATTGTCTTTATACCATTTACGCGTATTTAACCTTGGGTGATCAAACCGATCTGGAGGTCCAATCATTGATCGGAATCGGCAAAGCGAAATGTTCTCCAGCATGCATTTATTTAGCTTCTCTTGTTTTCTAGGAGCTGGACTGACGGTCCGGCCAAACAATTCTTTTGGATGACTTTGGCCTCTTTGATGGGGGCTTTTGCGTCAGCCACAACGATATCTCATCTGAATGGATGTATTTGATTTGCTTGGAAGCCGGAGCAACAAAGTTTTTTGTCGGCAACGCGGTACTTTCTACGATCGGAATGAATCACGGGAATGGTTCTCAATCGTCTATATGCAGGAATTCGAGATCACTTTGGGTGATAACAGCCAAGCCTGGTCTTGGACGATGACATGGGCGGGTTTGATGTTGATTTCACAGCAGTCAATATTTCACCACCAACGTGGTGAAGAGAAAACGAGGCTATCTACTGAAAGCGGAAGCAAAGCGAAAGAACGAGCAAATTCTTTAAGGTATTGAGACCTTTTTTACAAAGAAAGATTATCCTGCATCTCTGACTCGGCTGAGCTATCGACTTGGAGAATCACAATTGGCCAAGATGTCACCTTTCCTCTCGATGAAAGTCATGGAGGATGCATCGAGCACTTCGATATGGCTTGATTCGGAACAGTGGGAGGTATCGCTCTTTTGCTAGGACATTTGGGTGGAATTGCATTTCTCGAGATGGAGGCAAGTGATGATCCCGGCGCTTCTTAAACATCCAACTTTGCTTAATATCCGGCGGGCCATTTCAACCGGAGGGCTTATTTTCCGGGTGCTTGTCGTGATTATTAGCCAGTAGGCTATGGTTTCGGCTCGCCAAGCTACATGATCGTCTTTGTTTATTTGGCAGACAGGCCTCTTCAAAACCTCTCATTATCGATCGCAACAGGCGTTATGGCCATGGATGATTCCTGGAAGCTCTCGGGCATATCCAAGGAATGGCTTGGCTATACCGGATTCTTTGTTTGGGTGGCTTGCATTGATCCCTCCATTTACCATTGCAGCAAGCGTAAAGTATCCTAAGGGATTTTGGGAAAAACACTAAATGAAGATTTTACGGAGTGACGATTTACGAAATCGCTTGAGAGAAACATGAAATGAACTTCAAGCCTTAAACTTATTGAGACCAAAAATCGAAAGAAAAAAAACCTTGAACAAAACTAATAACCTTTAAAACTCAACCTTGTCACTGTACTAACCCTTCAACCTCCAGAAAACAGCTCAATCCTTTCTTCCGGCAGCTTGTTTGTCCAGATACAGAAGAGAATATCGATCTTGGAAAATTTGATTCGGGAAGAAGGAATCGTGATGACTTTTTTTCATAGCAGAACATTCAGCGCTGCCAACTTTGAAAAGCGTGCAGAGTCTTGGACGTTAGCGGTACACTTGAAAAAATGATTTGGCTTGATCATCGTATCAGGCGGCCTCCAATCCCACCTTTTTGATGAGCCAAGATCGGGGACAATAGGCTTGGCTAATGCGAATCGACACACACCTCACTATCCTTGTTGTATTCTCTGGAGCCAGCAAAACGACCCGCCGAGAATCTGGTGGAAGAAGTAGGCTATCGAATGGGCCAGACATGAAAATGTCAGGTATTCATTGAATGTGGCACCTCCTGCGCGACATTAAAGACGAATCCAATATCCGGTCATTGTTATCGATCTTTGGAACAGATTCCGAGAAAGGTAGCCAACTCGGCCTTTTGCCAATTACACGAAATGATACAAAGCGGGCATTGGCGCTGTTTTCAAGCAATTTTCCGGACAGGAGACACGCCGGTAGATTCACATCCTGGGTTAACCATCATCCACAAACAAAGCTGATCTAATGCAGAGGAACACTCCATTCAATATGGAATTGGAATCATGGGTCGAACTATCATGGTTGGTCAATTGCAGTTCCCACGCTACCCGGGAAAACATTCCGCTAGTATTTCGAGGAAATCATCACCGACCTTAAAGGGAGAGATGTGGGCTTCAAAGGCTTGGTCATCTCTGATCCTGGAATATGAAAGCGGGCAAGCACTTTTCCAGCCAGGAAAGTTGGAATTGGGAGGCCCTTCAAAGCCGGGAAATGATCCTGGCTGTGTTTTCCCGATCAAAATGTCAAGGGAAGGTATAAGCGCAGATTTCTGGACTGCTCAGCAAGCAGAATTGATGCGGTACCTTCAAAAAATCATTGCCCGAAAGGAAAATCTGTGATCTTGAGTTTTAAAGCGAATTGGCAATCACTTTCCGATTGGGAGGAACATAGCCAAGTGCGCAAATCCAAACTTGCAAGGAGTAATTCAGATCCTTAACTGGAAGTCTCGAGCCTGCTACGATCAAAAAGGCATTGCTGCGAAAGAAGCTTTGGCCATGTGACATTTTTTGAAAAAGGGAAAATCGCCTTCACTAAGAATTGGACAAGAAGGGTTTGGCTACAAGTGAGAAAGCTACCCATAGAAAAGTCCGTTTATCTTGCTCAATCATGTTCCATCTCACAAGCCCTTAAATATTGTATGGATCAGGAAACCTCAACGGAATCAAGGATTTGATGAATTCAAATCCTATATTCGGATTCATATTGTAAATCCTTTGGCCTTAAGCATTTTGGAGATTGGAAAAACTGTCAAGGCAGTGATTCTGTTGTTATCAGGTTTGAGGAAGTGCAGGAGGTGGCCGCACGACCTTTTTTGATTAGGCAGTGAATTGACGAGAATAGCTAGTTAAAAATTTAACTTGGTAAAAAAATAACAGTACCAAGGTGCAAATATACTGTCCACTCGGGCAGCTAGTGCCAAAGGTTAAAGCAATAAATCAGTTGTCGGCTTTAAGTCTACACTCAGGTTTTTACGATAGATATTTCATTTCCACACCCTAAGCCTAGTCATTTGCAGCCGATATTTCAACTTCTAATAAGCGTTTCTTCTCTAATTTAGAATCAGAATAACTCTCAAAAACACGAAGCAAAACATTGTAATAGTGCATGGCTAGTTCAGTTTCTTTTTATCGTGTCATCTGTATTTAAGTTTTGTCTGTTAGTTAATTGGGTCTTTAAATCGCACGACACCAACAAGATGCCGTTGTATGCAAGGCAAGAAAGACCGAATAACACAGAAATCACCAGATTAATAAAATTTGAAAAACGAATAGAATATATAGCTATGATTGAAGGTGTGCAAGGAAAAAATTGTTTTTGCCCGCCGCTTCGCCCTTCGGGACAGTTGGGGAAGCCTACGCACACATGCCCACATTGCAATCGCTACAGGCTGACTCCCAAAACCAGATTTGCAAAGAATGCAATCCATTCCACCTCACAAAAACGATAATTAGAAATTGAGGGTATGTATATAAGTATGCGGCAACTAGTTACAGGAGTTGGTCAACAGCCTTAAGAAATAGGTTAATAAGGTAGTTTAGAAAGATGAAAATAGAAAAGCTTTGATATGCTTTAAACAATGGACTGTTAATTATGGTATTAAGGAAAAGAAAAATATGTTACCAAAATCGATTTTCACTCTATTAGAATAGTATAGAGGCTGAGAGATTAATTCATGAAAAAAAGTACGGCTGACATAAATAAATTTTTAAGGTTGAATTGCAGAAAAGTACAACAGCTTGGAACTTATGAAGATATAATTTTCAAAACTGCAATTAAATAAACTTAAATTCATTAGAAGCTACATTTACGGACTTAATTCTTCCTTTATCATCAAATTTAAGGTAATTGGAAGAAAAACTGGATGATGCTTAATTCCCATAACATGAAGAATTTAAACACAATTGAACGAAGAAAGCATATGATTACCTGACCAATTTCCAACACTTTATTGGAAGAAAATCCGACCTAGACATATTGATTTATTTAAGCAAAATGTCAGATAAAAACATATTCGGTTGTTGGCGATGGGGGGTGGGTATGGAAAAACCGAGAAACATGTATTGAAATTTCAAACAATAATTGACAATGAAAGAATAACTATGAAGCTTTTGTATAGATGTTAGCGCAATAGAGAGTTTGATTTTGCAAATCAATTGAAAAGTGAAAACACATAATTGTATTAGTCGATGAATGCGCAATAAACATCCCAAATATTTGAATGACATTATCAATACGGGCTAACGACATGAATAATGTGAAAATTAGCTTACGTGTCAAAAAGCGATTATGAAGATACATTAAAGAACTGGCTACACATAACAGAATATTGGTGTTCAAAAGCTACGAGAGGCTAACCTTATGAAGAAACACAAGAACTTTTCAAATCGCAATTCCAGGATTAAACAGAATAGAAATCTAAAAAATTATCAGCAGGAGCAAAAGGTATTCCGATTGTGCTTGGTCTGTGCAAGAACTTTAAGTGGAAAATAAAAATCGACTGTCTGAGGAGCTAATTTCAAACTTTTTGTCAGGAATAAAAAATCAGTTATAGAAGATATTCATTATAAATGAC
>Ga0163217_1019428_pt1 | contig 21820 bp, 25 predicted proteins | sample SynspAceP_FD_185933 | JGI IMG/M metagenome (GOLD analysis project Ga0163217, IMG submission 185933) | Saline lake microbial communities from Ace Lake in Antarctica - Synechococcus sp. Ace-P (PacBio error correction) | ecosystem: Environmental > Aquatic > Non-marine Saline and Alkaline > Saline ...
CCGAGATTCCGTTGGGGCAACAGCCTTTGCCCCTTGTGGGAAGACCGGCGGGGCCCCCCGGGGTCCGTGGCCCTTTCCTCAAGAAAAATCCCCGACCAAGGGTCCTGGAAGAACGAAGCAAACGGCGGTGCAAGCTTTGCTTTTAAAACCCATGCCCCGAGCTTGGCTGATCTTGCCTTGGCCCGCGCCGAAAGCCGCAGGTATTCTTTTTTGGCACCCAAGGAGCGGGTTCCGGTCTCCAATTCCGCCAAAAGCCCCGAAGGCATTGCCGGGGTTCCGGTTTTGGTTTGGCCGGCAGCAATTCGCCGTCCGCTAAAAACCGTGTGGCGCCGCCGGGTCCTTTGGTCCCCCGAAATCATCGACCGAAAGGTGGAAACATTCATTCGACAGCAAAGCGAATGGCGAAACGATCCTGAGTCCGAGCTTGAAAAGCGCATCTGGCGGAGCTTTCCCGTCGAACGAAATTGGGTGATTGCTGAAAGTTTCACCCTGTCCAGAGACGCAGCCTTTTACAAGCCTTTGCCGGATCAAGCCGAACGGTTTTCCTGCGTGTTGGGTTTGCCGCTGTCAGGTGGTTAATTTCGACCGAAGAAGCCTGCGTTCGCCTGACCCCAGAAACCCAAAGATGATCGCCAGCTTTTCGCGGCCGTTGACAGAAGGGCTGAACGGTCAAGATGAACCGATGCCGAGTTCAACGCAGCATTGGGGTCAGAACATCACCAGATTTACGAGCATCCGTCGCTTAAGATTGTTTGAAGACTAAAAAAATAGGGCCGGTGTTGGATTGCGATCAAACCGCTGGCCCCTTTGCGGTGGCCCCATCTCGAGTGCCCTACGAAGCTGCCATAACGCTTCCTTGAGCGGCGCCGCAAGACGTAGACCGGAATCGCAGATGCCAATCCTGCCTCTACGCCGCGTTCGGCATCGAATCTGTGCGAACCCCAGCGCGTTGGAATCGGCAATGTCCATCTCTTGCGCAAGACTACGCAATTCCTTGCCAGAATTCCATCTCCAAGCGAGATCGACGTGCGGTGAACCGCCCGAAGGGTCACCGAATGGTTTTTTAAACAGGTCTCGCGGCTCATGTTTCGCGCTTGTGAGCTCCAAATTACGCGAGATTTGAGCCAAGACGTCTTTCAGAACTTCCTTCTGGTCCCCTTCTTCTGGCCGAACTGCACTGAATTTTTCAATCAGCGCGGGCTTTCGAAGACGCGCGTTTGCGCTTCTTTTCTTGACCTTTGTTGAGGTTGAATGGGGGCGCTCATTCCTTTTGGTCCGATCATTTGCCTCCGGCCGCACCACGCGGTCGAATGTTTTCGGCAAAATCCGACAAAGCCAAGGCGATTGCTTCTTCTTGAAGGGTCGTGCATTTTTGTGGGCAGTTTTCCCAACTTGGTCGCGTGTCATAGCCGATGGTAGGGGCCAGCGCTGTCACCAGCATCAAGGCTTTCTTTCATCAGCTTGGTCGATACGTTTCGATATTTTGCCTTGCGTCCAACAACCATGTTGTCGGTAAAGGCCGCGCGCCTGTCGCCGCAAAAGCTGCATGGATTGCTAAAGACGTTATAGCTCATCCATCGGGTTGTAAGAACGTTGAGGCTCGAAGTGCCCTTGCGAAACCGGCAAAACCGAACTGCCGCGTCATTCCCATCCACGTGCGCAACACACCGCAATGGTCAGCGCTCGGCTTTGCGTCGGGTTTCACCTTGCCTGGCATGATCGACGATCTGGCTCGTTCTCGGGCAGGATCAATTCGCCCAACGGAACGCGGGCCAGAAGCCCAGCAAACGCCAATGTGTCATTGGCGATCTTGAACAGCGATCCGGCCACGGTTTTCCAAAACGCACCCGAGGGAACAATGTGACCGAGCGTCGATGGGCGGCCAGTGATTCCAAACTTGGTTCGGTGGCGGTGACAAAGGGCCAGGCCGTTGATGTCAGCCATTATGTGCGCAGCACCGGCCCTCGGCCCAGCCTTTCTTGGTTTCAGCGCCGGTGCCGACGGCGGTCCCGCCTTGGGCCAGTTCGTAACGTGTCGGGCAGACAGGCGTTTACCCCGTTTCGATGCTTTTTTCACTGATGCGTGTAGCCCGAGAATTCCTGCTCCAAGGTCAGCGTGTCGCATCCTGCGTGTGGGGTCCGCCGATTTGAATGATGTCCTTGAACTCTTCGGTTTTGCAGCCAGCGCGTCATGGAGCTTTTGCAGGCCTGGCAGGCAGCAAACGTCGCGGGCCTGCATGCCGATGGCCAGTGCAATCGCGGTGGGGAATGGTCGGTTTTGGACGACTGCCCCATGTTTGCAGTGGTCATTGGGTGTAACCGGATCTTTCGAACCCCTTTCTCGCCACCTGCATTTCAATCGCGCCGGTTCGAAATCACCTCGTTTGGCGTTCATGTTAAGACTGCGTGCCCGAACCCGTTGCAGACAACCAGGGGAAGTTGTCGTCGAATTTACCCTCGAATCACTTCCGGTTCCGCGCGGCGGGTGATGGCGTCGGCTCGTTTCTGATCCAGTTGCCCTGATTCAGGTTTCCATCGCGCAGGCTTTTTTCACCAACGGCCAAGGGCACGGATAATCGGCACGGGCTGTTTCCCACCCGATAGGGAAGTTGATGATCCGACCGCTGCGTCCTGTGCGCCCCAATATTTATCGGACGGGCAACTTCCAATGGGCCAAAAGCTGTCGGTTTCGGTACGGGTATCGGCCATGAAGGGCTCCTGATGCTTGGGCTTATGTCTGATCAGGGTTTTACCCCGGGGGGGCAGCGGTTGCAATGAGACGATGGCGCTAATCCGTCACCCCTCAAGGCTAAACTGTGGCTGTGCTGAACGATTACTTGCTCGGAAGCTGTCAAGCGATACGACTTCAGCGGCTTTGGGGGCTTCTTCTTCGACCTCAAGCTCGCTTTCGTCTGCTGGGGAAGGTCTTCTCCTCGTCCGACTGCCGGTTCTTGCTGCTCGAATTCAGGACCGAATTTCTACCGACGGGTCCACAAAGGTTTCGGTCGCCGTCATAGGGGATATACATCGGTTCCGCCGGCGCATCGCCAAAGTCAGCGTGCAACCGAGAACCTTCCTCGGTAACCTCAAAGCTTGTCGTACCAGTGCTGCATCACCGACCGTCATTTCGCCGGGATAGCGATCGACAGCCAATCCGCCAGCTCCGCATCCGGGTGCGCGGTTTTATCAAAGGTGATAAGAAATGATGTTTGCCGGGCAATCCATTGGCTGCAACGTCAAGTAATCCTGACGAATTAACCCGCGCATGATCGTGCATCAGATGCATAACTCCAATGCTTCCCGGCTTCATTATTTCTTCTCCGGCCCTTGTTGATGACAGTAGCTCGGCATTTCACCCAGTGGAAAAGGGGGTCGGCAAAATTTATAGCAAGAAGTTCCAGCCGAGCGCCAAGCATCGCCGTCACTGCCATGGTCAAACACAAAGGCCGAACCGCAAAGCAACTCAACAACGGCCGCAATCAACGTCAGCGCGCCCGGCCCACGGGATCAAAGGCTGGGACCAATCAGGCCAACGGTACAGCAAGATGCGCCATGGAAAAGCACGCGTTCGAACAATACATGCAGCGCGAACCAGACCGGACAGATTGTGGCAATTACGCCAACGACAGCGCAGTAATCGCCGCAAAGCCGCCCGCCCAGACGTGGCTGCGCCGAGATAACCTCGAGATACGGTCCCCGCGAAAATATCCTAGAAAGCAAGGTGTAAAACGGTGACCCCACAACGTCAGCACTTCGCGCAGATAGCAAGCACCCCAAGGCCCCTTTGCTGCGCAAAACCGTCAAGCAGGGCGACAAATTCCGGTGACAAAGATCAAGCGGCGCCGGCGTGGTTTGGCCAACCCCAAGGGTCAATCATCTGTTCGGTGGTGTATCCACACCGTGATCCTCACCACGGTCTGCGCCCATATAGGCCAAGCCACGGCATAGGCCCGCCAAACGTTACACGCCAGCTTTGAAAAGAACAATCCGATTGAAGCAGAAATTCATGTCCCATCGTCGCAGACGATCAAGCAGCGGGGATGCCCACAGCGTGCCCCAAAGGGCGATGACGCCGATGGGCGGGCAGGGTGTGGGGGTGCCGCGTCAATTCTACAGGGCTCGCGCCAAATCAGCAACTTGAAGGCCCCCCACAGTCCCCGGCGGTTAGAATGATCAGCGGAAGGGCACGCCAAAGGCAAACAACGCCAACAAAGGACAGTGTGGCCATATCGCACCCCCTCACGACCGTGCAAGCGCTTTAGTCCCAGATTGCGCCAGCGCCTGCAACAACAACGAAATCAAAGCCGCTTTGATGCCCATAAACCGCGGCCTAACCAAAGGCAATCTGCCCGAAAATACGCATAGCCGAATGCCAACGCCAGAATGACCGCCGCACCCGGCAACACGAAAAAGCAGTCCGGCCAGCAAACCGCCCAAGGGTACCGCGCAGCCGCCATCGGCGTAGGTCGCCAGCTGCATCGCTTCGGGGCCTGGCAACAACATGCACAGGGAAAGGGCCGCGGCAAAAAAAATGTCCTCGGATAACCACCGATGGCCGGCCACCAACTCAACGGTGCATCAAGGGCGTCTGCGCCGCGGGCCCCCCAAAGGCAACACCCCCGATCCCGCCCGACAACGTCGCCATCAGGCGCATTCAGGGGCGCTCATTACCGCATTGCTCGCTATTGTTGCGCACTAAATACTCCCGACATTCTTGACGTCAGAAGGTCGCCAGTACCCGAGCCTGGAGGTCAAGCGGCCAGCGGCTTCAAATGGCAAATCCTCGCCGAAGGAGCGCTACATGCGCGCAACCGGCACCCGGCGCCGTGCGATCGAGGTTTTTAAAAAAAATCAGAAAGTGGCGGGGAGGGGTACAGTGCAGGTTTTCTGTTGCCAGGTACCTGCGAACCCCGCCTTTAGGGTCGCTAAACCCAAGGACTTAAGTTTCAAATAAGTTCTCGGTCGCTTACGCGGCCATCGCCATTGGAGCACGATTGTCCATTTGCAATGTACATTTTACGCCGATAACGTGAAGTCAGCCGAGATAAAGCTACATCTTTAGACGGTTCGTCGATCCTGTTTTTTTCGACCCCATAATCCCCAAATGAAGGATGATTGGTGGCGTCGCCGGGTACCGCCCGGGTCCGAACGCGCTATTACATGCGCGTTTATTACCCATAGTCCCCTAAGGAGCACTTCAGATATAAGGGACGTGGCTTTCTTTGCAAGGGGAAAGCCATGAAAAATCCGCGGAGTGCAGCAGTTACGGTGCCCGCGTTCGGCTGCTTGGTGCGGCGGGCAAAGCGGTACGGGCAAGGGCCTGGGTCTCTTGTTCAAGCAGCGTCAGTCCCGGCCGCGACGGCAGCAGCGTCGCGTGTCGTCATTCGGTGGCGATCTCGCGGTTGACGCGCAGACGATTGCATCCGCGGGACCAACGCCGTGAAGGTATCATGTTCATCAAACGGTTTGGCCAATGCCTCAAACCGCGCAAGCGAGCTGGTAAGAACAGTAACCGGGTTGCCCCGCGCCGCGTCGACCAATGCGCGGTGAATGCACATCGGCAGCGCAAAACCCTGCCATCTGACAGCGCCGGCGCTGATTGTGCGTCAAGCGCATCCTGGCATCGCCTATAGGTGGCTGTCTTGTCTTCGGGCGGCCGATAAAGGCGCGCAGGCTCTCTCAAGCGGCGAAAGCGGGCCTCGCAAAGCGGTTTCAAAGCTGACACGTTCTTGACAAAAGCAGGGTGAGGTCGTGATCTGTTGCGCTTGCGCGCCTCAAAGCTAATTGCGGTTCACGAAGGCACCGCCTGTTGGCACCGCGTTTGTGTGCGTATCAGCGATTGGAGCGCGGCAATCGCTTTAAGCGCTTCGCGTACTGTTCCGCGCCGCGAAACATTGAACTGGCTGAAAGCCCTCTGCCTCCGACGGCAAACCGTTGTCCACGCTCAGCACGCTCCTGATGATAGCATCGCGGATGTTTTCGCAGCAATTTGGCTGGACAGGTAGAGGCGGTTTCTGGCGTGGTATTCCATTTGTCTTACAATTTATTGAATTTGGAAAAACTTTAAATGTCTGACTTAATTTTGCCAAGATGCGAGTCGGTGGTCAAAACCGCGGCGTGCAGCTTTAACGTTCGGGAACCGAGGGGCCAGCCCTCGGACTTCCCGGAGTTACTGGCAAAAATGAAGCGGGCCCTAACGGCGGTCCGAGACAGGAGATATGAATTGTTTGAATGCGTTTTGATGGTGAACAAAGATGAGGAAAGCCGGCAAGACCCATGCCGAGGTGACCCAGATTGAACCTTGACCGTTTGCCCGAGGGTGACGTGACAGTTGCGGTGAATCATTCGACCGTGAACTACAAAGACGGGCTGGCTGTGTCATCGGGCGCGGTGGGGCGGACTGGTACGCAAGTTCCGCACATCCCGCGGTAATTGATTTGCAGGCACGGTCGAAGCGTCCGACGATGAACCGCTATAAACCCGGCGACAAGGTTTGTGCTGACCGTTGGCGTGTGGGGAGGCGCATTGGGGTGGCTAATTCGCAAAGGCGCCGGTCAAGGCCGACTGGCTGGTGCCCCTACCCGAGGGGCTTGGATAACGCGCAAGCGGATGGCTGTAGGAACAGCGGGCTTTACCGCGATTGTTGTCGGTCATGGCGCTGGAGGATCACGGGCTGGTATCCAGGCAACGGGCCGGTTCTGGTTAGCAGGTGCCGCAGGCGGTGTCGGGTCGGTTGCAGTCGCGATTCTTGCCATTTGGGGTATGAGGTTTTTGCTGGCGTAACGCGGGCGCCCGGAACAGCGATTAACCTGAAATCTCTCGCGTCAGCCACGAATCGTTGCGCGCGAAGAGCTGAACACGAACCGTCAAGCGCCCGCTTCGAGGCCGAGACCTGGGCCGGCTGCATTGATCGCGTTGGGGGCGAAGATGCTGGCGCGGGTATTGGGCCAGATGAAATCCGGCGGCTCGGTCGCTGCTTGTTTTGGTCTTCGCGGGCGGGGCAGGGTTGCTGCCACTGTCCATCCCTTGTCTGCTGGCGCGGTGTGAACCTGCTGGCCATTGATTTCCGTCATGCAGCCCTACGAGAACCGTCTGCGTGCATGGCAGCGGGGTTGGGAAAGACATGCCGCTTTCTCCAAGCTGGGAAGAATATGGTTGTGCCTCAACGCTTTAGCGATTTGCCGAAACCTGGGCGCGACATCCTGAACGGGCAGGTCCGGGCCGTGTGGGTGGTCGATGTGAAACGCCTGGAAAACGGCATTCCCCTAAGGTTAAATTTTACCGAGCGCGGCCCCTGTGGGGTGCCGTTTGGCGTTAATAGGGACTGTTATGTCTTGACGTTACGGGGGCGTGGCTAGCTTTTGCATCACCTTAACGTAAAGTTTGATTGTCCGACAACAGCCCGCATTCTTCTTGGTATCGCCGCGATCTACGCTGAGGCGATCAATCCGCCTTGTCCGCTTGCTGTGGCAGTCCGGCCGTTCGGTTCTTCGTCTTTATCAAGGATACGCACGGTCCGACGCCCTTGCGCTGCGCCGAATGGCGGCTCGGGCTGGGGCTTCGGGGGCGCTGGCCGACAGTCTGGGGCGAAATATCCGGCAAGCTTGTGCTGCGCGAAGGCGATGCGCTGGCCCACGGTGTTGCAGACCTCATCAAGGAAACAGGCGCGGGTGCTGTCTTATGGTCGCGGCTGTATGATCGGCGAGTTTTACAGCGGTGATAGCAAAGATCAAAGAAACCCTGGTGCGACAAGGCGTTGAATGCCAAGTCCTTTGGCGGACATGTGATGTTTGAGCCGTGGAGCGTAGAGACGCAAAGGGCAGGCCGATTGCTACAGGGTGTACACGCGTTTCTGGAACAACGGTCAAAACCCCGCGATGTTGAGCCAACCGCTGGCCGCGCCGGTCTGATCTGTGCGCGCCGGAGGAATGGCCTGCAAGCGATGCGGCTTGGAGGCTGGGGCTGGAGGCCGCGATGGACCGTGGTGCGGATGTGGTGCGCCCCTTTTTGTCTGCCTCGGCGAAAAGGCTGCGCAGTTCGCGGTTGGGGGCGTTTAATGGGCCGCCATGGGGGTGCAGGATATAAGGCAAAACCGTCGAATATTCCAGCACCGATGGCAACAATCCAACCTGTCTGAGAACGCTGGTCCTCTTCGCGAGGATCAGCCCGCACCAATGTGGCAACGCTGGCGCAGCGCGCCGCTGCAATGACGGCAAAACAAGGGGCAGAGACCCTTTCTGAAAGAAATGGTTGGCGCGAGTTTCGCGTACCACCTGATGTATCACACGCCCAACGGATGCTGACGGATAACTGGCGCGAGGCATGGGATGCCTTTTCCGTGGAACGAGACCGAACGCCGCACGCGAAGGTCACCCGCTGGAAACAGGGCGCACGGGCGAGCCCTTTGTCGAATGCCGCCATGCGCGAGCTGTACGTGGACTGGACGGATGCCACAACCGGGCCGCATGATCGTTGCCAAGCTATCTGACGAAACATCTGAAATGTGCCATTGGCGGATCGGCCAAAATGGTTCGAAACTGTTGATCGACTGGGGGATTCCGCAGCAACGCAATGGGGTGGCAGTGGGGGGCGGCGGGTCGGGGCAGTGCGTCGCCTACTTTCGGCGTGTTCACCGCCGAGACACAGCTCGATAAATTTGATAAGAATAGAGACTATGCCAGCCGTTGGATGCGCCGAGGGGCGGGCCAATCAAACCATAAAGGATGTCGCTCGCGTTTTTCGATGCAAATCCGCGCAGCTGGCCCTGTCGCAACGAGATGACTATCCCGAAAAGATCATTGCGCTGGAATGAAGGCGTGAGCGGCTCTGGAAACCTACAAGGGCGGAACTTTTTAACCCTGCATGAACGTGGATCTCCCACGTAACACCCATAAAACCAATAGATACGCGTCCAGCGCATCAGGAGAGGCGAATGATTTTGACCAGCACCGAGGGGCAGGCCGCCCTTCCTCGATATTTCTCGCGTGTTTTTTGCGATGGGCGCAAGAAATGCAAAACGGGCAGGTCGATTTTGTTTATGCCGCGCGGGCGGTGTTTTCGCGCGGTTGGTAAGAACCCCTTGCCGGTTGCCGGAAATCGTATACATAACAATACTTGTTTCGCCCGTCCTTATCAGGGAAGGGTTGAACATTGGGTTTAAGCGACGGCCCAACCTTGATGAATGGTGGAGTACGCCGACCTGCAGGGTTCAATGGACTCGCCCATGGCGAACGAAGGAATTTACGACTCCTTTCCCCCGTATGGGGCTGAATCCGTAAATTTGAAATTCCCTGCGCTTCTGGTTGCAGCGCACAGCAAAAAGCAGGCACGCAAGAACATCAGCTATCACTATGATTTGGGTAAATGATTTTACAATTATGGCTGATGACACGAATGACCTATTCGCAGCGCAATTTTTTTCCGAAGATGGGGTTCACCAATCACATGGAGGCAGCGTCAGACAGCGAATACGGCCTCTATGGTCGACCAGATGGGGGTCTCTGACTGGGGATCACGTGCTGGAGATCGGTGCGGTTTGGGGCCGGGTTTTGCGGACTATTGCCGCTAAGGAACGCGGGAATTAAAGGTGACCTGTCTGAACATCAGCAAAGAAACAGTTTAACTAGGGCCAAAGAACGTAATAGAACGCAGGTTTATCAGACGCTCGTTGAGTTTAAGCTTCAAGATTATCCGAACGAACGCGGCACCTATGACGGTATTGCCAAGCATGCGAGATGTTCGAGGCCGTCCGGAGACAAGTATTGGGCGTGCTATTTCAATACCTTGCACGACTGTCTTAAACTGGGTGTCAAGCAACGTTGCAGATCATCAACCGTGCCAGATCGGCGCTGAAGGTTCTACAAAGCGAGGCGTTGATTTCATTCAGAAAATACATCTTTCAGGCGTAATGCTCCCAAGTCCCACCGTGTTGAGCAGCAGGTTGAGAACGCCTCGGATTAGCCATTTGAAAATCTAGTTGAGTTTGGAAAAAGCTATGGATGTAACACTTTCGAACGTTGGCACGGACCTTCAATGAAAAATGGGACGAGATCGCTCGCATGGGGGTTCGACGTGAGAGAACGCTTTAAAACGTGCATGTGGAATTTCTATCGACCTCAATGCCGCGTCTACCTTTGACAGCGGCAATTGCGATGTGACACAGATCCACGGTGAAACGCCCAGCTAGGGCGCATTGCGTAGTCTAAAAGGATGTTTCCGATGGCCGAACGCCGCCGTCTGACCCGCTGCCGTTTTGTCTGGACACTAGATGGCTATGCCCTGTCGCGCAATGATCATGCCATTGATGCCACGTCGACGCAGTCGGAGTATTTTATTCCCACCATATCGCCCTCGGGCCTTGTCGTGGGATGGCGGTCATCGATCCCGTGCGGCGGCGGCCGTATCAGAGGGTATCACCAACGCGTGAAGGTGCGGTGGTTTTGGTATTCTGGGGGCTGTTTTTGGTGCAAGCGGGCGCGAGATGAATCGGGAAGCGGATGATTGGCATCGTTTCGACGGGGTCGGTGATGGCGCTCGTCGGGATGAATGCGGTATCGGGCGCAGAGTACTTTCTGATTATGGCGACGGTGCGATTATCGCGGTCGTCCTTTGGGCGGGGCGTCAGCGGCATGCGTGACCAACCATTATTGATAGAAGGTTTTTTCCTTGAAGCGATGAAGATCTTTTCGTTTATGGATCCCTACGCCCCTGGTGCCCCTGCTTGAAATCGTACTGGGCCGCACCTCGGACGGTTGGATATTGCACCGGACTGCTGCCGATCACGTGGCCTTGTCGGTGGTGGAAGGGCCTTTTCCCTGCATCGTGCCTGCGGTCTGGTCAAAGCGCCGAGGGTTTTTGCTGCTTCGCGGCTGGGTCAAAAATGACCTGGTTAACCGGTTGGAATTTTCCTACGAGGGCAGCTTCGCCTAGATCTGGCAAGAGGTGATGCTGGAAAGCGGGCCAAGCGCCTGGGGTATTTCGGGTCGGCGCCAGAACAATGGACACGGCGATCGTTGGTCACTGTCCACAGTGGCAGGCGAATGGGGGCGCGCTCATCCGCTGCTTTGCCGCCCGCGAGGGTGATGGATTACTTTGGGCGTCTATTCCGCCGACCGTGTGGCGCAAGATGTTCCCGAATGATTCCGATCGCGGGCCGCGGCGCAGAATAAATGCGCAGCAGTCGAAACACCGGGCGGGGACGTTGGGCGGCGAGGTGCGGATCCGACCGATCGGACCGCGCCTATACCGAATTATTTCGAGCTGGAACGAATATCAATCTGGCGCATGAACGGGTACGATCCGGCAACATGACGCAGACGTGTTGGAGGCGCGGCGGTTTTTTGTGGCAACGGATGCAGGCGCTGGTGCTGCCCTATGATCCGCAGCGTGATCGGGTGATGCTGGTCGAACAGCTTCGCATGGGGCCTGTAAGCACGGGGGGACCCGGGCGCAGTGGCAACTTGAATCCATCGCGGGTCGCATTGATCCCGGCGAAAGCCCAGAGACGCAGCACATCGCAAGCGCACGAAGAAGCAGGTTGTCCCTGACAAGCTGGAAAAGATTTTCGCCGAGGTCTATGCCTCCCGGGGGATTCAAGCGGAGTTTCTTTTATATTTATCTGGGCTTGCCGATTTGCCGCGACGGGAAATTACCGCGTAAATGGGCTTGACCGACCGAGAACGAGGATAATTCGGTCACATTTAAGTCGGGTTCGAACGCACGCTGATGAAATGGTTTGAAATCAGCTTTGAAAGCGCCAATGCGCCTTTTGGTGATCGCCGCTTACTGGCTGGCAAGGCATCGGGGAACGCTTGAGGTTGGAAGCGCCCGCAGCTACAAACCGATGTAACTTGATTTAGGGAGCATCCCATGCAGCGTCGCATCTGATCTGGCAAGGCCATTGCACACACTCTTATCCGTCTGCGCAGCGAGCGAGGAACTGGCTGGCGAGATATACGGCCAAGGCAGAAGTTCATGACCACCGGCGCAGTCGGTCAAGGACCGTGCCGCGCTGTTCATCAATTCAGGATTGCCATCGGCCAACGCACGTAAAAAACCGGCGGGCACGATTGTTGAGGCACGGCGGGCAACACCGGCTATCGGCTTGCGCTGGTCGGCGCGTCGATGGGATTCAAACCGTCATTGTCATTCCTGAAACGCCACAGTCCAGGAAAAAAAGGACATGGCTGCGTCTGGCCGTGCCGGAGCTGGTGCAAGGTGCCAGCCGCGCCCGTACGCACCCCAACAACTTTCGTGCGCTATTCTGAGCGCCTTTGCGAACGAGCTGGCAACGTACACGAACGAGGCGTGGATCTGGGCCAACCCAGTTTGACAACGTTGCAACCGTCAGGCGAATATTGAAACCACTGGCCCGAAATCTGGGAAACAGACCGGCGGCAAGGTCGATGGGTTCTGCTGTGCGGTCCGAATCGGGCGGGACAACTGGGCCGGTATCGCATGGCGTTGCAGCCCAAGGGCGTGAAAATCGCGATGCCGATCGCGATGGGGCCGCGCTGGCAATAACTATTACACCAAGGTGAACTGGTTCCGAAGCGATCGATTTCGCCGAGGGCATCGGTCAGGTGCGCATGCACCAAGAACCTCGAAGGGTTCACGCCTGAATTTCCAGCTATAACGTTCTCGGACGCCGAGGCGCTGCTTAATGTCTTTGACCTGCTGCAATCACGAAGGGCTGTGCCGCTTGGGCGTCGGTCGGGTGGTGAACGTGGCGGGAGCCGTGCGTCTGCCAAGGATAGGGGCCTGGTGCATAACCATTGTGACGAATCCTGTGTGACTTTGCTACGCGTTATCAGTGAAACTGTTCAACCTTGAATTCTGGCGAAAAGAACCTGCCGGTGCCAGGCTGGCGACCGTGCGCGCACATCATTCCCGGCGTTTTCGAAGACCAATGAACGCCACGCTCAGGGGCTTCTGGCCACGGTCTTTTGCGCCTTTGCCTGACGACCCGCGCACATCGCACAGACCGACGTGCGAAGAACGGCGGAGCGGTGGGAACAAGCGTCGCGTAAAGGCTGAAACAATGCGGTAGAAGAGGTCGTACCTCCGACGCACCGAACTTGAAGCTAGTGCGCGGCGACGGTGTCGTCGCTACCGTCGAATTCGAGGCGGCGCGCACCTGACGCCATCGCAATCGCTGCGTTGCGGCGCGATCAGCTTGCGCTTTGGTCCGGTCCGCCGCGAGGGCGAGAATGCCCGAACCCGAAAGCGGCCCCCTGAAGTCTCGCTAAAACCCGCGCGCGATATTAATGCACAACTGAACCGCTGCTCGCAAACCCGTCCAGATCGCAGAACGAGAGTTTCCTGCGGGCTGAACGGTCTGGTCCGCGAGATCGAACAAGCGTATACGTGATCGACAGACGCGAACGGCTTTTGCGTGCGACGGCGTCACCAACTAACCCGGCGTAATTGGGCCCCGGCACTGGTGGACCGTGCAAAAAACGCCTTTTGGCGCTTTTTGGGAAGAAAAGTGCTAGAGCAAGACACCGACAGCGCTTTGGATTACTTTATTGGGAACGCAAATCTGCCGACCGTACTATTTGGCGGTCCTGGCGGGGCTGCTGCTGCTCTTTCGGGGCCGACTGTGGGCAATGGGGATTCGTGAATAAAGCTGCGCGATCGTCCAGGCGCGTGGTTTGGGCATCTGGCGGTCATCGTCTGCTGCTGCGCATCCTGTCCCATTGGCGGGCTTGGTTTTTGCTGTCAAATTGCGCCCCGTCAAAGCGGTTTTCTAGCGCGCGAATCTTCTTTGCTGGTCGAACTGCTGCCGCTCATCGGGTTAATTGATATTCGGGTTTCGCTTGGGTGTCCTGAACGCGTGTTTGCCTGCCGAGCAGGAAGAGGCGTTTGCTGCCTTGCCCGCAGCCCGAAAAATGGCGCGGCTGCGTATGTGAATGCCATCACCCTCGTCGTCATCTTGTCGATTGTTCGCCCTGACAGTGTTGGATTCGGTGATCCAGTACGGGGACCCCGTGCGGGTTGTGCAGTTTTCCTCTGGCCGTTGCTGACGCAGCCTCGCGCTGTTTTCCAGATTTGCGCCGGATTTTTGCGCGGGCTATCGTGACCCCCGACGAGGACCCCCGCAGAACGCAGAATGGCGTGACCAAGGCCTCCACCCATGGTCGCGAATCGTGCGCAAGCGCAGGGCTGGGGGCAATTGCCTGTGTCGATTGGCCGCGCCGGTTTCTGTTTCGCCTTTGGCTACCAAAGACCCTGTCCCGACGCGATTTTGCGTCCTTACGTCACGACGCTGGCGGGTGTGGGGCTGGTCATGGCGTGCAACGTTGTTTTCGGCAAGATGTGTACGGCGCGATAACAGGGCAGGGACCGGCTGCCCGCGAAGCCTTGATGCCGTTGCTCTTCGGGTTGATCGCTGCTGATGCTGCCGGCGCTCTGCGCTGGCGCTGGTTTGGGGGGCTCGGGTCGCCGATCTGACAGAGCTTTGGGCCGCATTCGGGCGCGGATTTAACCGTCGGGGAAAGCCGTATCGCGGCCATCCCGAACCTGCTTGGGTTTGGCCATCATTTTTCGGCCATCGGTTATCCTTGCTGACGGCGTTTGCTGCAAGGCACCTTGCGGAAGCAACGTGCTGCCGCAAAACCAAAATTGATATGCGGTGGGTCAGAACCGCTTGCTGTCGGGACTTGGGTATGTCGGTATTTTTTCCTGGCCGCACTTGCGGGCGATCCACCGTGGCGGGGATCGACCTGAGCTCGCTCGCGATTGTGCTGGTGCCTTGTCAGTCGGTATCGTTTTGGTCTGGCAAAACATCGTCAGCAACTTTGTAATCCGGGATCATCTTGCTGCCTGCGAGCGGCGAATCTCGGAAGGGCGACTGGATCGAGGTGCGGCGGGCAAGTCGGCCTACGTGCGCGACATTTCGGTCGGTCGAACGCGGATCGAAACTTTGGACCGTACCGTACCGTTATTGTCCCAACGCCGATTTGGTCAGCGGCACAGTGACGATTTACCCGTGGCAATACTGTGGGGCGGCTTATCGTAAAGGTGGTGTGGCCCTATGGCACGATTACCGTCGGGTCGAAAGCCATTCTGGGCGAAGAGAATGCGCTGAGCACAGCCCTGTGCTGGCAAACCCGCGCCGAATGTGCTGTTGGTGAGCTTTGGGTTTGGCAGATGCGCATTGAGTTTTGGAAACTTCCGGGGCAATTTTTGCCCGGGGATGTGAACTGGATGATGTCAGTCCAAAGCGATTATCCACCCGCCATTGGTCGAACGCTTTGCCGAAGAAAAAATCGAAGTACGCTTTCCACAGCGGCGATGTCTGGTTGCGCAATCGCGCAACCGAAACCAAGCGCCGAAAGCGCCGAAACCAGACGGAGAAGCCGGAACAGTTGAAGCCAACCATCTACTCACCGACACATACGCCCGCGACAGCGCGGCAAAAAAGTCGTTCTATCACACCCGAGGGGTGGGATCGTGCTGGACCGTGCGCTGTTCTAATCCCACCGGAAGGCGACAAACCCGGCGACAGCGGTGGTTGAGCTGGGAAAGCAAACTATGCTATTGCCACCGACGGTGGAAGGGGCAGGACGCAGTGTTATTCTGGTCCCCGCCGAACCCGGCGGTGAATACCGCAGGCGGGCACCCCATGTTGACCCAAGGCATTGGATGGTTCCGCCCGGCAACCGGCTAATATGCGCGTGCAACAGCTGTTCATTTTGCTGTCTGTGGTTGTGCCGTTTCCCGTGGTTCGGCGGGCAAGATTGCGACGCACAACGGACGGATCGCACTTTGATCTTTGCCGGATGCGCCAGAGGATCGTTCGGACGCCGAATAGAAGACGCGCTGCTGTCTTTATATTGGCAAGATTTACCGATCACCGATCATTGGATCACCCAACGAAGAACTGCAAAGGCCGCTCCTGATCTGGTCAAGAACATTGTTCAGTGGCCCCGCCGGCGACAGCGGCGCGAGGTGCGGTTTGGGTGCATGATCGGGCCGAAGGAAATGACGGCATGGATCGACCTTCAGCGCCTGTGGCGGTAGCCATGTTGCCAGAACTCGGGAGAGATCGGCGCGATACGCCTTGGGTAAGATTTGAGAAAAAGGGGCGCGAACACGCCGTTCGGATCTACGTCCATCTCGACAGCTGAGCGGCGCAATTGAAATCTTGTTGAAATATTTCGCGCGTTTTACCCGCTTGCACCCCGACAGCAGGTCTACGCTAAACACCCCTCATGGACCAGGTGGCCGAGTGGTTTCGAAGGCGCACGCCTGGAAAGTGGGTGTAGGCGGGCAAGACCGTCTCCAGGGTTCGAATCCCTGTCTGTCCCGCATAACCCTCTTACGAAAAGTTCACGCGATGCTTGCGTGCGGCGCCCGAAGCGGCGGTGCATGCCGTTCGGGCGGTTGGTTCGGATGACCGGATACGCTCAGCCTATTCACCGTCGCCTTTCCTGGCCACGATTCTTCCGATGCAATCCGAAGCGCTGCTGGTCGGTCTGATGCACATGGGGCAGCACGGGGTCCTGTGTTGCTGGCTGTGGCAACTGTCGGGCAATGGTTGTTGGGGTCAGTGGTGAAGCTGGGGCTGGGTCATGCGGTGCCTGCGGTTTCAACACAAGCGCTGGTTCCCCGCATCGCCGTCGCAGATGGCTCGTGCCCCGAACATGTGGTACGCGCGCTATGGGCGCTGTCGCCTGTTGGTGCAGTTGGTTCCTGTTTGTTCGGATGCGGCTGACCGTCACGGCATGGGGTGTTGAAAAACCGCTTTGGTCCTTTGTGGGGCGATCGTCGGGATCGCAAGGCGGCCTGCGCTTGGGGTGTTGGCCTGGGTCACGCTGGGCGTGGAATCGGCCTGACTAATCTGACAGGTCCTATAGTAATTGTGCAAAACGAAAAAGCGCCGAGGGCGCTTTGTTTCGCGTGGTAAACTGCAGAGGCGCGATTAGCCGCCCAGTTTGCGCACGCTGGCCGCAATCCATGGTGGACGAAGTCGAGCCCGAGTAGCGACCGACACCCGCCGCCGTTGGCAGGCGATTGCCGCGCGGGCCATCTGGTTCACCGACGCGATGCCTAAGACGCAAATCATCGCAGCCTGACCCGCAATGTGCCAAGGAGTTTTTTGGCCAACACTCCGCGAATTGGAGCGCAGCATCGCGTTTGGTCTTGCGGCCTGCCGATAGCCGGACAAAAGCATGTAGGGTTCGGATACGTTGAGAAGGTTTTGTGGCGAGGCGCTGCCATGATGTCCACAGTACGCCAGGTGCCATCGATTTGACGCCATCGTGCGCCAGTCGCGCATAAAATAGTTCAGCTCGGATAGCGGCGTCTTTGATGTAGTTGCCTTCGATCCAGTAAGATCTATGTCGATGCGTTCGCATCGGTAACGTCCGGAGTAATCTTGATTGCGACGAATATCCGCGCGGCCCCAACGTAAAAACTCCTGCTGCGTTGCAAAGCTTGCGGTGCTGCCTGCTACGGCTGTCGCTGCGAATTGCGCAATACGGAGCGCCGGTCATGCCGAAGTGCTCTTACGCAGTGAATTGTTTATGTGTCCCCGTCTTCTGGCTTTGGTCCATGATGTAGCATGGAATTTCCATCGATCCCATACAGATGCAACAATTTATGGCATAGCGCGATTTTGAACTCTAAGTGCTGATCGAAAGGTTCCATCTCAACAACAAAATTTAGGCGGAATTTTGCGCACCCTTAGTGGCGTGTTCACATTTTTGCAACAGGTGCGAATGCGGATAAGCATCATTTACCGCTTAGATTCCAGTTCACAGACGCTTTGTTATTGGAACAATATGCGGGGGTTCCATGCGTATCTAGGGAAACCAAAGCTCACCGATTTCGGGGGAATGCAATTTGACTCATATTTTTTAGCTATTCAATTCGCGGAAAATTTCGCCGCTTACTGGTTTTTCTCGGGGGCGGCTGCGACTGCTTTTTGACGCTCCTTACGCGCAGCCGCAAGCCCGCTTTTGCGCAGGTGGACCGCGTTTCAAAACAAGCCGTCCGCGGAAGCCGCAGCGCGGGACGAAGACATCGCTGCGTATTTATCGGGTTCACGGTACGCGCACGATCTGGACCGAAGCAACGACACATCAGCGTGCCCGTCGGCGCTGCGTTGGATGTCGGCATCCGCGGGCCGCTGATCTGCACGGGTTGCCGCGTCGCGCGCTATGACCCCCAAGGGTTGATGGACACGGCTCAAGAATCGCCAAACCCCGCGCGATCGTGGTCTCGCCGAGGAGAGATGACGCGCGTGTTTCCTGCAATACCGCGCGGACATCTGCCGAACGCGGCGTGCTGGTGCCGTCGGCGCAATCCGACCCCTCGCCATCGTCCGCGAGGTGCCGTACGCGCGACCGTCCAAACCACTTCTTACTGTTTGATTTTCATTGCGCCGATCCCCACGCCGTTTTTCTGCGCATCTGCGTCGAAACACGACTGGAATATTAATGCCCTGATGCGTGAAAAGCTGGCGGATGGAGCAATTTGCTGAGCCAGGGCGGCTGGGGCCGCTGCGGTTGCCCGGCGTCGTCGTTGAAACCGGGGCGCCCAAGGGGCGCCTAGGTCGTCGCGCTGCGCACCGATTGATGTCGATGGGTAACGCTTAAGGCCGCTTCGAACGTGATGACTAAGTTGACGCAAACGCTTTGCAAGACGCCGTTCTAAGCCTTTCAGAAAGTACCACGGTTTGAAGGAGGACGGCGTGGCCGGTTCCTAAGCCACTATGGCCGAGATCAACAAAAACCGTCGCACCCGTCTGCAAAATCGGTCATCCGTCGCTGGAGCGGGAGCGCTGGCTGAAACAAGGACGCGGTTGCAACGCCACATTCTGGTTTAATATTCCTGGTTTCCGCGGCTGTGGTCGATAACGGGCTGGTAACTTCGAAACCCGTACGCGTTGTTGGCGCGAACGCAGTCAGACCGCCTGAACCCCAGATTTCGGATGTGATGGAATACATCGTCATCCAACCCCACATGGACGTGCACGGTTGCAATTGTGACCAAGGAATACTGCCCGTCGATGAAGCGAACCCGAAAATGCTGCGGGCCATATTGATGCTAATCGATGGCGCGGCCGATTGTCAGCCCGAGGCTCGTGAACTTTAGCGTTTATACTGAACGCACGTTCCCCATGGCATGCGCCAAAAAGCCCGGGGCAGACCTAATGGCGCTTGGTCCTGGTAAAGTTTTCATCTTCCCTCAAGCAAACTACAACATTTACCTGCACGAAACACGCCCGTCCAAAGCCCTGTTTCAGTCCGGATGTGCGCGCCTTTAGCCACGGCTGTGTGCGGCTTCGCGGATCCGTTTTGATTTTGCCCTATACCTTATGGCGCGCAAACTTCTGATCCGGTCGGGTATTTTGCAAACCGCAGTTTAGCACAGGGCGTGAAACCTTTGTGGGCATCTGGACAACGAACTGGCCCGTCCACCCTCATCTATCGAACTGCTTAACCACGCCACGGCGTGCACACGCAGTATCGTGCCCGAATCTATGGCCGCGACCGGTCGCCAAATTTTGGGATGCGCTGAGCAAGGCGGGGGGTGGCATTGGGGCGCGGTTCCAGGTTAACTCGTCACTGATAAGGGGAGACCGCATATGACCTATACATCAACAGATAGGCCGACGCAACTTGCTTGCCAGCGGTCGGCGATACGTCATTTACATTAGCCAAACTGGCATGAGCCAGCGAACGCGGGTCCCCGACGATTTGGGCGCATCGCCATGACAGCCCAATACGCGGCTATCCCTGTCAGACGGCGCGGCGCGTGCTGCGCATGCTCTGGCCCGAAATGCCGACTGGCAAGGAGAATGGGATTGAGGCGGCGATCCTGGGCCTGAGCCGGGGTCGCCGCGTTTTGCCATGTCCGGGACTGACCCGCCTGAATGGAGACCTCGGGGCAGGGCTTTTTTGGGAGCGGGTATCCACTCCCTCTGCGTCATTGAACCTGCGACAGCACAGCTGGCAGACGATGTAATCCGTGAGGGCCGCTGGCAATTGGTGGCCGGCAGGTTGGCCGCAGATACGGCGCTGGCTCCTGTCATCGGGCCGCAAATGCTACAAATCGGAAACAGAACGCGGTTCTGGGCAAGAAGCCTATCTGCGGATCACGTCAGCATCGGTGGCTCGGTCCGCATCGCGACGATTTTCAATCGCACACCAGGCGCTGCGTATCGGCGGCGACGGGTTTTCTTTGTGACAGCCGAACGCCAGCACAGTTGAGCAGACCCGCAAGACCCTTGGCGGATCGCGGCGACACAAAAGCGCAACCAATGGACCCGTATTCACACGCTTGGAAGTGTGACCATCGGAATGAACGTGGAAAATGTGGATGAAAACTGCAGCGTGGAATAGCGGAGCATTCGCAACACACGACATTGTGGGCGACGGCACCAGCTCGATAACTCTCGTACATTGGGCCCACAACGTGTGGTGGGCAGAATGTCTGCTTTTGTGGTCAGGTTGGCATCGCGGGCTCCGTGACGATTGGCGATAATGTCGGTGCTTGGCGTCAGGTTTGGTGTCAGCAGACAACATCACCATCGGCGGACGGTGTGATCGCGGGCGGCGGCACCAAGATTCTGTCGAACCGCGCCAGCAGGACGGTCCCGCTGCTGGGCTTATCCGCGACGGAAATGGCAAACAGATTCGAAGGCTAGCAAGGCGCTGGCGTCGCTTGCCGCGCTTGCTTCGCGATGTGGCGGGCGGTTAAAATCCCAGATGGGCCGCTCCAAAAGACAGTTGAACAAGCTAGGGTCGTCCGCGCCCGCTCTGCACGGAGACTTAAGGATGAACATCAAAGATGCCAGGTTCATCAGCATTGCATTGCCGATCAAGCGTTTCTGACGCATCGGATTGTGAGCATGAACAGCACGGCCTGGACAGTCTGGGGCATCGACAAGCATGGGGCATCGTGCGAAGCAATCTTTGCGAGTCGAAGAAAACGGCTTTTGGATGTATCGGTCCCGTTCAACTGGAACCAAGCCCCCGATGCCACGGGTTTGATATCTCTAGCGTCGCGAGCATGCGTCGCAAGGGTGGAACGTTCGCGCGCCGAGCAGGCTGAACGCCGTGAAACGGGTCGTCATTTTAGGGCGCGGGGGCACGGTCAATCCTTTGGGGTTGAACGTGCCCGATACGCTCGAGGCCATGCGAACGGGGGGTCTCGTATCGGGCCGCTTCGTTTCGATGCGTGGAACGGCTGTCGGAACCAGATCGGCGGTCAGGTGCACGGGTTTTTGACGGTGAAAGCCAGCAACAACCGTCCATAAAAATTGCGGCTCTATATGACCGGTTCACCCAATTTCACGCTGGCCGCCGCCAACCGAGGCCGATTAACCAGTCGGGGCTTGTTTTTCGCGGGGGAGCTTGCCGCAAAAATCTGGCGTTGTGCTTTGGTTAAGCAGGCTAGGCGGCGGGGTTAGCACGTGGGAACGGGATAACTAACGCGGCGCGGTCTATGCCGAGGAAAAAACCGCGTGCATCCCTTTGTCGTGGCTACGTCTGATGAATAACGCCGGCAAGCCAGCCACGTCAGCATGGAGCATCGAACCTTAAGGGGCCGTCGTTCAACCGTCTTAACCGCTTGGCGCATCATTCAAACCACGCAATGGCGCAGGCCTTTTCATGAAATCCGCGCGCAATGGCACCGGTCATGGTTAACGGGCGATGCGAAATCCATGCGTGTTTTCGGCGGCGTCAAAGCGGTGGGAAAGGCTGCGCGTGATGTGCACGCGACGCCTGCCGCCCCGTTTTCGGCAATCGGAAAGCGTGGGATGGTGGCAGGGCGATGGGGCCGGAATCTTTGTATTCGAGGACTAAGCG
>Ga0163217_1004232_pt1 | contig 21809 bp, 10 predicted proteins | sample SynspAceP_FD_185933 | JGI IMG/M metagenome (GOLD analysis project Ga0163217, IMG submission 185933) | Saline lake microbial communities from Ace Lake in Antarctica - Synechococcus sp. Ace-P (PacBio error correction) | ecosystem: Environmental > Aquatic > Non-marine Saline and Alkaline > Saline ...
GGGTAGGAGAGAGATGATTCGGAATTCACTGCCCAAGGTTTACGCTTGATACATGCCCAGAATCGCGCAAAGAGCAGATAGAGGGTTAATACTTTTTCCTTTGGGGAGGGTTGGGGGGGGTTTTTTTTTTTTCCAAATCGTTCCCCATAGAAATTTCAATTTATGCCGGAACCTGCCCTGGTCCAAGACTTTTCTTTTTCATCTAAAACGAAGAAATAAATCACTTTCCTCCCAAAGTTGGCTTTGTCCGCCATCAGTTAAAAAAGATTTTTTTAAATTATACCTCCTCTTAATTCAGGGGTTTTGGGAAGCATGGGAGTGCAAACCTTGAGCTTGCAAAACATAGAAACAAACTACATCGGGATTAGTTTTTGGGTGGAGAATCTGATTTCTGGAAATATGCTGGGGTTTTTTTTCCAAGGCCTTAAAGGTTTTTTTTCCAGTCTTTCCCCGCATCGGTGGATTTTAAATATACGCGTCACCATAAGGAGGTCCCATTACGCCCAACGTGGGCGCAAAATGACTCTTCCATGCCAACATAAAACGATGGTTTGGGTTTGCTTTCCGATAAACCGCTACAGCTTCCGACTGAACCGCAAGTTTGTAAAAAAGCCATCTGAGATATTTCCCCAGTGTTGACCGGCAATCTGAAAAAGTCTTCCAGACTACCCCCACCGGTGTTCCAAAGTAAATAAGTCAGGGGGATCACTGACTACCCCCCTGTGGCCGGTGACTGATCTCCCGCCTCGATAGGGGCGATGTTGGTCGGTATTTTAAAGGAGTTTTCTCAGTGGTTTTTGCTCGTGTGCACAAGTGCTGAAAAGCAACTGGAGACAGAAGAAAAAGTATTAGAATTTTTCCGCGATAGAATTGGATGGAATTAGAATCTTTTAAGAATACTCCAAAAAGACGTCAAAACTCACTCAAGTACACAAGGAATAGAGAAAAAAGGCAAATGGTCAATATTGACCATGCTTTAATCGGCTGCTAAATTGGTATAATTTTATAGAGCTAAAGTTTTAATTCCCACCTGATTTTAATTGTAAACGAACCAGAAGAGCTTCTAGTAGCTTGGAGCAGATAATTAGTAGAAGCTAGTTTCCTGGGGCGGGAATCGACTCGTGAAGGCCCGCCTATTTTGGTGTACTCGAAGGGAGTGGTTACACGGAGTTAGTAGGAGAAGTCCTGGGTATTTGTCCTCACATTCAGGATTTAACTCGTTGCTTGGTGGTGCAGATCGTACCGAAGGTTGGGAGCTTGGATTTGGCTGAGTTTGACACGTGAGGCCTTAACATGTCTACTCCGATGGGAAGGGACTGTGTCTGTGGACAAAATTGTGGGGCTGGATCTTAATGTCTGGCTGTGAATATTGAGTGTCCTTAGTTTGCTCACATATACGGGTGTACCGAAGTCAGGCACGTAAGTCCTAATGGTGTGCAGGATTTGGAGGATTTCTTTCTCGGAGCCCGAAGGAGCCAACTTGCGTCCCTAGCTAAAGACTTTCTCGGGTAGGAGTTAGAACACCGACTTCTACCATCTTGCAAATGAGTGCTAGATTCAAATGAATAAGAGATTAAATTGAGCTGGATTGCTTGATCGGTCACCGTCATCGGACAGGGAGCGCAGAAGTGCGAAGAGTGTCAAATCTGTTTATTGGGGAGTATCTAACTTCCAACCGCTTGAAATTTGCAGATCTGGATCCATTCGTAGCAGGAATCGAATGCAATGCCTGAGGCTCCGAGAATGTGATCGTAAACTGCAGTTGCATCGAGCACCAGGCCGAGTTGGTACCGTTGCCGTCCGCAATTTCGACGTCCTGTTATTTTCAAAGCTCTGACGATAATAGGCAATAGCGTTTCTAGAGACTAGCCTGCTGCTTCCTGCTCGGGTCAGAGCCTTGTACTTGATAAGACCGGAACTGATCTGTTGTTTACCGCTGGCTCAATTTAATCTACGATTTGGGGGACCCGCAGCCAAATAGCGATTATTATGGGATATGGGATCACGGTGAACGTGTTTGATTATAAATTGGGTAACTCGATTGCGGTAAGGAGGCATAAGAAGCGTGTGCATCGTGATGATGATCCCCGATTTCTTAGGAAAAATACGAAGTAAGAGCTTGGCAATAACCTAAGGGACTTTAAATGAGAAGGCCTAGGAGCCAAAGGAGCCCAACCGATTTAATATCCACCACCAGTTCTCCAGTTTAACCCAGGCTTGGTCCCCAATTCATGTCAGGACCCAAGCCCAACTTTGGTAGTAATTGGATAGAGAGCCATAATGGAAAGGTTCCCAGCCCCAATCGTAGTAGGAAACCCAGGTATTGCCATAGGGTCTTGCCCAGTGGCCAGTTCGAACAGAAGTGCATAAGGATGGAATCCTTGCTCAGCATAAAGGAAGCCACATCGTATCCAAGATTTTGATCTTGAACCCAGTCTCCATAGGAGCCAATTCCATCATAAAAACTTGGAAAGACACACCAGGAGAAAAGAGGATTGGCTTCAGCCTTAATTCATGCTTGTTGAAACCAAAACTCAAGAGTACAAACAAAAAGGTGAATGGTCCTTGTCCATTTTTTTTAAAAGTCTTGCGTTCATAGTCTTTTTTGTTTAAAGTGAGACACTCGATGGGTTGTTTTTTTCTTCAGCTTTTCTTTAAAGATATAGATGCAATTTTAGTGGGATAGGGTGGTGTGCTTAGGTATTAAAACTAAAAATCGAGGCCATAGCGTAAGGGGTCAATCTTTTTTAAATAAGTAGCTATTTATAGGTGGTCCAAACGGAGATAATTAGATAAGGATTATAAGGTTCATATAGCCTTAATATTTGAATTAATAAAAAATATTAATTAGAATAATTAGATAAAAACAATTAATTAAAGTTTTTTTTCTAAATAAGTCTTTTTGTTTTAAAAAGTCGGAAGGTATAAGAATCAGAAAAACTGAAAGGGAAGTGAGGTGAAAAAAGTTAATCACGGTTTCGAAAAAAAGATTACAAAATTTAATTTACTAATGGAAATGATGCATGAAAAATTACCAGCAAGGATACTAGCGTATTTCTCTATAGGTTTGGTCTGATTTCGATCATACATTCTCTTCGCCAATCGCCAGCAGGGAAAAAAGTCTTAAGGAGCTTTTTGAAGACAGTTTCTTCATCGGAGCAGCTATCTGACACTAGTATGAGGCAGGTAAGCTGATTATCCGAGCGGGCTCTGTGTCTTAAAGGCAGCATTTTCAATAGTATAACGAGTCCCGAGAATGGGCCTGAAAATGGGCATAAAAAATAATCACGCCAAAGCCAGACGTCTAGTGACTTCAGTTCAGGTTCGGCGACAAGTAGCGTGTCATGAGGGAGAGAAATTGGAATAGCTTTCAGATAGGGTGGGACAACTTTAGCCTGGCACCAAGCAGTTTCCCTGACTGGTTATTTGAAATCGGACGGCACTTAAGCCAATCTAAAACAGAATTGTTAAGCAACGGCTTGAGGGCCACTATTGAAACGGTCAGTAAGCGAGGTATAGAGGTAAAATCCACGCTGGGATGTGGTAAATGAAGCGGTTGAGAGCAATGGTGAGTTCAGGAAAAATCCAAATGGGTTTTTGAGGATTGCATGAGTAGATTTCATCCAAAGAGCCGCATTTTGCAAGGCGAATCAAAAACTGATCCAAACGCAGAATTGGTATACAATGATTACAATGTGTTTAAGAGATTCCAAAAAAACGACTGCGATCTGGAAATTGGCAAAAAGAAATGCCGCTCAGAAGAATCCGAATCGATGGGATTGGTATGCAGGGCCATTAGGATACTTACAAAGTCCTAAAGATCGACGAAAGATATGAAAAAGGGAATTTTGGAATCCAACGAAGCAGGCTTAATGTAATGATTAAAGAGATTGGCATGTGATGTTTTAAAAAGGCCCTCGAGAGGAAATGGGGGGCTGATTTGTCCGAAACCTTATGCTTTTTCAGGAGAAGATTTTAACCCCTATTCAAATGGCTTACCTGCTGAAGTCGAAACGGAGCTGGTCAAGTCGATAATCTGGATATTTCCACTTTTATTATAAGCATCGGGATAAAATCAGCAGAGTGGACTTGTTTGGGGAATCAGGATGGGGGAAGTTGGGCGTCAATAACTGGCCTGTTGAAAGGAAGACCACTAGCCCTATACCTGTTTGGTAAGAGACCCTATTTCGCCTAAAAACCCCGATTTTGAGGGTCGCGCTGCAAGAAAAATGGTACAAATAATATTTTTTGAAAATCGGTTTTTTCAATCCGTCTTTGTCATCACCAGACTAGTCTGCTGGGGTAAAGTCAGCAGCGCAGCATTGCCATTGAAACTTTTGCCCAAGAGATTATTTCTTGGACGTTGGCCAATCCGGTAAGATTTGCCTCAAGCGTGAAGTTCCGAGTGGTATTAAATCTTCGCATGGGCAATCTCACCTTCTCGAGCCGGATTTCAATAACTTCTTCGAGGTTCTTTCTAATTTATGGTTTTGAACGGCTAGCGGTCAGCTTGGTGAATTGCAAGAAAAAATATAAAATCGAGCCTTTACCCTCAACGACATGATTATTGAGCCTGCCAATAATCCAAATTAGGCTGCAAGTATTGCTGTACCAAGGATAGACGGTGCTGTTGTGTGACAGGTCAATTGCAGGCACACTTTTGAAAATAGTTCCTGAGATGTGTCAGGTACGTTTTATAGCTTTTTTGCAAAATTCGAATGTCAAGATCGTTGCGGTGTTTTTTCCTCGTAATGGATTAAACTGATTTTCCTAAGTCACAGAATCAAACGGCAAATGGGAGATTTTCTTTTAGCATGGGTCTGGTTTTATAGAAATTAATTGAAAACTTAAGAGATAATAGGCTTTTTTCTCTCTTAATTCTTGCCTTAAGGATTTCAAGTTGAGAACCTTTTTTTGACAGGGTTTCGACCTGTTTTGGTTTTAATTGTTGACAGCTTATTGTTTAACCAAAAAATTCCAGCTATGCTTTTAAAGTATTTAACCTCAGATGAGCTGACGGTAGCAAGGAGATTTTCACTAAAAACCAAGTAATCGAATTCCTTGGCAAAATCAGCTGAAAACATAAAAAGTTATCAAGCCAGGAATGAATATCAAGAACTGTTTTTTGCCGCGAAAGGAAGTTCAAAGGCCAAGAAGGTTGACTTTCAGTATAAAATGAATGCGTTGATCCACGTTTTTTGCATAGAGCGGTTTCATGAAGGCTCGACAAGAGGCCCGTGGATTGATTTGGGAGAAGGGGTTAGATCGTAGTCATTTAAAAGTTTGACCAATGCCGCAAGATGATAAAAGACCAAGGATAATGTTTTTTTCTAGACAGATGATCATTGACGAACAGAAATTTGAGAGATTGTAATGACTTGAACCTATTTCAGGAAATTTGGATAGTAGGATTTCTCACAAAGGTATAATTGCGGATTCTTATTAATTGGTCCAATTCATCCATTACCTCAATTGGTGCTTGCCGCCGAACTCCCGGTACTTAGGGCAAATTGATCTGTTTCCGAAGCAAATAACTTCCGACAATGGTTTTTCGATCATGGTTGCTGAATATGCTTAGTAAATTTCAAAACCTGAATTTCTCCACTTTTTTCAACCATCAAACTTCTAATGAAAAACTCACCTTTACCCAAAGGTTTCGATAACCATCGATTTTTTATCCAGTACTGTCGCAATAGATTTGGATTTGGATCTGTTCTCCGAATTCACACAGCACTGGTAAAACAACCCAATTCACTAACCTAATATTGACCTTTTCAAAAGAACAAAATTTCCCAACCAACATATCCTCAGCATTCATACGATTTTCCCTGATTGCTTGCTGAATCCGGAAACTTGAAGCGATTTGGTTAGGCCCAAAAAAGAAATCAACGAGAGATTTGGTGGGAAGCTAAATCAAAAAAAGTCAACCTCCACCAAGAGCAAAGTGTTCAGGGTTGATTCGCCAGTTTTTTGCCTCAGATCGGAGCCACCAGTCCTGGAATCAGAGCCTTCTATATTAAGAGTCGATATGACACAGTTCGGAATCTCACCTATGGCAACGCGGCATCCATCAGTTCTTTGATTTTAAAATGGGGAAGTCTCTTGCGATAATAAAGCCACATATAACGGAACCAAGGTGCAGACTTCTCACAAACCCGGGACCATTTCTTGGCATTTCGCAAAGTTCTTGGCCAATGGCGTTTTTTCTAGCGTAAACCAGGCTTTTCCCGGCTTTCGCAGCCAAAGTACAAAGTTCGAGATGTGCATTTGGAGGGGTGGCAATATAGATGGCAGTTTGACTTCGGGGTCAATCGATGAAGTTGCTGGCAGCACGTATCAAACTACCCATTTTTGGAAACCGCGATGACGAGCTGCAAGTAATGCTCCCGCTTTTCCGGCCATTTGCGACGCATTACTGCACGATTTTAAACTGTAACGTGGGATTGAGCCTGCAATTTGCTGGGACAGATTTTACTCACACAACATTTTCCCACACCCAGGATTCCCCAGCGTTGGAATTCTGAATCCCAGCCTATTTTGTTCATGGTTTTTCTACTGTCTCTGATTTAAAATGAATCCTTTTAATGTGACACTAAGGTCAATTCTTCATCGGTTTATATGTCTCATAGGCATTTAAATATACTCAAAAAACAAATGAATTCCAACTCTTCCGAACAATTCAAATCTCAGCATGCCTCCCAATCGACGTATTTGTAATAATACTCGGTGCGTGAGTTTTGGAGCAGCTCTTTTAATGAAAGATAAGTTCAAAATCGATGTGGTATTTGCTTTTCAAAATGATTAACGGATTAGAAAAAAAACGGATTCAGTTGTCAAGGTCTAAAGCGAACATGATAATTTTTCAGTCTCTCAATTCCTTTTATATTTTGTCTGTTTCAAATTTGAGTAACTGTTTTGCAAAATCCCGAAATCGAATAGCTGAAATCTCCTGAGGCCGTGGAATTTAAAGTCTTTGCACTTCGCATCAGTTCATCCACCGCGTACGAAAGAAGTAAATTTTAATCCCATGGTAGGTTCAATAAGCTACTCAATCCCAAGTTCCATACTGGATGCGTTAGCGTTTTTGATTGAAAAGTTGCCGAAGTTTGCAGTCACGGATGTTCAGATCCTGATCAAACGCAGGGTTCTAAGAAAGAGTCCTGGGCAATCCATGAATAGTAAACGGCCGAGGTATTGAATAATAACGAAATGGCATCACTTCCCTCAAGGAAATTGTTACCAGACAAATTGAAATGTTCGGAGTTTTCTTTTTTCGCTTTAAATCGCAGAAGGTCCCTGTTTCAAGTGGACCTGCCATTGTGTGTCCCTTCAAAAATTTTTTCCGTCTACCAGTTATCCAAGCCATTAAGTTCTTTCCAAAACGAGGATCAGCAGATGTGAACTGAATCAGCTTGCTCAGGCTAAAACAATTCCCCAAGGACCGAAAGGAAGGGAGAAAATGGCAATAGAAAATTGCCAGCGGATACGGGGATAGACACTTTGTAATGTCTTTTTTTCCCGAAGGTGAAATAGAGTAGCCTTATAATACTAAGAAGAACTGTACCAAATACCCAAGGAAGGGGTGATAATGATATGATCGATTCCGTCAGCCTCATAATCTTCTATGCTGATTCCAATGGCACAGAAAAAAGTAGAATAATGGCGGGAAAAAGTAGCACGTAAAAGAGCCTTGTATAGAAAGAGCTTTGATTCCAGCCGCTTCTTTGAATTTTGTATGAGGGGGACAGAGTAATAGAGTTGGTGAAAATGCCAAGGTACGGAAATGGGCTAATGATCATGATAGCTCACGAATTCCCCGAGGCCAGTTCCCGGGGTTTAGAGATTTTCCCGACCGTTACATAAAGGATCAAAAGGGTAGCAAAGCAAAAGTGGGAGATCAGCCACCTGGGTAAAATCACTAGTCACGTAAAGTCCTCTTGGATAATCATTACGAAGGGTGAATTCTATGGACGGCGAATTACAACGGACCCGCGCTAGGAAAAACCAAGTGGTTAAAACTCCTACGGTGGAAGAAGAAGAGCTTGCGCGAAGTTTTATTAATCTCAATACAAAAAGAGACATAATTCGCCAACAGGGCAAAGGTGATTCCTGGAAAAAGATCACCGCGCCGAAGAGTAGAGTGCGTCCTGAATATGAGCCGGAGAACAGGGAGGTTATTATAGTTTCCAGAAGCTGAGCTGATTTTTTAATCTTGGAAAAGGCCAGAATGGCGAAGCGAAAGAGATGGATTGTCAGATTATAGACAAGTATCATGAGTACGGAAATACGGTTCGTGTCGAAGCTGAATTTTCTGCGGGGAAACAAGTCCAGTAAATCTACTCCCAAGAAATAAAATCCCACCTAAGGTGAAATCCAAGGTGCGTGGTTTTATGCCTCTTAGGTAAGCTGGCGATCTCGATAGGACTTGGAGCAGGAAAAAAGTGGGATGCCTATGCTAAGAAAGGTGATGTAGAAATTGCAGTTTGCTCCTTGCAAATAGCTCTAATTCCACAGAATAAATGGCGTCATCGTACCGGATCAGTCCCAGCTATAATACTGAGCGGAAATCGGGCCGAAACGTCCGGACGGCTTCACTGGATAACAATTGGAAAGGGAGGAGGGGGAAAATGTTATGGGATGGGGAAATGATGGGGAAAGCTTCTACTCACTACTTCAGATTCTACCGTATAAGCCATATATAAATGAATTCCTGGTTGGGAGTTTTGTGGAAGTAGAGGTAAAAAAAAAAAAATGGTGGGATATGCGGTGAAAAGGAAATATGATAGGTGAGGTTTGGAATTGAACGTGAAAGCCTAAAGTCTGCACGTCAAAAAAAAAGATGATTTGAATGATATTAAGGTCTTGGAAGCGCTTTAACTCGTTTAGGAGAATAATTATTGGGGTGTATTAGGTGGGGTCAATACACGGGGGCGCCATGTTGTTTCGGGATATGTTTTTTTATCTTCTTCGTTGGTGTCGACAAGCGTGACCAACCCGAGTTTGTCCAATCTTGTGCGGTGAAATCAGCCGTAACTGGGGGAGGAATCTGCTAGCAGATGTTACGACGTGAATCGCTTATCTTTTTAATTCGTACTAAGTTGAAAGTTTTCCCCACTCGGGCTTTAGTTTATTTGATAGGATTAGTTAGAAATGACTTTTGAAGATTCGTGGCCAAGGCTTTTAGCGGGTCAATTTGCTAGACATGGATAAGCCAAGTAGCGAAGTTGAAATTGAGGTTTTCCTTCGCCAAAGTTTTTTACTGCCGGATATCCCACAGTAGTGCTTCAATCGCTCTCCCTCAGGTTAAAATGGATATCCAAGTGGTGAGCCATATCAAACCGAAATTAACAAAAATTGGACATCTAACTCGCAAGTCCAACTCCTGTTGCCTACTGCCAGTTCGTTTGGTCCAAATCTTACTAAACTTCCCACCTGGAGCGCGTCATTTTCATTCCAAAGCCAAAATATTCCCTGCATCCATATAACATGCTCCTTTGAGACAAAAGAAAAATATAGGAAAAAGCGATATTCTAAAACATTTTGCTTCAATCGATAATCACCTGACTGATCAAGAAAATGAGCTTGTACCTAGTCTGGTCTGGATTTGATAAGAACCCGGTCCGATTCGATTCTCATTCTGAAGCCTCGAACACTTGTTTTAGGGCCTCCAGAGGAAAAACTGTTAGATGTAGGGCAATGAAAGGCGAATTGGGCCAAATAGGGTATTCCGACTCCAGTCAAAAGTTTCTTGTTGGCAATAATGTGCTCCTCTGCCGGCCTGAAATAGTAGCGGAGATCCAGGTCCGACTTTGGCCATATTTGGGCATATTCCAGCCCTATAAATTTTCCGCCGATTCGGAATTAGTCAGATGCTAAGCCAGGTGAACCAAATTACCAAGCTACATCTAAATGCCCAGTTAGTCCCACAAATACCCATTGCCCTTGCGGGTAATAAAGTCCGATAAGCCTTGTTATAATGGTTGAAGATAGGTAGTTATGGCACCTACAATAAAGTTCTAGCTCGAAACTACGTCCCGTTAAGAGGGGTTTTTGGTAAGAATGTCTCAAGGGATGGTTGGGTTGGTTGACAGAGGATGTTGATACCTGAAGCGGAGGTTGAAGCTCATGAATAATCAGCGATCTTGCGTTCCAGAAATAGCCGCATAGTTTGGCAGATGAGGGGTGTTTTAATACGTATATAGATAGCCACCTCTACTCAAATATCGAATCCCAAACTCATTATGGTTTTTGGGTACGGAAATAGCTGAGTTTTTCTTTGATATATAGGGACAAAAGCAAGAATCACTACGCGGAAAGATAAAGGAGCCTCGCCCACAATATTTAAGTACCATAATTCAAATGACTTCCCAAATTGGATCGATCGCCAACCGCAATCTGGAACTCATAGCTCAACACCGCGGTAGATAAGTTAAAAGTGTCTGCCCACCTTGAAAACATTAATCTGTTTTTATAAGTCCAAAATTCATGGCAGGTCCAGCATAAATTAATTGTGATTTGGAGAGTCGCCTGTAAATTCGGCTCGGGAGGGATCCTATCACGGGTCAGGGCCGAGAAGGAAAAATGAGCCGGTCCGGATGTTTCCAAGCGAATGCAACTTATGTTGCAATTCGTCACGATAGCGGAGATTTAACAAACCTTAATAAGTTCGCCCGATTTGGAAGAGGCTAAGCCGCAAGTGATAAGGCAGAAAAGAGATGAGGGAGTCATGAGTTCTGGCCATTTTCGATTAGAATAAAAAGTAATCAATGTTCAATAATTTCCGGTTTGTGAACACAGGGAGTTTCCGCTGTAAAGTTTTTTAGCTTCTTATGAGCTGTGGTGGTCGAGTATGTTTCAGCAAAAACGGGCTCATTAATGGAATAAGTTTGGGGATACGTTGATCCGAGTGGATTCTCTAGTAGGGGACAAATTGATTTATCAGGCACATCTTTTCTCAATCGGAGGAAAAGATTGAATTTCCATGAGCGCGTATCAGCAGATATTTGGGGTATCGGCCTCGGGGAATATGAGGTATTCCCCAATTGGAAATTGTAATATCCTCGTTTTTTGAGTGATTTATCGATCGGTCTCGCTCTTCCTTCAGCGCATTTTAAGATCAAAATGCGGATTGCAGAATCCAATGCAAACTTTCTTCTAGCGTGGATCGAATCTGCTGATACGATTGGCACGATCTAGTTCGATTTTGGTATGCTAACCAAGGTGTAATGGTGTGCTCACCTTTGGCCAGTAATCCACGGAGGTCAACTGGTCACTTTGAATTTAACCTCCCCCAAGAATTTTTTATCGAGCTGTAAGAAAAAGCCTGGATTCTCGAGACGAGAGGATTCAGATCAAAATCCGCGTCTTCGAAACATTTAATGGCACTGAAGTAAAACCGGCTCTTTCGCCAATCTTCTTATTCCAAAAAATCGATTGATGAATCCTGGCTTTCTCCTTTGACTTTTATAGTGGGCCCCAAAAGCCCATTCGCATCCCAAAAATTTGCTGTTGGGGGTTCTGGTCGAAGAAGGCGCTCATTTAGGTTCAGAACTGAATTGCTTGATGTCTTCTATCGAAGTTTTCTGTTTTCCAGCAGGAGTTTCAGAGCCGGTATAATAAGAGTTGCTCATGTTTTCAGGAATTAATACTTCTTCACGGAACGCCCTCCGCGGAAAAAAAAAGTCGGTGGCTGAGGACAGATTATTTACCACTAAGGATAGTGTTTGGAGTCTATTTGCTCATCCTTCCGCAGGTCAATTAAATTGTTTTTCTTTTTTCTTTTACTTGGCTTTCTTTTTTCCCCAGACTCATTAATCCAGCGCATCGATCGGATTTAATTTTTAAATTTCAAGTTCCGGGATCAATAAAGGTGAAGTTGTTTCCCCTAAAGCTGTCGCAAAGTTGTTGAAACCTCCCGATTTAATAAACAACTCCCAATCCGGTCACTAATCAGTTGAACATCAATCACACTTTAAAAAATTGATTTTTTCGGAAAAGCTCGAATTTTGAATCTGACCATCTTCTGTCAGCCGTGATATTCAAATGCTCACAGTTTCCCAAAATCGCACCTGCATTCCTGGCTGGTCAGTGAATTCCCCTTCGACATAACAACTGCTACCAACCTGCACAGGTCAAGCGATCATAGAAGAGTGGTTTTGCTGAGCACTGACATTGAGCTCGGTTTGAAAGATATTGCCACCATTGTCCATTCGTGTAGCTATCACATTCAGGATATCAAATCCCACTTCGAAACCCATGGGAGTCAGCCAAAAGAGTTGATTGGAGAAGTTAATTGTTTTAATTGATCGGAGGAAGTTGGCTCACGCTATTAATGTCGAGAGCCATGCCTTCTGTTCCGCTCCGGAAACCATACCGAAACCCCCCTGAAAGGAAGAAGCGGTTTAAGGACAAAAGCGGAAAATTACCTGACGGTTTAAGGGGCTCGGCCTCTTGCTTCCTAGCTAGATATTCGAAACTTGCGAAGTAAACATTTCCCCCCAAATTCTCCGCGCTCATCTTCCGGCATTCCAGACCAAAGAAGATTTTGCCGGTTTTTTAATAAATCTCCCGCTAAGTAGAGATACACAAGAAATCCAAGCAAGACTTACGTGTATTGACTTTGTGTAGCATCGGCCAGATCCTGTGAAGCTGAGTGCCATTAAAGCAGTAGCTTGCTGTACGAGACTTAAACACAAGAGATACTTGGCGGAACGAAATGATAAGCCAGCGTAGCATCCACGGGTATCGGCCTCCGTTGCCAACGAGAGAGGTGCTATGCTGGAACGATTCGGAAAGCTCCTGTTTTACGAGAGGCTGAGAAGAGTGCATTTCAGTAATGGTGAGCTTTAGGACTACCGAGAGTGCTGCCGCTGAGACTGTTCGTCCAATCGGGTCCTATCGGCTAATCCCCAGTTCACGCAGAGGCAGATGTAATCGCCAAATTCTCCTGAATTGGGATCAAAATAGATAAAGATGTTTGAATCGCGCTGTAAGGATCGACTTCCAACAAAAGTTTGTATGTATAGCGTACCAGTTAAAATGAATTAGAGACCAAGTCTCGTCATTTCTGGTCAAGGATCGATCAGGATTTTATACGGTGTTATTGACAAAGACTAGGCCCGGACGGGCCGTTTCGCTCAACTAGTATCAGCCTAGAGATGGTCCGGACGATGGAATGTCAGTCGTTTCATCTTTGACTGCAATTGCCTCTGGGACTATCGGGAGAGAGAGCAAGTCTCGCTAAGTGACAGTGATTGTCCGCATCATAGTTCCCTTTCCCAAAGAATAATTAGCGCTCGGGGCTGCATCAGTAGAGTTGATCGCCAAATGAACCTTTTTGGCAGTGACTCGAAGGTCAAGAGTAGGATTGAATAAATGATGTCCTGTTCCAGATCTCGCCCACGGCTAGCGCAAAAGTGTTCAGCGCTTCATCTCGTTCAGGGTGAAATTATTCAAAAATAGATGGCCTGCATTATCCAATCCGAATAGATCACTCTTCAATAAGGTATTGATACCCTACAATTGTTTGGGGTAGATAGAGGCATCCTGGAAGGTTAGAAGTCCTTGGTACTTAGGATCCAATTGTGGTCCCGTTGGCATTAATTTGGGTTTTCCTTGCCAATATTCCTGCCGCTTCCGAGATTTGTCCCGTGAAGTAAGTTTTCTTAAAAATGACGAGCTCGCAACGAGTCAGGTCAAGTTCCAAATCAAAGGATAGCGCATCTTCATACTGCTTATCAAATAATTGCCGTTGATTTTTAATCTATACACCACCGCCCAGATCTGCTTTCAAGGCAATAATTTTGCCCAATGACTTAGCTACAGCATTGAGGTGAAGATGTACCGAGGTTTGTGCCTCAAATAGCCAGTGAATCAATCTTCAATCGCCCCAATTGCTAAGGCTCAAAAAGGCTTTTGGACTATCAGGCGAACCTTGCATCGAACCATCTGCGAAACGACATCTAACAGGATTTAAAAACTCGTCAGATTTTCTAATGCGAAAAACGCATTGGCAAATACTGCTAGGGCGAAGGAAAATTTTTGGTTTTTTTTTTTTTTTGGAGGAGCTGTTTTTATATTGGTTTTGTCCCCCGAAAAAAAAGAGGGCGGGGTCTAAACTCATGCCGTAGCTCTCTTGAGTATTTCTGCCCGTAGAACACCATATCGGTAAAGGTGTGAGCTCCGTATGAAATAAGTAAGGAGGCTGTTGGAGCTAGGACAGTCCATGACACTTGTTTTTATAGTCTAAAATCAGGATTTTCGGGGCAGGAATTTTTTTATCTTGATCGCGTATCAGAAACAAGGTCCTATTTGAGAGGATATTATGGAGTGAGGAATTTCGGGATTTCTCAAGAAAACTGAATCAAGGCAGTAAATCTCGCATCTTCCAGAAATTGCCTGAGATCAGCGTTTTGTCCATTCGATCGGAGGCGCAGTATTTAGGGATGTCGCTGTATATGTCTATATATGTATATGTATGTATGCGACAGAGAGGTGGTGTCAGAGAGATTAAGCTGAATACCAGAGCGTAAAATGTGCGATTTCTGCACGCCCCTAGCAAAGTTGGACAATGGAGGGAAGTACAGTGCCGTGAGTGTTTGAGAGCGCTTCCGAGAAATTTAGCGTGCAATGAGGAGCAGGTGTACGCATTTGGATAAGAGGCCAGGTAGTAGAATTTCATTTAAGAATAGGATCTTGTTGGGCAAAGCAAAATTCATATTAAAGAACCACGTCCTCCTTTGCTAGAAAATCGGTCTTTGTTCCAAAATATCCATTGAAATACGAGTCCAGTGCTGCTGATAATTCACTTGGATTGGCATTGGCTGCAGAAACGGCGGCCACCATAGAAGGCGAGGGTCGACTTTCTAAATCTATACTTGTCGAATCTTTTTCACAAAGGCAGTGAGGCCGAATCGGCCCACACAGAGCGATAGGGCTTGGTGTTCCTGTACAAGAGTCGTTGCCACATCAAGAGGATGGTGGCATCTGGCCCTGAAAAACGGTCCTCAATAAGATTCCCGGTGAAGTTAAGCTGCTTTAAGAAAGGGTTCAGTTGTGCTTTGGGTGGTGCTTTTCTGAGGTAAGACCTAATGCTGTAAAAAATCTGGGCACAGCATGCAGAGGTTTATAATCACAGATCGAGCTTGTGGGATTTATATATATTTTGAGTTCTGAGATCGAAGCTGTTGTAGACAAGTGCATGTCATGGAGGGCACTTAGATTTTGCGCCTTGATCAACTGATATGTACCGCGATCCATTATTCTAATTTGCTCTGGGGTAACAGCTCTCAGAGAGCACCCTGAGCTAAATACATTCTTTTTTTGACTAGAGAGTCTGTATGTTATGTGTGTCGAGCAGTGTCAAAATTTGTTCACCTTTGGAATCACAGAATGATTCTTGCGAATTACTCAAAATGAAATTCCAGACCGCAATCTTGGCGAATGGTGTAAAAATAATATCGCCAGAGAGTATTGGATTTCTGAGAGAGAGGACACTGCAAGTAGCTTGATATGTGTATATGTGTTGATCAGGTGAGGAGACAAGTTATTGTAGGCCTGTACCAGGAGTCGTTATGCTAGTCGCGATAAGCTTCCGAGCTGTGGATATATCTCCTTCCAAAGATTCGATGTTTGATAGTTCTCAAACTCTTCTATATGCTCTATGTATTTTCCATTCGATGCGAGGTTGACCGCTGGTTGGCGGTGTCCGGTCATTTCTCATGGTTGAGGCGCAGAGTGTGCTGTGAAAGCTGGAGTGGCGAGTGTGACTGGTACTAACTGTAGAGAGGAACGTTGGAGGTGTTCTTGGGCCAGACTGGATTTTAATTGGGATTTCGGGAAGTAAACCGCAATAACATTAGCTTTTTGGAGAGAGATCGACTTTAGGAGAGATCACATTAGAGAGATGGCAAGGATAGGGATGTGTGGACGCCGAAGGTCGCATGTATCTGCTCGAAGGAATTTGTGGATTAAGGTCTACACCGCTAACTAAGAAGCCATCGACGAGACAGATCCAAGTTTCAATGTCCGACAAATATGTATTACGCGCTCGTTAAACTATTTCTCGAAGGTCAGGTATCTCTCGAGTCCCAGTATAGGGTTAAGATTGCAGAGAGAATGAGGGACTAATAAATGCAATTCCTTTTGCTTCTTATGGTTCTAACTTTGGCTCAGAATGTAAACAGGCCAGAGCTTGAAGAGAGTTTAGGAGTGCAACGATAGATGATAAAGTTGAAAAGGCTGTTACCAACTCTGGATAATGTTGAGATTAATTGATCTATTAGACGTTGTAAGTCAAGAATTATTCAAGTCTCTCTCCAGTGGAGTTGGAGCATTACGGGAATCGACTGTGCGAGTCTCAAGTTAAGATTCACAGTGTAGTTTTTCAATGGACTTGATTTGTCAATATCCGATATCGCTCACGACTGAGCAGAACACACTGAATAATCTTCTTTTTTAGTAGGCAAACGTGAAGCTACTGCTCTCTTTGCAATATGTGTATATGTATGTCAGTCTAAGTTAGATACGCTTTGTGAAGACGCTCTGGCAGATATTATGTAATCTAAGCTGACAGCTGGCCAATTCGTTATATAGGGACGGTTCAGTAAGGGATCTGATTAAAAGGACTCTGCACGAGAGGTAGTTAGACGACACACATGATGTACTATAAGAGCATTATTTTAACGATGTAGGTTATATTTTATATGAGAAGAAGTAGTAAGTATTGTTGTATTGAAACTTCGAAAGTCGAGATTAATTTTGATAAATATGCTGTGTCATTATGCTATCATTCTTCGCTAGGAGATATGTAGATATAGAGGGGGCATGGATGAAAGAATCTAGAGTTAGCGACATTATGTGTAAGCCCTGGGCATCTTAGAATATGGATAGACAATAGATTGAAGTAAGAGGATCGCAGTGATCTAGAGAATTTTTTTATGTGCGACACACTCCAGTCTTTCATCTAGATACGGAGTGTGTTATCAGCCAAACTGCGAGAGGTGCTGTTGCTTGAATTGGTTGCATGAAGAGCAAATCTGCGCGTTGTAGAGGCGTAGTTACGCAATCCGCTGGACTTTGACTGTCAAGTAATGTCTACTATTCTTGTTTTCATAAGGGCGCACCTGGCAGAGTGTCCGGTATCTGCTAGTGGGATCTAAGTATTAAAATTACGCGAAGATTTGTGGATACTGCAATGCTGAGGGTCGTATCAGGATGTAGGTCGTTGGTCTAGGAAAAGGACTTGGTTCGGTGCGAAATGTGATTGTTTTGGGCATATGCTGCGACTTAACACGCTATTGTAGGAAATCTCTCAATAAGAGTCCAGCTTGTTCTTCAGCGCCTGGAATATCGTCAGGGTGAGATGCATAAAGGCAAGATTAAATGCCAGGTAAAATATCAAATTCCAATTTGTGTCCGCAAGGATGGGTACTTGAGTGTTTATCTTTCCAGAAGACCCACTGGAATCTTCATAAGTGTTTATAAGACCGTGTTGAAGAGAAATGAGAACACTCTCTTAGAGCCAGGTTTAAAGCTGTTGAAGCTATAGTGTACACGGGATCGACAAGGTAAGGTTTCTTCGCCGTTGATTGCGGTAGAAATTGCCTCTGAGTCGAAAAGAGTCCCGAAATTGAAAATTTCAGAATCAGATATTACGAGTCACTTATGGTCCGGTTAGGAACTCCGGTCAATCCAGTGCGCAGTATTGGGAAAATATTGTAATAAATGCACCGCAGAATTAGGATGGAGCGGAAATACTGAATTTATATTGGCCAGGGTAGCTGACCAACTTTCTAGAAATGAGGAGCAGTGTGAGCGGGTATTTCGAGACCAATAAATCCAATCACACTTGAGAGGCTTGTAGAAATCCTTTGGCTGGTAGAGTATCTACCTTCTAGAAAATGATAGTTATATTTTGGGGAAAGAGTCAGGGACCGTCTATGGGCTAGCTTTTGTTCCAGGTGCTTGTGGTTATTGTTGCCAACAAATATAGCTGGTGGGCGTGATGGCCATTATTACGATACGTACCCTTGGATCACACCACCGAGAGATGGTGCACATTCTCTTACAACACAATATTATGTATAGAGTAACCTGTGGCTTTACAAACTGTATCTTGTGTTTTTGTGGAGAGATGAGTTCTTTATAAATGCATGCCTACTCCCGAGTGTCACACAAAGATGTTATTTAGAGATATAGCATGAAGAATTTTTTAATTAAGGCCGTTGTATATTTGGAGAATATTTATATCTTCAGTAACGCATTCGCATGTTTGTACCAATTAGTAGCTCAATGTCGGTTTGAGGGCGTATATATTTTGGTTGAGGATAGATTATGGACCTGTGAGAGGGGTGGGGCTATTAAATTACATTTAGTATGAACGTGAACTGCTAGACATAGAGAATATTTCTGGTATGAGGAGGGAGTGTTAGGGGGATGTAGTATTATGCGTCGAGCGAAGTGAGTTATTGCGAGGTATGTTTTTGGTTGCCAAAGAGAATATATATATATATAAAGTGTAACGTATTGTTAGATATATCGAGAGTGGAAGATCAGCAGTGGAGAAATTGGAGTGGGTCCTTTCACGCTGTTCACCAGATTAGAGACTTAGTATTTAGTATGTATATATGTATAAGTAGATAATTCGAGTGTCAGTATTGGATAGCGAATAGTCTGAGGTTTGTGAGTAGGCGTCTACTGGTTAAGTTTTGTGGAATTATGGCCAGACCTCTGTTGGATGTGGAGTGATATGCTAGTTACGCGGAAGTGACACGGTAATACTTCGCCGACAAGACTTGCTCATTGTTGGCGTCTTGGGTTACTTCTGGCGTCACACCACTAGAAGCGATCGGAATGCCACTTTCGTATACACTCTCAAGGTATTGCTAGTAGACGTTCATCGGAGCTAGTAACATCGCGATCGAGGAGTGAGCTGAGGGCCCGCAATTAAGTGAGAGACACTAATAAGCCTGCACCAAGCTTCCACGACTTACCTACGTGGGCCCAAAGCAAACCCCATTTAGGAGCACACGCAACCACAGCCGCATTCACGAGTTGGAGTTCCTTATGCAATTTGTAAATGCGGAGAATAATGAGATTAACCATGAGACATGTAGGCCTCAGCAGTGGAATCATCATGATACCTTCCAAAGGCCCCCGCCCAAAAAAGCCATTATTGTATCGAGTTGTTGGACTAGTAAAGTAGCCCGATGATGGCGACTGGGAATAAGGCGGATAAAGAGCACCGTCAAATCCCCAGGCCCCATACTTAGACCAGCTCATCGATCAACCACACATGAGTGCCCATTCACAAACGCGCGAAAAAGGAAACTTAATGATCGAAAGAAGGGAGTTTGGCCATATGACCTGGGATCGCCCGAGAAGGTAAAGCCCAAAACACAGGATATACGCCAATTAGATTTTTTTTCAATGAAAATATTGATGTATTAAAGAGGAAGAAGTTAAGAATTTCCAAACTTCTTATATTGTTAAACCATCTGTATTGGTAAATTCATTTATGATGACACGCAGGCCACAAGCTCGCTCCCGGAAGGAAATTGGAATGCAATCCCAAAGTTCGATCGGGAATGGGGATCCTTTCCCTAGACGAGAACTTATTATAAAAATCTACTTGTTACCAAACGAAGAAGTCAAAACTCTCGACGCGAGAGGATGTTAACGATGGATTTACAGAGTGGGAGAAGTTAAAGTACCAGAACTTCCCAATGCTGACTATGAAAGAATGTTGGGAGAGAAAGGCGATCCGAGGCATTGATTCAAAACCTCCGAACGGGCGCAAACATTCCACTAGGTGGTGAAGTGGAATGGGTGGAATTGTGATCTTTGAACCCAACGATTGTGGCCCGCTTCCCTTATGTGCAGGTGAAGGAAATCCTAATGGCAGCATTTACCACGTTTCCACAAGACGTTAAGTGGGTGCGAGAAAAGCTTCGGGTAACTCGAGCAGAATAGGTCAATAACCACCCTAAAGCTAGAACGACGAAGATCGGGTGGCATTTTGCAGAAAGTACAGTCAAGCTCGATGTTATGGTTCTCTGACGTCTTTGCAACATTCTTTTTTGCCCAACAGAAGAAGATCAGTTTTAAGGGTAGAGTGGGGGTGAATGAGGTCTTAAGTGAGAAAAGCGAAGAAAAGCATCGAATATCGTTAGAACTGTAAGTCAAGAAAAGCCTTGAATGAACTAAGTAAAGAATAAGTGGTAAGGCTTCTTTATGTCTTAAAAAATAAGATCAGTTTCAGGTAAGATATAGGGAAGAGGAATAAGCCTTCTCTAGTCTGAATGTCCAATAAGTAAGAAGCGTCTGAAATAAGCTTTTTTAGGCAATTTCAACTAGTTAAGTTAATTAACTACGTAGACCCATTTGTTTTTCATTTCCTGGATAAGTTTTCAATAATCGGAAAGAATCCATACCAAACGCAAAAGAGGGAGCCCTATTGTTGACACTGAAGTTTCAAAGTATCTTGAATTAGCATCTGAGAAGGCAGCCTTTGTAGGTCCTCCTTCGTGAAACAGCGTGAAAGAGCTGAGATAAGGAAGTAGTGTCTACGGTTAGTAATAGAGCCCGAAAGGTGGTCCAAAGAAGCGAACGACGAAGAGACAGGAGCACAGGCCTGAGACTCCCATTTCGCGTCATCTTGTATGGCAGGTGTCCTGTATATGTCGTTGACATTGCCGACTATGATTTTTTCTTTCGTCAGGGGTCATTAGTCGCAAATATGGTCCAGCTTCGTGGAATAAGGTCCCCTGGATATTTGAGTTTTTCAGGAAGTCATAAAGTAAAACTCCCTTTTTCGATGTTAAAGAATTCCCGGGAAGAAAAATTGGAGAGTTGTCTAAATCAGCTGTTTTTCGTTGGAATACTGATAAGTTAGAGCTAAGATTCCAAAGAATAAGATTTTAGAAGTATAGGGACATTTTAGAGTAGATGTATTATTGTGTTTTAAGATGGGGACCAAATTTTTGTCCTTCGAGATAATAGGATCTACTTTTAAAATCATAAACCAGAAATTACTTCACCATTCAGGAGTTATGAGAATTTTAATTAAGTTCACGCCAAAGTTCATGGGAGTAAAATCCGGCTTACGATTCTCAATTAATGGCAAAAGGCAACCAAAATTTGTAGGGGATTAATCAGACCAAGAATATGGATGGCCCGAAATCCAATGTGCAATTGCTAAATTTTGCCAATGTAAAACCAAATGAAGTTTCTAGAATGGGATAAAAAGAACGGAGAAGAACTAGTAATTAGTGGGATAGGCAAATAAAAGAAAAATAGGAAATTGGGTGAGTTTGGCTTTTTCTTACAAAATGTCTTCAAAAAGACGATTTTTTGGAGTAAGTTTTGAAAGTCATGGGGTGGTCAATATCGCATTTCGGAAAGTTTGCCAAACGTTACGCCAGGACCGATCCGCTTTTTGGACTGAATAAAAAAGCCAAGAAGAAAGATTGGTGCATTAACTTTTCATAAAATTGAATGAAAATTTGGGATGCTGGCGAACTTTTTCGGAATCCTCAGCATCCCCATTAGTTTTCCGAGGGTGAACCCTATGGGTTGCTAGCGTCCTAGAGTTTTCAATGTAATTGGCCGGCACAGCGATTAACCTGATTTTTTAGAATACTCCTCTTGGCATGAAAAGTAAGAAAATTGGAGCAGAATTCCTCGCCATTTTCTAAAGCCAACGAGAAATGGGGAATAACTATTGAGTTGGAAAACTCAAAAAGGCAGTGAAATCGAAGCCTTTGGTCAATGCTGCTAACCCAAGTTATGGTGGGGCAATAACTATAATT
>Ga0163217_1025531_pt1 | contig 21771 bp, 9 predicted proteins | sample SynspAceP_FD_185933 | JGI IMG/M metagenome (GOLD analysis project Ga0163217, IMG submission 185933) | Saline lake microbial communities from Ace Lake in Antarctica - Synechococcus sp. Ace-P (PacBio error correction) | ecosystem: Environmental > Aquatic > Non-marine Saline and Alkaline > Saline ...
AACAAAGAAAGGGAGATGTTCCCGAGACAGAGTTTTTGATTCCCACACTACGCGCTAACCACTGTCTATCTCGAAAAATGTTTTTGGGCGGTTGGCCCCCCCCCCTCCCGACAAATGGGCCCCCCCTAGGGTAAGTTGGGGAAATTGGGAAAAAAATTTCCCTAAAATCCAGGTTGCAGCTTTTCCGACCTCAAAAGAGGCGCCGTGGGTTTTTTTCTTGTGAACGGTTTTAAAGAATAGTCCCTATTTCGGGAAAATGGAGAAATTATGTCCGAAAAAAGGGTTGGCGGTGGTCCTAACCTTGTTCCACACTAGGCCATTGGGTCAGGGTTTTTATTTTTAACCCTGAGTTTTAAAAATTTCCCCATTCAATAAGTATTTTAAAAATGGGTCCCCTTATAGAAAAGGGATTTCAAATTTGAAAATGTTGAAATCCCACTTCACGTAACATTCCTTTTACTCCAGAAATTTTAAGGTTTCCTTTATACTCGATTTTACTTAATCGATAACTTTCCTGGAATCTCTTCACGAGTCAACCGCATAGGTCACGATTTGTTCCTTTTGGAAGCGAATCAAGCGGCTTCTCTTTAAAACCAGGAAATAATAGCGTTGAATTTATCCAAGCTGAACTCATTTCCTTTTCCCAGCTTATCTTTTAGATTAAGTTCTCTCGAAAGAATTGAAAAAGTAAAAAGTTGTCCATCAGTCTGTAAAATCAACATTTAATCATGTGCCCATCACGAAGGATGAAAATCTAAATTTTTCCGATTGGTAGGTTATTGCTAACTTTCTTGCAATCTGAACGAGATTGGGCTTCTTGTGCTATCGCCTGTGATTTTGGAGTTTGAATTGGGCACCGGCTATTTAAAGCGCAAAATGTTCCTGACCAACTAATATCGAAGTACAGATTTTCCCCTCAGCCCCTAAATATCCAAATAGCTTTTCTTAAAGCATGGCTACAGGATCCAATGCGTACCGGAAAGCATTTTTATTTTTTTGGAGGATAAAGGGAATCAAATTCGGTATCTGTAATGGTACTTGAGGTTCCATAGAATAAAAATTATTACTTGATACAACCTTAGGTGCGTGTTGTTCCTCAGATCAGTAGCAGCTTGGTAGGCTTTGGGCCAAGCTAAAATACTTGCCCTCATCGGTAGAGATTTCCGATAAGGTAAAAACTTGTTTGGCCTACCTTTCTTATCCAAACCATTTGAGATGCAGAACCACTATGTCCACTTAGATTGGTTCCCATCAATTGAGCGAAAATCAAAGTTGGGGCGATAATCAACGTCATGAATTGACTAAAAAGCGTATTCTAACTCCTCGAGTGTAAGCTGTCTCCCGTTGTCGATTGCTTGAAGATATTCCTACCGCAGGAATAAATCGGAGATGACGAAGGGAATTTGCACGTTGAGCTTTTCTGCCCTGCTCCACCATTAGATCCACTTCACCCGAGCGAACGAGCTCATCAAAGAAAGCTTCCTGCTTCGGCTTCGTAGGATGATATCAAAATCAGCAATAGGGATAATCTGCTGGAAAAGCGAATCGAACCAGCCTTCACTCCCTAAATTTCTGAAACAACTGTCCAAAGCGTGCTTGGAGATTTTTGCCTGCATCGTGTAGTTATCCATCTGACTTACGCCCTTCCAAATAGCCACTTTTAATGGCCCTGGGAGCCATAGACGAACGGAGTGAGCTACTGGACATCCGACTATCGTGAGCTGTTTCGGCGATCCTTTTGAATTCACATCTCTCACGCCATAAAATGGCTTCAAAAAACGATTTCTGCATCTTCAGCCCACTCCGTGAATTCTAAGCCACTACGAGACTACACCTTATCCGTATCACAGAGACCCTCACTCAACGTATAAGTCTGCATCATCCGAGAGATCGAGGGTCGAGAACAATGACCCTGCATATGACCAATATCATCAGCTTCAGAGCCCTTCTAGAAAATCACCCGTGATACAAAAAATTCACGCTCACGCTCGCATTTCGACTGAAGACCTACATTCGAGCCTAAAGTTTCCTGTTCCATCCAGGCTAAAGCTACTAATCCAGCTTATAGGTAGCAGAGCCCAGAACCTGCTGAAACCAGAACCGTCTTCACCTTGGGTATCCATGGATCCTTTTTGTATTCGCAACAACCAAACATTCACTCTTGCCAAAGCCCCGGAGTACTAATTTGGCATACCAAAACAGACGCCTTCGGTCTTCAATTTTTAAACTACTGTAGCCGATCATTAGATTTATATACTTGATTCTCATAAGAGTTTTGATCCCCCAAGTAGTCCACAACCCTTTTACAGCCATTCAAATCCTTCGACGCCATAGCGACAAACCCATGAAAGATCCTTTAATAATTCCAGCCACTGCAATTTCCGATCCGCCATCGTTTAGCCTGAGCAATCCATGCTAATTCTGTAACGTAATCACAGCTAGCAGTGCCCATTCATAGCCGCTTGATTTTTCGATGCGATAATAGGTAGGGTGAGTTGCTCAGAAGTGATTTTCGCGTTTTTATTTAACATAAAGAGCAAAGTTATGAAGGAGTAAGAGAGCAACTCGATAACTCTTCAGGAAAGCCTCACTCCTATCTGAATTTGACAAATATCTTGCGGATTTTCTATTTCTCAACAGGAATTATTGACACTCCAATGGACTGGATTCGAACATCATCGAGCCCGGAGCGTCTCGTTGCAAGTCTTGAAAGAGCCGAAGAGAATCGTATGCTCAGCGTGGTGTGTTCGGACTAACATAGCCATACATAGTAGCGAGCGCTTGATCAGAATATTTCTCTAAGCCCCATAGTTTTTACTGAATTTTGACATCCTTTTATTGAAAAAGTAGACTCATTGCTTTCGCATCGCAACACTATTAATGACGATAGAACGAGTAAAAGGTTGGATGAAATGCGAATGTATGGGTTTCATATCAATGGAAGACGGCAATTGAGATTGTCCTACAACATTTTCGGACAGTTGACTGGTGTATACGTCCATTCAATTGAGCGATGAAAGAAAAAACTGATTGAGTGTTCGAAGTTAGGTCTCTTCAGAGTTCCTCGTTTTGTCTGGGACACTGACTTTCTAATTTAACTCCAAGTAGCACAGATATACGATGATTCCACAGGATTAGTATACATTTTACCAAGATTTGATCCCTTCTCAAAAAACTAAACCTCCCACTCAAGCTAATGAAAACTCAAACCATTCTATTTCTCGTCTAACTTTTGGCTTAATCGCTTCCTGTTACTTCAAGATACTTCCAGAGATCGAGTAGCGCAGGTGACATCCTGTCACGATGAGCGTAATCTCAGACGTATTCTCAGGTAAAAATTTCCGAGAGATCAGAGCCATATACCTAAGACCTCAAGGCGCATCATGAACCTCGTCTCCGGACTTGAAGGGACGAAAAAGCTATTTCATTGCTCGAAATCACCGAAAATGGGAGGAAATCTTTAGAAAAAGTGAATATCATAGGATAAGATAATGTCAAGGAAAATATCTTTGAGGAGCTCACTACCACTTCCAGATATCTCTAATTTGATCCTGTTTCTGGATCCTATGCGAATCTAATTCTCGAATAAGAAGTTGTAAAAATTAATTGAAAGCGAAGAATACTTATTCCCAGAGTGGAGATTAAGCTAACACCCATTATTGGGATGGAATCCAGCAAGATTGACCTTGAGAATGAAGCTAAGATGATCGACCATGCTCACCAATCTTTTAATATAATTGGGCCTGAGTATTGTTCCTTCGAAATGGACAAAGTGGAAACAATTAATAACTATCCAATGAAGGAATGGGAAAGATTGGATGCTCTTAAAGAACTCATTGTCTCAAAAAATGGAACTTGAGTTTTCTTCGGGAATCAGGTAAAGTAAGAATGTTTGTTTGTGAATATGCTTCGATCCAATCCACTGTAAATGCCCAATTGAGCTTATATTATCAGTGGATTTTGAAATCCTAAAGTGATGTAAGAAATGTAGAACTGGTATTTCGGTAAAGTGAGTAGGCATTATTTTGAAAGTTCAAAACCCATATACCTAAGTTTAGAATGAATGCATAATTATTATCCGACATCAGCGGAGAATCAGTGTTGAAGTAAATTTCAATTCTGGTATGTTAAGCTACTATCCTCCATTCGATCCGAACAGCTCCAATCAAGAATAACCTTTGGCAGGGTGAATCCTGCTTTCTGGACGGTCAGGCACCCGTAATTATTTCCCGATTGTTGGAACTCTTGAAAAAATGGCAGATGATCATCAAGGATTCCTCACCTTCTCTAGAACGTCTATAACTGGATTTATCAAGAGATTTCTCCTAAGCCAACGATTTGTTGATTCAGGGGCTGATTGTCCTCCATTTGATAATGACTTGGGATCAGAAACATTGAAAATTTACCCATCTCAAATGACAGCTTACTAAATAACAATTTTTGCTATAAATGGGAAACAGCAATACAAAATTTCAAGCAAATCGATAACTACCTACTGTTCGTGACGAAAACCATGCGCTAGTTCAATGGTGCGCGCATTCCAGCATTTAATTGCCGCGAAAGAAAATGAAAGCTCTATAGTGACTTAACATTGATTTGGAATTTGAAGAGGAAGAAAAACAGATGCTATCATTTGTTAATTTGGACCAGTGCGTTATTGATTCAGTTTTTGGAAGCAAAAGCAATGCTTGACCACACCTAATAAAACCTTACACTTCACTCCACATCTGTTCGATCTCATGATGCTTTAGTTTTTAAAGAAATCCTGAAGTCCTAGAAAGTCGTAAACTAGTCCATGTCAATAAATGGCCCTGTCTGCTTGCAAGTTGAATTTGAAGACTTCAATACCGTGGGCATTTTGGCAAAAGCCAGCTAAGCTCCTTATTATGTATTGAGCTTGGCTGGGATATTCTGATCGTGGATAGCAACTAAGTAAATTTAGCGAGAAGGAACAGGATTCCTAAAATTGGGCTTCTGGCCCATTCAGATCAAAAAGCTATCTATTACTGATAATTTGGGATAACGAGATTTATAAAATTACCATTAAGCTTGAACATTAGCGTATAAAGTCCCCTTTTCCAGATCACTACCGCATTAATCCAAAGCAATCGCTGGATTAATTCAGCATTGCAGAATAATGATGCCTATTGATCAGCGCCTGGCATTGAAAAAACCTGGAAATAACTGAATTCTGCAATTTGGCAGCAGTTTCTCAGCACAAAACATCCATTGCCTCATAGGTTTGTTTTTGAAATCGAATAATAATACTTCCAAAATATGGAATCTCGTTGAGCTCATATGGTTAGAGGTATTTAACCAGGGTAAGTCCCACTGGGTTCTTAATTTTGTACCACAGATTAGAAATCGGTTCTTCATCTTCTTTGCAACCGAAGCTCACCGAAAAGACAGAGCATTAGAACGATAAATTTTTTCAATAATTTTTTACGCTAAGGAAAATTATAAAGGCGCGGATAATCAAAAATCATCTTTTTTTAAAAGAATCGTGTCTTTGGTTGTTATGAATACTAAAGTGCCAAAAAATCAGCAGCATTTTTGATTTCAGGAAACACTTTCATAAATTCTGAAATAACATAACATTATTATTACGTCCATAGAAGCCTCTAGATGTTCTCGTTTATAGCATCTTAGTACCTCGGCCGTCCCATCTAAAAACCACATATTAATGGTAAAAATGTTACGAAATTTTACACGTTCTTATCAGCTTCTAACTTCTCTTTGGAAGTTCTTTGCCCAAGAGGTTTATCAATGAGATTCACTATTGAGTCAGATCGGTGGAGATTCCAGGTGAAATCCAATTCGAATCGCAGTCCAGCCGAGAAAAGACCTTACGGTTGTCTCTGGTAAACTATACAAGGTGCAAATGTTCAATTTACAATACTTACCCACCGCACACTTCGGAACCTTAGCGAAATAGTTTTCTAAATGGTTTTTCCCGGTATTTTTTTAACAATTGCATATACCTTCTAAACGGAATCCAAAATAGGGTGCTCCCGATGGATGCATTCGGTGGATAATGGACTGTGATCTCAGTTTTCAGTTCGAAGGAGTTTTGCACCGCCATAGCTGGGCGGCAGATGAGTGTTTGAGTACGGAATAATCGAGTTTCAGAAACTTTCATCTGAGCCTATCGCTTATCCAATTGCAATAGCGGTTACCGGTGGTAAGCTATCACCACAGATTTCACAATGAAAAGTGCCAAAAGAACATCCTACTTTTGAGAGCACTCAAATGGTAACAAGACCCTTTTTATGGTGAGCCATTGTAGTTGTTATAATGAATTAACATTACGTACAATTCCAGGTACCGTGATCCCGGTTGCGATTTAGAGAGGAGGGCACTAGTTGAATAAGCGGAACAGCCTGGTTCGATTTTACGCCGTGGCAAAATACCTAAGGCTTAACAATGGGAATGCACGCGGCGCAGTACTTAATGGCACCTACGACATTTGTCTGGTAGCTTTTACGGAATCAAGACAATGGCTTTTGGAACATCTTTCTTTCGCCGATCACTGGATTACAAAATGGCTTTCTCCAGGATGATCCTGCATTAGTAAACCCTTAATTATGGAGTCGTTCAATTTTTGAGCTATGAAAAGGAAGTTTTTACAGCCTGTCGGAGGCTTTTGCTGATGGATTTTAATGAGTACCGATGTAAATGTAGTCGAACAGCAATCCACTGCCGTAGGAATTTTCGCTTCAGCTTCAAAGGTACCGATGGGAAGCAAAATATGAGGACGTCATTGGTCTCTCGCACCAATCATATGGGCAAGACTTAATACAAATAAATACTGGTTCAGAGTTAATTGGTGGCGTAATGCGTACTAGAGTCCAGACACAGAATTAGTAACAATTGCAGTTGCAAGAACTAAATCACAGGAACAAAACTTCGGAGTGTATAGGCGTACTAACCGCATAGTGAAATATCAATTAGCTGGTCAGCCTCTTTTATTAAGATGCTACTGGTGATTGGCGTGTTTGTTGAAATCTCAAATTCAGGGAGAATGGTGATTCAAATAGGTGAACAATTGGCCACATTCAACTGGAAAGCATTGGAAGCCTTCATCAGCAAATCCAACTTTGGATGTGACTCCAAAGTTGAATTGGCTTAGAAGCGGAGTTTCAGCAACAGATACCTCCCAAGAATCTGTATCAAATTTCTGAGATTACGCTAGTATAGAGGACAACAGTGGTGAGTTTCTGCCCGCATCTTTTGTGATTTCTAAGGGCATATCCTCGGAGAGAACGTAACCTATGATCTACTTGATGGCACAGGCACTATCGCATTGGAATCGATGGCGAGGTCAGCAGTTTAATTTGGAAGAGTGATTCTAATGAAGTGACTCAAAGCTAAATCACCGGGAAGTTCTTGGAGCTTTAGAGTACAATTCAATTACTTCCAAGATTCTTGGCAAGTACGCAGGACTCAGCCTTTGAAGCTGCAGGATGCTGATATTCCTACTTCTGAGACATTAGATGTGATGACTTGGAACATGGACATTACTTGTGCGTGCGATACCATTAACCTAATTTTGGACCAAGTGACGCCCGTCAACGCAATCGCAGGCTGAACAAATGCTTAAAAAGTCTCCCAGGCTACTTTAACCAGATATTATCGCAGTCAGGAATTTCAGACGGAAGACGGGAGTCTTACAGAACCTTCGTCTTCCCAATTGCCAGTGAGAATGCCCTGTATGTGCTCGGATCGGGATTTCTCCCAGATCATTTGATGGGACCGGACCCACCACTTTTCCACCAGCCCAGAACAAATCTGCTTATCTACGAATAGCGCTGCAGCTAATTTGATGCCTAATTGTACAGATAAAGCAATGTGTGAATTTCGAGGCACCGGATCTTTATATCAGCTAAGATTAGAGTTTTGACAGATAGCGCTGATGATATCCGACAGGTACTCAGCTTCTTCCTTCTGGTCAAGTGGACGCTTACCATGGAATGCTGACTCTACAGCAGAAATCAATGGCGTGAAGGAAAAATCCAGATTTATCAATAATTCATGCAAAATCAGTCAGGCTGAATTGAAGTATGCTTAACCGAGAGATATTAATAACCAAGTATTCCTGAAAGATAGTTTGGATCATTCTATTCAGCAGACGATAATATCGATTTTGGCTTGGGAACTACAATGTGAATGACTTAGATCATCCATTGAACTGGTTTTCAAGCACTAATGAGGTGATCATTTCTGATCCTAATTTTGATGGAGTTACGAGTTTCACTTAGTGGAGGCCAAGGATTGAGATCGTTTATATCTCAATGATTAATGTTTTGATTGATCACAATACGATTTCAAATGAATTGTACGACAACTATCTAGAAGGATCTGAGAATTTGTTTATTTCCTTTCAACTTGATAGCAAATTATGGAGAATACACATCCGATCACTTACAGTACCTGTTCGACTAAATCGCAGGAGAGCCAGTGGTTTTCGGAATGCGGTGAAGTGCTGTGGTAAAATACAATGTTGCTCATGGATTATGAGCTCCACTTGCAAGTACTAACGCCTACTGACAAACAGATGCAGTGGAATCACTGCGTCCTCAACACTTTACACCATGGAGCACCTGGAGAAACTGGCAATCTAGTTTAGTTGCACCAACCACCAAGAATTACATACACACTGCACCGAGTGCTGATCAGCTGGAAAACATCTCGTGGATGAAAGTGACCTGCGTTGGTAGTCAGATGTAGATATGTGTCCTAAAGAGATCAGAAAGTAGCTGTATGTAAGGTGAATGGGAAACTCCGAAAGTCAATACATTTGTTTTGTTTGCTCCTCAGGCTGTAGCAGCCATGTTTGAAAAAATGGTGCTCAATCATTGGGTGTCCATGTTGACATCCCTTGTGGAACTTCAGCCCTCTACAGTCTTATATCGCCTAGATTTGATGAGGCCAATGTGAGAATGGCATTCCGAGAATCCAATGATAAACGCAAGTGAAGTCCAAGCTGGATTACCACTTGAATTTGGATATCGCTTATGTCTATTCAGTTGAATCAGGTGAAACGAATGCAAAGTGGATACGCTTAAATTTTAAAAATGGTGACTTAAGTTTTAGACTTGGAAATACTGACCTGAAAAAAGGTATTTCTATTTACCTCAATATCAATCAAGGTCCATAGAGACCAAGAATGATTCACGATAATGAAAAAATAACAAATAATGCTGTAGTAAAAGCCCGAATTTAATAATGCGGGCTTTTTTGTGACAATTTCAACCTCCATGCACAAAAAGGCCTGAAAAATTGTAATACGACTATGCCTAAACTGGAACGAAAACATCATTCACAAATTTGCCCAACAGTTGGTAATCTCCAATTCCACCTAGAAAAGAGTAGTACTCAAACTGAAAAGAATGGAAGACATTTGCCTCCTTCCGGAGGCAATTTCTATGTGGGCCGCGGCTAAAAGGAACAGAGCGAGCCACATAGCCTCCGATATTGTGTAGTCCTTTTGAGCCGGCAAACATAGCTTGTACTGCTGTAAAACATCCGCTATTCATTGACTCTAGTGCGTGAAGTTGAAAGTGTACTGGCTGGCCAGTCATTCATCGCAGCCTATTGAGAGAATACAGGTGGGTTAAATCATACAAGATGTAGTTTCCGGAATGGTCAGTAGTCCGAAGCATATCAATGTCTTCGATGCACATCTCGGGCATCGTAATTCACCCAGATGGACCATGCATCCAAGCGGGTTGCGTTATTGCGTCAAGCCGTTTCGCTGGACACCAAGTGGAGAGAAATTAACAATAAAGAATTAGCTGGTCCAAGTCTTTAGACTTGGACCTTTTTTTGTTAGAGCTTCAAATAGTCTCTCTTCTCAAGAAGCCGGAACTCCCCTATTCTTTCAGGCATTTTTAGAGTGATATATTGATTAGAGTTAGTGATCATATTTGAATAATAAGTCAAAAGTGAGGATTATTGATCCTAAATAACCCAAGTAGCGACCTCGACAGCCAATCTGGCTCAGATATTTTCTCCCTAGCGATTTACATCTTATGCCCAATCTAGCACTCGCATTGATCATGTATAGGTGGCGTTGGATCTTCGATTCAAAGAACTTGCCTTATTAGCTAAAATCCCAAATACGCTTTTTTCTAGGCTTATTTTCCCAGTTTATTACTTCATTTTTTGACTTTGGTGCCTCGTCCTTGGTGAGTGCAGCCCCCGGCCTCGTAGATTTGGGTAATGTTTTCTATCGCAGCTTGTCCAGGGCGGCAATGTTTCTAATTTCTCAGTAGTAATGGCAGGTGAAATACCGCAACTATCAAGTAAGCTTTGATGCTTTTTCCCAGCAGTAATGCTCTAATTTTCAAGACACCCCATTCAACTTTGCGTCTTTGGGCAGGTTATACTCACCTACCCTCTACCCACTTTGATCCGAGAGATCGGATTAGACTATATGGATGTTTTCCTTTACAGTAGCACTTATCCCTTGCTGCTTTGTTCTCGGGATTTTTGGACTCTCAATACTTGCAGTGTGGCCGAGCGCTTTGCCAAAAAATATTTAAAACCACATGAGTTATTTGTGAGTCTTTTTGTCAATTCGTTGTGATTGCAATTTTTTAGGAAATCCTGGATCTATCTAAAGATATATAAAAAATGATTTTTTCTTCTGGTGTTTGAGCTCATAATCTAGTTGCTTTTTAAGTACCGGATATTTAACCGGAAAATCTCTGGATGCTTTAGCAAATAAATTTAAGACCTTGAACATTGAGACAAGGATTCAGAATTCAGGTTTAGGGCCTGGTTTTAAAATTTTTTTACTATTTGATGGATTGGGGGGGTATGGCTATCATTACTGCCCTTTGGGGAATTTGGCAATTGATTTCAGGATTGTACGAGTGCAAGTCTTTGGAATCAAACGTCGGCCCCGGCAAACCTTGAATTGAGTAAATGATCTCTTCTTAAAATCCTTTCCCTCCGATTAATGACTAAATCGCACTTCGCGGCTAATTTTAAGGAAAATCATCAATCGAAGGAAAGTCCAAATATTCCTAAAAATTGCCTCGATCATCTTAGTAGTCGGAATCAATCAAATGCCATTGATGATCCGTTACTAATTAGCTACTCACACCAACCTTAACCTTAATTTTCTCACTCGAGCTTCGGTGTCAAAAACCCCAATGCAGCCAAATTGTTAGGCTGGATTCAGGATGCTTCCCATATATCGTGTGCGGATGGAATTCTCTCAATTCAACCAAAATCAAAAAAACATTTGACCATACTTTTTGAAGTACTTCGAGCGAAATGGAACGATCATCATATTTTTGTCTGAGAAGGATGGCCATAGCTTGATTCGGATATCTCTCTCGTCCGTGAGTAATAGGATTAACCACGGATAGCTTTTGGATGAAAGAAAAATACCGCTTAAAAAAAGATCCGTCATACTTCCAGTGGCATCTGGATCCCAGTCAACATCGACGACTCGAAGTCGAGTTCGAATCACTTTGTCGAACAAATCCAAGTCCGATAATGCCTGCGTCAAAAATCCGGACAATAATGACCAAGCAGTCCGAAGCTGCTCTGAGCAAATTGGGGTAAAAGTCGAAAACCATTCCAATATGGACTATCAAGAGAAGCTAGAATCCTATGATCGTACATAAAGTCGACCTCACCTCTAGCCCCGATGTGACTCATTTTCTAAATGAAGCAAAGTCCAACATCCAATAAAACGTATCAAAGTGATTAGTGAATAAGCTCAGAAAATCTCCCCTTGCCACTTTTTTACTTTGATTGGAAACAGGCCCAGGGTTCAAAGACAAGTTTTGATGCTACATTTAAGTTTTAATAGCTTGTCCCTTTGCCCCGATTTGGTACTCTATTTTAATTGTGCTCGGCATCCAGTACTCCTCCATCGGACTTGGCAGTTTCTGTTTTACCCTAACTTAGCTTGGATTAAGTTTTGGTGAATAAAAAACCCGCAGGAATAAGCTGGCTAAAACCAAATCTAATTTGGGATATTTTCTACCTTTGTTTCAAAGAATTAAAACCCAAAATAACCTGAAAGACTTGAAGATTTTCTCCCCTCAATGGTATGATTATGTAACTCTATGTACAACGCCAAACAATCTGCTATACTAATCAATACGCTTTCAGATACGACTAATAGCCTATTCAGGAACCAAGAGACGGAGTTCCCGTATCGTGCTTCCTACGTTTTTGGAAACAAGGTAAAATTAGGTTGTTTGACTTCACCTATGCCAACCAGAAGGACCTATCTCAGCTCATATCCAGCTTCATGGTGATGGGTTGAAAAGTATTGGCACTGTGGGTTGATGATCGCCGGAGAAAAATCATGGAAAGAGACTACTTCCAGAAGGAGCAAATTTCCATTCTGAACCAAAAGTTCCTCACGATAAATTTGATCGGTTTAAAGTGCCTCCATCAAAACTTACGGCAAACGATCACACCTTGTCGAGCGGAAAAATTAAATTCAGGGGTTTCCTTCCCAGGTTAATAATGCCAACGAAAGAGTGCTTTTACTCGCTACCTCAATTGGCTACAAGTTTATTGATCATTGGTGGGTACATTTGGGAATCATTGAAGATGTAGGATTAGAGAAATGACAAGGTGGTTGGAATTCTTATGAAAATTGTCATGGCCCTTTCAAGCTATTGATTCAGCTTCGATGACAAAACAGCACTAATTTCTACGAATATTCAAGCTTGAATGTTGCCAAGTGTTTTTCTAATGGAAATGGCTACGTTAAGTCCCTATCAAGTAGAGTTCCAGCTAACGGCAAAAAAGAAATCTCAAAAAATTTCGGGGGACAAAAAAAGAAAAAAAAAAAATAACCCCCTTGGGGGAAAAAAATTTTTTTCCCCCTACAAAGGAACCCTGGAGTGCAACATATGGCATCGCAACAGATATATATACACCTGTTGGTGGAATTGCGAAAAAAGAGGCGTTTGAAATTCCTAGTAAGTCCCTAGTTCTTTTATGAGGATTTTATTAGACCGTGTAAGGTCCCATAATTGATGAGACCTTCACCATTGAAAGATTCTGAATATCTGGTGGTATGCCGTGGATGAAAGAAGGATATTTATTGCAACCCATATTCCTCAAAATCCTCAATACAAGTATCGCCAACAAACTATTGTTTCGAGATTAATTCAGGGGCGAAAGGGAGCTTAAATCCATTGGAAAGGAGGAATTTCCAAAGCCACTTTTGAAAGCCGATCGAACGAAACAAGAACTAAGAGGCAAACCTCTAAAATCAAGAAAACCGCTATTGCCGGTTTTTATGCTTCAAATCCTTTATTTTTCCCTGAAATCTTTGCATGAAATCCAATACTATCCGTTGCTTCGAAAACCATTAAAGGAGGATTTTTTTGCTTTTTGCCCTATCCTGCTGATACTTTCTTTCTTAAAAAGCTGTTGAATTGATTCGAACCAAAGGCAGAAAACTGAATCAGGTAATGAATAGGCGATTCACAGTTCAATTTTGAAACGATTCCGTATTTGATCACACAACATATCTTGATTATTTTAACACTGCTTTGCTTCTTTGCCGCTTGGATAGCCAAGTCCAGGGTAGGTTTTGGAAACTAGTGTATGATGTTGGATTGAGAGGAATGGTCTTCTACATCACTATTCCCCAGGTTATCAATTGATAAGTGATCCAGCAAGCAAAGCAATAGCAGTGCCTACTTTCGAGCCACGCTTTTCCCGTGGTCATGGTTCCAGTAGATGGGATGGTATTGTGCTTTTCTGTTGATGAATTCGAAATGTGGATTGTGTGGTTTTGTTCCTTCCGCCGTCCGAATACTTGCGGGAGGAAAAACGTGATTATTTAAAAAAGAACTAATAGCAGCTACAATTATAACAGGGAGACATCAGCGCTATTATGCGGAAATTAGGCGTTTGGAATGGTTGTCAGCATTGAATAAATCGAAAGGCAAATCTGAGTGAGGTCAAAGGGGAAATTTGGAAACTTAAATGATAGCCCTCATGTTGAGTGTTGGTAAATTTAGTATTGCTATTTCTTTTAATTTTAAGAGCCCTATAGCGTTCATGAACTTAAGTAAATAACCCGCTCATCTCTCAACAAAACTTTTGTGTACTAGGTAATTATGATCATTCCTCCCTATCCCTGCGTTAGATTTGGAAATTAAAGGTGGATCAAACTAAAAGAAGATATTCAAGGGAATTGGATTATTCTCAAATCAAATAAACGAAGTCAAGTGTAACTATGATCCATAGAAAAAAAATTTCCAAATTGAAGAATTTTCCCTCAAGCTTTTGGCTACAAAAGCTAAATGTACCATAGGAATCCAAGCAATGATCCATGGCGTTATGAGTGCTATAGTAGCCTATTATGCGTTCTTTCGCTCCCCGCTTATTAGTTGATTGTGATTAATAGCGTTGGAGCAATTTTGGGGTAGAGATATTGTCTCAGAAAAGGTTAACCAGTCCAAATTTCGTCTGCCTTAGGTTCTGAATGCATCCGCAGAAATATATTCAGGGACCGTGCCCAGACACAAGGTGTGGCAACTCACTTATTGCGTCTGTAAGTAGGTATCGTGTTTTAGATTTCCGGTGCTAACAGGAGTGTCTTCAATTTAAAATTCATCGCATGAATGAAAATTTGGGAAATAACTGACCAATGCAACTGTCCTTTAGCGCATTTTTTTTGGATCGCTGGTGATCAGCTTTGTTTTTGTTTGGTACTAGTTTCTTCTGTTAATAAGTTCCTGCTCACTGCTGTAACTTTCCATTTCAGTGATTTTTATCTTAATCCATACTCCCGTCTTTTGTGGTTTATGTCACTTGGACACTAGACTTTCTACTATCATCTTGAGTCATCTCAGTACTGTTTGCACTTATATTTATGTATTTGCCAGATCTAAAATAAATGGAGTACCGTAGGAGCGGACAAATTCTCAACATGCCTTTTATTTGTAATTCGCAAACATACTTCGGGTATTAATTTTCCATTGCGGAGCCTGGCTCAACATACATGGCGCCGCCGGATCGATCATTTTTATTTTGCTGTGATTTCCTTATTCCTGCCTTATTTTCTTCCTTTGGAGCTAATTTACAAAGTAAATGTGCAACTTATTATGGGGATGGAATTATCCTATGAAATTTTCGCGCCGTAAGAAAAATAGACAAATTTTGATAGACAGAAATGGACAACCCAATCTGAAAACCGCAAAAAAAGGAAGTAACAGTAGCCTCGAGTTAAAGAGGCTAGTTGGCTTGCCGCTTCCCTTGTTCATAACAATTGAATCGAAAGCAGCAATTGTCATTGAGCATAACCTTAAACCATAGAATCCTACTTTAGGCCAATGCCCTGATGAAAAACGATTACTTGCAGTAAATAAAGAACTTAAACTATTAAATTATAGATTAGTAACCTTAATTAAGTCTAAAAAACTAACCAAAATTAAATTTAAAAATGATGATGAGTGGGAACAAGTAAAACATCAAAGCCTAACGTAAAAGCTTGATTCTAATTCAGTTCAGCTTTTTACTTAGCGAAATCCTATTAAATAATAGACCGTGAATGGATTTTCTTAGGAACATCTGCATCAAACTTCACGATCTTTGCATTTCCCGATCATAAGTCATGCAAGACCCGTGAGTCTCAAATTTCCACATCAGTTCCGTCGACAAAGTATTACCTGCTCCCGGCAAGTCCCCAAATGGAATTAGCTTTTTTGCGATCGACCTCAATTCTCATATCGATTCTGAAAGATCTTCTTTTGAGGTAAAGCTTGATAGCCTACCCAATTAATCTTTATTCACCAAAGTGTGACCTTCCATTGTAATCCAACAGTCCCAAATTCACCCCCAAAATCATCCAACTTTTTTTTACCATAAATCACAGATCAGGCATCACAGGATCAGGATAAATTAATGAAATCGAGCATGTCTCCCCTCCACATTCCCTCCATTTCAAATTTCCCCCGCTAGCAGAATTGATTGTCGAGTGGATCGAGCTTCTTGGTCAATTACAATCTCATTGTTTTAAATTGGCGCCCCGAGCCTCATTAAAAGGACCCCAGGCAATTATTGAGGGGAAGAATTTAAATTCGTTCATAATTCGGTCCCATTCGTCTTGAAGATTTCTTCACTTTCGGCTGTACGATCCTTATACATTCCTTCGCGAATTACTCCCAGACGAACTTCCATTCGAATTTCCCATATCCCACTGGCATGTCTGCCAACAGGCATCCAATTCGTCTGCATGGTAATTGACCAGCGAGCCGGTTCTACTTTCACATGCTTGCGAATCATAATTGAAGCCATCTCCTGGTTTTGATGATCGTCGAAAAGCTAATGCCTCATCATTTTGGCAGCAGTGAATCAAACCATCAGGCCACCAGCCTTGATTCCATGGACCATATGGAAAAGTGCCTTCCCACTTCAAAAACATCCCCCCCGGGCCTTTTTTTTTTTGGAAAACCGTCGCATCCCTTGCCATTTTCGAATATCTCGATAAGCTGCAAAGGAAAGTGATTTTCCACAATCACCTTTTCCCTTGAAGCAGTTTTACATTCCACAATCGTAAAGAAAAGGGTTTTCCGGGGAGAGACAAGCTTAAGGATCGGAAAGGATGATGATTTCGAATCGGAATTGAGCCAGTGCTTGAGATAACTCCGTTTCGGCCGTCTTTTAATACCGAATTTGAAATCATACCCTTTCGGTATTTCCCAATAAATCTCTGGGAGAATATGAGCCGCAGACTTGTCCCAAATCAGTTACCGCGTAAGACTGATTTCAAATAGGCTATTTTTCTATGGAACAGATTCTATCCCTAAACAGTTTGCCAGATTCCGTTTACTGGCTATACCAAATTCCTTTTGGATTTTGACCTTTTTTGTGCCGCGAGCTGAGGTCCAGATCCAAACTTGGTCCCAAACTCTCAAATTGTGATTTTTGTGCTTTTCCTTCGCTAAATGGGCGTAATGTCAAAGCTGAATGAATCGAAATCCACCACGATGAATTCCGGGCATTTGATCGTTCACCCAAACTTTCTCCTCCCAAGTCTATATACAGATCCAAAAGTGAAGTAAAATCCGATCTTTTTCCATTAGTTAAATTAAGTCCAAAGGTGTGCTCATACCAGGAGTTCGCATCCGTCCTACAAGTCCCCTTCTTGAACTCCTGAAAGCAAGGATTCCACTGCAAATGGAACGCTATTTCTCCATCTGCTATCGTAGCCGTTTTTGTTCCCTTTTTGGCGCGATAGCATATGTTCCACACCATAAAGATTCTGCCAGTTTCCACGGACCAATGAGGTCTTGATATTCTTGATGCGGAGCCGCAGTATTGACTGATCGTCCCAATTGTTTTTTAAAATTGGACCTTGTGCCTTTCGCCGTTCCGGCTGATGAGCAGATAAAAAATAGACCTTAATAGGTTCGCACTTAAGGAATTGGGGTTAATTTGATATCACTAAATTTTTTCAAGAATTAATTCCCTTTTCCCCTTTTCCCAAGGTTCGTTAAATTAAATCGACCAGAGTATCAATCGAATATACCTGATCTCTCAACCATAGATAAACTCCATAGGCCTTTTGTCCTTGCGGGCGCCAATCTCTCTTCTGCAAGGTGGAATTAGTGCCAATCGAGTACTTTTAAGATATAAGAAATGAGAGTCACTCTTTGGTAAAGGCGGCTTCAACTCCTTGCTGTCGAAAGCTCAGATACAGCCGTTTGAAAGAGAACCTACATATAAGCCAGGGGTTTCAGTTCTGACTCCAATCACCCCCTCCTTTGGGTGGTCAACTCGAGTGCGTGAAAGTTAGAATTAACCTTTGAATCTGGATAGATCAAGCTTTCAAAAACTTGTGGCCCCGTCATCGTGTTATTGTATTTTTCTCCCACAGTCAAAATTGCCGCTCCTTTCAATCGATTTTGCCAAACTCGTTAGGGTCCATTTCCATCCACTTTGCGGAAAACCACTTTTTCTTCAGATAGGAAAATCCAGACCTAACAAATCGATTGCATTGCCTCTGAAATAGGTGCTGAAAGATTCCATCTTGAGCTTTCCATCTTCAAATAGATGTCCAAGTCATCCTTGCGAGGGTAAGGTTGAATGAATGCCCCGAAATTGAATTGAACCATCTTTAAGACGTTTCCCAAGTCACCTCAGACACCAATAGACTCAAATCCCTTCGATTCCGGTTTTGTAACTAGCGAAATTAATGCACGATCCACTCGTACCAAAGTTTCCTAGATTTGCATATTTTTTCCAAGAAAAAGGTCCTTATTTCACCGACACCTTGAAGGTCTGTCGTAGTCTCAACGGACTACAATAGTTTGATTTTTCTACGTAATTTCTTCATTTCTAGAAATAATGTTTTTTTACACCAAGTATTGGAGTTCGAATAGCTTTCGTGAGTGTAAAGCTCTTCGCGCGTGAATTCCGATAGTTTTTCAAAATTAAGATAATCACCTTGAGACCAACCTTTGGGAAGATTAAGCGAAATCTCTCGGTTTCACCGGCCTTTTCCAAATCCGGTAATTCAAAATCGTCCCTTCGAATAGTGTATTACGGGATTTCCAAAGCATCTAATTCTTCCTTCCCACTCTAATTTACCTTTTGATTGAGGTTTGGAGAAAAGGTGATCTTGGTTGGAGATCCCTTTTGATTTTTCCGTCAAAATTTGGAGTTAGGGTAAATATTCAATTTTGAATTGGGACCAAATGTTTTTGATTGTATAAAACTTCCCTCCCTTCTCTCGTAAGGTCCCAGAATCCCATCAGGGCATGATTGAAGCCATCCGAATCGTATTGCCTCCAAAAAGCTCTTTTCTCAGAATAGCCTCATCAAGCAAACCCCAAAGAAACCTCCCGCTCCAATGGTTTGAGGTATATGCTTTCCCAGAAGTCCTTCCAAGCCGCCTCCAAAGTCCACTCATCATATAACCCATGAAGACCATTCAGTAGGCAATAAGACATCCTACCACTAGTCCAATCGATTAAATTCGAGCGTCGTACGAGGATAACAGAAAGGTATCAAACCATTTCGTTTCGCTGAAAGCCATGGATAAAGTAATCGTCGCTTTTGATATCGAATTGATGAAACCTGCTCATTGGCAAAGTCCCCCAACCGCTCCTCATTACCATGGTCCCAAATCACTACTGAAGATGTTCGCATCTTTCAATACGGTCTCCTCACCAATTTGGCCAAATTCCGTATCATATCCGTTTTTTTGGCCGCAACCAGCTCACCTCATCCCAAAAACAAAAAGGCCTACCCGAGTCTGTCAATTTCTAGAAACCGCCAATCATCTGACACGTAATGAGACATGCTTAACTGCGTTTCATGTTCATATCTCCAATTCTATTCCAACTCAAACGCGAATATCTTTCGTGATTGTCCCTCGTCAAAGCTCGCCCTGTTGTAGGAATTATAAGATGTCGATTCCCACCTTCCTTTGAAGATGACTTTTGACCCCATTGACATAAAGCCATCGCCCTTTGCGAAGTTCGATCGTTCGAAATCGCAACTGTTCATTTTTTGATAGGCGGCAAGTTTTCCATCTTGAAAATCAATGAAATAGCGAAGGTCATAAAGATTTGGAGCTTCGGGATTCCAAGGTTAAATATCTGGAATTGGATTTTCTCATCGCAAACTGAAAATCCGATCCAATAGCTTGAGAGAAAGTGCTAAACATAACTAGAAGCCTTGATTTAAAGGACCTCTAATTGTACTTGGAAGTTTTTTAGGCGATTTGATTGAGTGTCAGTAAAGAAGTCAAACTCCCATCCGCTTTGGATCAGTTTGCGATCCGAAGTGAAATGAGTTTTTTGCAATACTTCCAAAAACACTGGCGAAAAATTCCGCCAAATATCTCAGAAATCCAGCTTCCCGCTCCGCTTTGTTAATGACAATTAGCTGAAATGTTTTTTTAACCAATGACTTCAAGAGGTTTGATTCCCCCGAAGTTTAGTACCGAGAAAATGTCTAGAAACGATAAAAACCCCTTGAATGAATATTGTCCGGACTAACTTAACCGTTACTTGACTTCTGCATCAGTCATCTAACGCCATCAAAAAACCAAAAACGCCAGACTTTGTCCTTCCAATTGGACTCGGCATTAAGCTATGGCTTATAATACCATTCTTTTCCAAGTCTTCGATTCAGTTTCACGATGTCATGACCATAGTTTAGCGTTCCGCAAATCCCTCCATTATTCCCAGTTAGAAGGAACTTTGGATCTGACCAAAACCTGACTGTTTGCCCTTCAGACAACCAATAAAATCCCATTTGAATAGCATAGGGAAATATCTTTCCGCTAAGTAAACCGCGTTCATTAGCAATGTCTTCTTGACGAACAGCATAAAGAGAGTAAAAAAAATAAAGTTAGACCTAGCCTAAATCTGGTTTTAAGAACTGAATTTCATAGCGTTTTGGTAATTTTTAAAAACTAAGTTCTAAGTAGGCCAAAAGTCCTTGTGAATAAAACATTTATGTGGCCTGAAATAGAGGATTTGAGCTAAAGCCAAATTAAAGAATACTAGTAATTCATTGATCCAAGAGTCGAATGCAATTTAAAAGCATACATATGCTTAAGATCCCGAACGAAAAATTTTTCACAATATGGAAATTCATCCAATAGACCTGCCCTAATCCCTTCAAAGGCCGAATCTTGGCTTAGTGGAAACGTGGATGAACAAACTAAATCCGCAATAGAAATTTGAATCAAAACAATCGCGACCGAATTGATCGACCTTTTTATCAAGATTTAGAAATTCGGAACAGGCGGTCCTCCGTGGCTTAAATGTGTAGTTACTATCGGCACTAAAATGTGTACACATCGGAAATGCTACCCAAATGGCTTGGCCAATTATCTACTGAAATGCTTTCCAAATGAACCATCAAAGTGGCGAATTACGCACGATTCCGAATCAACAATACGCTTTTTGCGACAACACAGCAAGATTATTGACTGCCAATGGCATTACGGTTTAATATTTCAAAGAAATGAGACCTAAAAACCGAATGCTATCTTTTGCCCTGTTCGCCATTTCGGTTTAAAAAGTGGGTCATGATCACTGCTCGCCAATCCTAAAGAATACTAACGGTACAAAGCCTATTGGGAAGAGGTGAGCAAGTAGTCGCGACCTCATGATTAAAAAATATCATCACTGAGTTCCAAAAAATCACCTCCTTCGATCAAAGGTAAATTGGAAAAAGAAACGATTCGCTTTTTCAGTAACACTCGAAGAAGAACTTTGACGCGATTTATTTGGATTTGGGGTGAAAGCCTTAAAGTATCTCCTCAAGCTTTCAGGCCCAAAAAGCATCCTATTGTCTCTCGCCTATTCATGGTGCATCTGTAAAATGTCCCAGCAGCCTTGAAAGCGTTTGGATTTACTAATATTAATGTTGTAATAGGAGCAGGCTGAACAGACGCAATTTTCCCAACAGTCCATCTATCCGAATCCGAGAGGCAGAAGCATTGACGCTTTCCTATTAAGCTTGGAAAGGAAGTTAATGCTGAACTGTTCTGGCTTGTGATTCCTGATGGAGATCCGATATGCAGCGGCTGTTTCCCATGAAAAGGGCATTGAATATTGCTAAATGGTAACCAACCGGAAACGCTTCTGAACTTACTATCTCTTGAGTAAGATGGGAAAAGAAGCTGACAAGCTTGTGTAACCAATTCATGTCCATACCATTGTCAACCACAAATTGATCGATGACGGCCAAAGGGATTTGGGTGACTTGTGTTTCAGTATTGAACAAGATTTAAAATATTAGCAATCGATCATTCTT
>Ga0163217_1063275_pt1 | contig 21768 bp, 13 predicted proteins | sample SynspAceP_FD_185933 | JGI IMG/M metagenome (GOLD analysis project Ga0163217, IMG submission 185933) | Saline lake microbial communities from Ace Lake in Antarctica - Synechococcus sp. Ace-P (PacBio error correction) | ecosystem: Environmental > Aquatic > Non-marine Saline and Alkaline > Saline ...
ACAACCAAAAAAAAAGGGGAAGGAGAGAATAAAGGGGGGAAGCCTTTTTTTTTGCCAAAATTTTTTTTTTTAGTAAAATGAATTGGAAAAGGTTTTTTTTTTTGGTTGTTTGGTCTTTTGGATATTAAAGAGCAAGAGGAAGAAAAGGGAAATGAAAGAATTGATAAGGAATCTATTGGCCATCTTGAAAAAAATGTTTTTTTCATTTGGAAATGAATGAACTATAATTTCCTGTATCAGAGAAGTATGGGAAAAAATAAGCAACCGAAACTTTTTACAAATATTGGGCAAAAAATCATAACCAAATTTTAAATAATAATGTTAATTTTACTTAGGCCCTTATCAGGATGAATTAAGTAATCCGTAAGTTTTATGTTTCGTCTGTAGAATCCTCAAAGAGTTCAATTTGGGGTAGGTAGCCGCGAATCCAAAAACCTTACCATTAATGAATGGTAAAGACTGGGGTATATCTCCCTGAAGATTTGTGATCGTGTTAACTTAAAAACTGGAAAAAGAGAATCTTAATAAGTTTTTAAATTTTAATAAAAAGACCTTTAGATTTAAGACTACTCTCCTGACGTGAATTTACTATCGCTGTTAAACAGCATAAGACATCAGCTTATTTCATGATAATAAACTTAAGCCAGACAAATTACACTAACCAATAGATCTTCTACAAATCTGCTGATGTTTTAATTTTTAGAAGTTAGAACATTGCCCTATCCTCATGAAAAACCACCGTTATTCGTTGTAGCAGGAATGGACAATAAAGGATGGTAACTTCTATTATTCCTTAAATCATTAAATATGATTTGGTGGTGCATTAAAACTAACGATGGTTCCAGCTTTCTAAAGAATATGTACACAAGGCCTTTGGAGACCAGAGAAACACGATTAGATACCAAGAACCTTAAACCCTAATTGATCCATATGTAGGATAAACAAAATAGAACCACTCTTTTAAATGCCTATGGAGAATGGAACCAAAAAAGGCTGGTTTTTTACGAATTAAAAATAGGTGAAAAACTCGGAAGTCATTACTTTTTGTGAACTATGCATTTAAACAACAATTGTGAAAGCAGAAAAGTCTGCTAAGGTGGTGTTCACTAAAGAAATTCTTTTGTCGATGTTTCCCAGATTACTATGTTAGCAATACATGCATTTAGAAAAACCAACATAAAGTTAACAGGAATGCTAATCCGTGCAGCAAAAAGAGTTAAATGGGGTTCTAAAGGTATTAATAGATTATACAACAGTAAAGGAGAAAAATTACATAGGTACACTTTACGCTTCCTGCAATTTTATGAATAAGGGGAAGAAGTATCCTATTGGTTGTGTATTTTTTTAACGAGAAAATGTCTGATGTAGCATGTCATCGTTATTAATGCCTACTTATGATGACTCCGTCCACATGGTTCTAAGCGGTATGCTATGTAAAATGGTTATTTATTCTTCAAACCAGATAATGTTAATGAGGTAGAAAACAGGCCAACAAGTTCTTTTATGACTGTATAAACATCTGCACTCAGAAAGTTATTGATGTTTGGGTATGCAGATTCCCACAAGAATAGATTACAAGGACAACAGTTGGAGTGGGGTATCAATCTTCATTTATACTCACACAAACAGATATGTTTGCATGTGTCCGTAACTGGTGCACCACCTACGGATCTTGAAAGTTTTTACAATAATATTTTTACGGAAACACAGGAACCAACCATACTGGTATTATGGAAAAATTGACAAGTAAGAATGGGGAAGTAGGTGTTACACCATGGACACATTCGTGAAATCTATCAGCGAGAAAACCCAATGTTCATGCCCAAAAATTTAAATAGCCATTTAACTGATATTGCAATGGAAACAGCTGATTGGAGCCGTAGATTGGACGCAAGGACTTGAGTTTTTACAACGCAGCAAGAAGATTAGGCAAGAAGTTTATTTTCTTATCTTATCCTGGAGACACACATCCATTTAAGAGAAGAACCAATCAAAAAGATTTTCAAATTAAGAAATGAAACAATATTTTGGACCATTATTTTAATGGATAAAAGAAACTTCCTAAATGGATTGGCAGATGGTATTACGCCAACCTTAAAAAAGCTTTTATGAAAAGCAAAGTCGTCTTTGAATAACGAACTATTGAAGCGCTAAATTAGCAGTTAAAAGCCTTTACCAAAGCAAGGTTGCGAATAAGGCAGAACTATAGTTACAGATTGGTGTTATAAGTTGATTTGAAGAAGTTTATTAAAATAGAAAAAGCCGCAATTGCGCTTTTTGTCTTTGCGACAGGTCCTGGAATCGAACCGAGAGTTCAGCCATAGTTAAACTTGTTCTAAAAAATTACAATTATAATTGGTTGCGTAACCTGTTGGATGTTGCAACATATCGCCTAGTAATTTGTTAGTCCTCTATGTATTGAACTATTTTTGCGATGTAAACGTACTACTAGTGTTAAAATTAATTGTTTTCCATACTTCATGCATGCTTTCTTTTTAAAACTGTTAGTAAGCAAATATGACGAAACAACCACTACAATACCTTTGCAAGATGTTTATAACAAAGAACCTTAGACAACTTAATATTTGTTATTTTTGACTTACGTAATAAATACACAAATAAAACAAATGAATAAGCAAGCAAATGTCCAAGTTTATTGCCATTCCATACACATTACCACTACTCTACTATCGTCGCTTCGGGCAAAACGGGTTTCATTTACATTTAAAGAAACTTTTAGGAAAGAAATAAACAAGGAAGAGGATACAACTAAGCTCGTAATCATACCGGCTTCAAAAATTAAAGATTATCAATCAATCTTTTATGCCCTAAACCAAGGCTTAAGCTATATAAAATGATGCATTTTAAGGACAAATTATTATCTTAGTCAGTAATAGTGTTATCCATTTAAACAACTATAATTCTATAAATAACTCGAATAAAAAAGCCCTCCATTTCCTGGAAGCTTCTAAAATTTTAGTTCGCAATAAGCTCTAGTAATACATTATATGAAACTACTAATTCTATTTGTCCCTACATCTTGTGTTTTTGCCTACCAATTACTTTTATATCTTCTATTTCTAATTGACATATCCTTCAAGTGCTATCTCAATTTTATAACCACCGACATAAAACCCTCAACTAGTAAAATATCCTTGCCTCATTAGTATTGTGGTCGCAAGACCGGTTCCATCTCCTTCCACACATCAGATCTATACAATTGCTACTAGAACATTATCCAAGGTTAAACTGCTCCTTCTAATATCACCTTCAATTAGCCTTTTCTCCTGTGACAACTCCTTTAATACTTCCTGAGATTTCTTCTGCTCTAACCCGTATTACAGGTTTTAAGATATACTTTTCTGAACCTGTTTAAACAATTGATTTTTTGAACACCCAATCTAATAGCGAAGACGATACGAAAATCCTCCTCTAATTGGGTATCATATTTATGCTTTAAGCCATGAATTGCTGAGCATAGGCGTCGTAGTTCTAAAAGGTTCCCAACTACCGGTAATCATTAAATTCTCCCTCACAACAACTGTAATTCCAATTCTCCGGAGAATTATGTCCTAATTTGCTTTAATGTACCTGCTGGAATAAGTCATTTGAACAATACAAGGTTCACGCCACCTATAAAGGGTCTGTTAATCTACAAATTGGCTCCCTTCAAAACTCTCAACTTTTCCGATCACTTCTTCATCTTCTGAACTGTTACTATCGAACATCACAATATGAACATTTACCGCATAAATAATCACCTGGATGGCTATCAATTAATTTTTAATTGAACCCTCGCTGTATATCTGTTTGATCGCTTTCATCACTCAAGCTTTGAAAACTTAAAATTGTAACTATTAGTGGGCTAAATCAACTTGTTTTTTTAAAAATGTCATTTTTCTTCTGAATTTTATTTAAAATTTGGGTTTACTTATTTAATTTGATAAAAAATAACGCATAATTTTCATATTTACATCAGTATTTAACAACTGACAAGTCAAAAAGACCCTATCAACATTGTTTAATTTTTTTTTTCGCTAAACAAATTTCTTCTTAAATATTATCATTTGAGAAAGATAATTTGGAAGGGAAATACCCTGTTTAAATCAATTATCATTAATTAGAATCTCAATCATTCCACATTCTTTATTCAAAAGAATTTCTTATTGCTTTCTAATGGACATGTTCAGGCATTCTCTTAGTCGATATCACTTCACTACCCAATTCCGGCTCTTATTCCTAAATGCTAGTCCATATAAAAGTGTTTATTCATAAGGTTTATATTCATTTTAGAGTTTCAAGAATCTCGCACAAAATAAGGATTCTCAATCTTTGTTTTTTAAACCGTAACCAAAAACTCCAAGCACCTAACATTTAATACTAAGAGGCTCTCTATTACCTACTCATTTTTAGCAGAAAATCTGCTGAGCTTCTGAGGTTATTATGAATTTTGGATAATATCTGGATTCAATCAGCCCGAAATAAATCTCTGATCGTACTTATTTTTGATGTTCACCAAGCGAATTATAGTTCAATGCTAATAACCTGGCTTTTAACACGTATGTTCACCTCGTCCATCATAAAATTAGTATAGGCTCACCGGGCAGAAATAGGGTGTAATGCATTATAATATGTCTGTTGCACCAATTTTAATTGTAATCCCCCCTTGCCCCCATTTTTTAGCATCCCCCGATCTACACCAACGTATACGCCTGCAGTATTTCGCATCTCTATAGGCCCAAGGTGTACTCCTCAGCACCTACTCTAACTAGCGGCTCCACAATATATACAGATCATTTGAGATAATGTGTGGAATAGGTAGACCCAAACTTAAATGTGAGCGTAATTTCTGGTGTCAATTCGTTAAAAAGTCCGCGCGCCAATACACTTGGCATTCCCGGTTGGAAAAAAACCATCGAACATACTTTGGCAAAGCTGGATAAGGCATTTCCCAGACATGGACAAACACATGGAATCAGGTCTAATGCGTCTTAATAAGCACAAATCTTATCGGCATCACCTACATAACACCAAACAATAGCACGAACTTTTTATGGTGCAGTTCGGCCTTGGGAATGGAGATTCTGGAACCTACCATAGTACAGCATAACAACCACTTAATTCATCTGGACTATTTGAATAAACCCATCCATACCAAGCCATATGTTCCTCCACGCGTTCTATTGGCCATAATGTTGGTCTCCTGCGATTACCGTTTTTAAGCGATGTGCCTGAAACTAACGACTAACAACTCCAAAAATTTCCACCGCCTCCCTCTAATTGCCTCAAAACATAATCGCTATTTTCAGTGGCATTAACAAGTGACAAACTGCCATCTGCCAAATACCATATCCGCTTCAACAGATTATCAAATTAAGTGGAGGCCGTATTTGACGCTTAAATACCCCACTCCGCCACCTAAGGTAGTCCCCCTACTGCCTGTTATGATACCATTCCAGACGGAAAATCGCTAACAACCAAACTCTGTGTGCGTATCTACCATCACTCCCAAATGTTACCTCCTCATACTTTACCGTATTATTCGACGTAATCGACATTCACAACTTAATTCCAGATAACATCAACACCAAACCATCAAATTTGCACAACCTAACCTCCTCCATTCTGGACCACCTCCTCGTCATGGCACTAACAAATTGTTTGCTCTCCGAAATTAAACTGCATAGCTATAACATCCTGTGCATTTTCGCACATCACAATAATCCAGGATGTTGTTATCTATCATCCCATTGTACACTTCGAGGTGTCGTTATAGTCGTATCGGCTGGTAGATAAGCTTGCTTTTAGTTGTGCTTTTAAAGTAGATAGAACCTTACTATTCTAAGTTCTTTTGCTTGATTTTTTTCAATCTTTTCTTTCTTTTTAGTTATTAAATTGGCCTTTCATCAAAAGTAGAATAGAATATTTTTCTATAATCCCAGCTTTTAGACCAAATAAAATGGTAATTTTTAGTTCAGAAGAAATGTTAAAGCAGTAACTATACGAATACCTATTATTTACTTATTGCAATAAAATTTGAAGGCAAGAATTTTTATATTTTTTATAGAAACATTTTGTAAAGTAGTGGGACTACTAAAACCAGTTTTTGATAGGCAATGTCAGAAATATTACTGCTCTTTTATCCTAGTAATTTCTATAGGCTTTGTTAGCCGGATATCTCTCCAAAAAAGATATTAGTGAGATTTTACCCACTAAACCGCAATCATCGTTCGGTATAATTAGATTTTACTTATAGGCCCCAATATTCTTCAAAATCATTTACACTTCATTGGATGTATCTGACCAATATTATTTTTCAGTAAACAGTCATTAAATACGTTATAAAATCCTCGTCTTTAGTATGTATAACAGTAATTTTCAAAATTCTCCTTCCGTAATAGGTTTGTTTGATTTTCTCCTCATAACAGATCTTAACTGTGTTGTGAAAGAAAAACTGCCTTATGCAATAATCACTTTAAAAATTAGTTTGACGCTTTTTAAGTATCTCCCTCATAAAAGGTCCTCCTTCTCGAAGTAATTGAATACCAGCCACTATGCCTATTTTAAATCAAACTCCTGGAGTAATAACAACAATTGTGAAATTTTCTAATTTTTAGTCACTAATCTATAGCATCAGTAACAGAAGCAAAAGACATTAAAAAGCTAGTGCCATCTGTTTATCAGACTTCCATTATTAGTAGGCGGTTAATGTTTTAATTGAAGTAGTATAGCCTCTAATGCCTGCGTTTAAAGTACTTTATTTCATTAAGCCCCTTATGGTTTTGGTGCTTTAATAACCACCAATGAGCGTTCTAAAAAGCTGATCGTTAATAAAATTAAGACAGTATCTTGAGATTTTACTGGATCTTCCTATTCGTCCTCAGAAAAAAGATTCTACAATAGCTTTCATTTCTTCTAAAATTTGCTGAAGGAATAGCGCCAACCTGAGCGGTACTAATGTAAATCTATCACAGCCTGTTATTAGGCGCTTCCATTAAACAAAAAGCTGTTTGTCGTTGCTCATCGCACCAATAAGGTAGCCCACGACAATTAATACTTTTGTTTTCTATTTTTTCAATCTTTCTTGATGCTTTTGCTATACTTTTGCGTAATCCCATTTGGGTAATTCAGCCAAACCATAAATAATTGCATAAAATAATTTAGTAAGATACTAATTTCAAAAATAACAAGCTACTTTAAAAAAAAATACGTGCTGTGCTTTATTTCAATAACATAAATTGCAACCTTCTAACCTTAAGTCGTTTGTCAATGGCGGGAATGATGTTTTCGTGTAACCATTTTTCCAACCCTTGGTGTATGAACAAATAGAAGGTAATCTTGTCATTTACCCCCCACGAGGCCTCCCCGAACTTCAGCTGAAATCAAATGGACAGTTTAAATTCGCCACCTCCACCGTACACAGAGATCTGTACATCATTGCAATCGAACTTCAGCCACTTCGTTACGAACCAAAAAACAGAACGCTCATAGGGCTTCGTTGTCAAACATAACATTACGTGGTTCTCCATTCTTGAAATTCAGTAACCCTGGGCCGTATGGCGTGAAGGAAATCATTGCTTTCATATCGCCACTTTAATACTTTGGGCAATGGCACCAAAAAGTTCTAGTACCTCTTGGTTTTGCTCTGGGAACTCTTCATTAATTATCGTTTTCACTTCTTCAATTTCCCACTTTGTTGGTGAATCCGACAAGGATCGATTGTGGAAATCAACAGTACTGCTATAAAGTCATTTTTTTGTTTTCATTATATTTAGTTTTAACAGAGTTTTAAGTAGAATAATGGTAGGTCCTCTCTAAATAAGCACAGTAATCATTTGATCCTGTAGAAGTAACATACACACATTATGTCTGTTTTAGAGCTAAATTGCTATTAAGTGCATAGCCTAGTAAGTATTAAGGGGGGAGTTTAACCACTGATGGGTGTTTATCAGTAAAACATTGGTCCTGAAAAAACATCTTCAGGGTCTACCCAAAAGGTGTATGGTCTACCCTAGCTTCAAGGCGCATGGTTGTTCGTGAACCAATTTTCCAACCCTGGGCGTCTTAACAATATAGTAAGGTAAATTTGAATCATTCACACCACCAGTTCTTCTCCGAACTTCAGATGAAAAACAGAATGGACGGTCAAATATTCGCCACCTCTCTCCATAAATACACAAGCGCTGTAAAATCTTAGCATCGGAACTTCAAGCACTTCGTTACGGAAACAAAAACAGAGCGTTCATGGTGCCTTCATTGGCAAAACACATCACATTACGAGGTCTGCCATTCTTGAATTCGGTATAACTTAGGTGCCGAGGCAGACAAGCAAGTTAGCTGATCCAATATCACCCATCCTTATATACTTTGGGCAATGCCTGCCAAAGTTTCTAGTACTCTGTTTTTGCTTTCCGGAAAAATCATCGTTTTATTAAATCGACCTTTTAGTTCTGGAGCTTCCCTTTTTTCTTCCGCACCGCTGTTATCAATAATGCAAAAAAACATGGAATGCATACTGCTTTAATGTGTCTTCATAATTTTTAGCTATTTAAATGGGTTCTGCAACAAAAGTAGAATGGAATTATGTTCTAATAATTCTCGTTGCACCAAAAAAATATACTTTTAGACCAGAGAAAATTTAAAAATTACAACTATTGAATAACAATATGTATTAGCTAAAGTGAAATTTGAAGGGGAGAATAACCGTATTTTATGAAAGCTTTTGAAAAAATAAGCGGGACTACTAAAGCCTGTCTGTAGGCAATTTCAGAAACATTGCAACTATTTTTTTTATTAATTCTAGGCTTATTCAGCGATAATGCCCCTTAAAAATATATTGGGAGATTGCCTACCAATTTCATCATCATTACGTACAATTGAGATTTGCTAATACTAATTTTTTCTCAAATCGCGCACGCCTAACCGTCGTTTTGTGACCATATTTTTTCGGTATATTCTAACGAGCGCATAATCTCTTACTACGTCGTTAAAACAGTAATAGATTTATGGGCTTAATCGCTTTGTCTGATTTTTCAAACCTTCGTAAAGATCATTTACCATTTCTTGTAATCGAAAAACTGCCTTTGAACATCACTTAAATAATCCGGATAATTTAAATCGTATCCTCAAAAATGTGCTTTTTTCGGTCACTGGAGTTCCTGTTCCACTAATACCAATTTGAATTCTAAATCTGAGTGATACCATACAATTGGTAGGCCACTTCGATTTTTATTCCACAATTATGGCACTTGTCCACCGTATCAAAGGCCATTAAAAAGGTATTTGCTTCTGTTTACCAGACGACCCTTATATTCAGAGGTGGCGGCTTAATCGATGAGCATAGCCTCTAAGTGCCCGCTTTAAGGTGATCGCGCTTGTTCTTATAATCTTATGTTTGTCTTTTGACGAACCATAAGGTTCTAAATGCGGGTTCATTAACAATGTTGAGTCTATAATTTTTAGAATTTTTCAGGGTCTTCGATACGTCCTAAAAAGATTCGACGAATGGTATCGTTAACTTCATAATTTGTGTTGGAAAGCCCCCATGGGCGTTTTTCGTGAGTTCTATTAGGCTTCTTTATTAGGGCCTCTAATATAGGCCAGAAAGCCGTTTTGCGTTTTCGTGCACCAATACGTCCGCCCAGACAATTATATTTATCCAAGATCTAAATCGCTTGGTGCATTTCTGCTACAATGCGCTGCGGTTACATGCCCTTCAGGGAAGGTGGCTAAAATCCTTTAAAAATAGTGGCATATCCTAATTTTAACTGTAATTTACGTCATATTTTATTAGATTTAAAATAGGAATTGTTGAGAAAAACCTAAAATGTTTGAATATCTAGGGTTTTATTGAAAGCTCTTCTTTTCGCATACCTGCTGCTACTGTTTTAGGATATTTGCTAAAGATTAGCAGAACACCACGGATACCCATGTGCTTTGTTTTTCGCCAGTTCATCCTAGCATAAACCTTTTTATTTCTTCTTAAAAACTTTGCTCGTCTATTGTGCACTAGTTACAGCTAAAAACAAAAAAATCCATGATGATTGCCTAAACTACATTATAGACCCCAAGCAAACGCTGGCGAAAAGAGCCTTAGACCATATCACAAAGGGTGTATCAAGTGGCATTGAAACTGTACAATTAGGCATAGAAACTTTATTTCCGAAAAAAGTTTTTTAAAAAATACGCATCAGAGGCCAGAGAATCACCTCTCAATTTTCAAACTCAGAATTAATCATAGAACAGCATTACACCAATTGCAAAACCATTAAACCGATGGAAGTAATGCTTAAAAAAAACAGGATACTTTGCCCCAGGGTAGTTCGAAATTTTTTACCTTGCCAAATGATTGGTGGTATAGGCACATCTTGAGTGACGCAGAGTATTGCCTATCCAAAGAAGTAGATAAATGAAGTTTGGGGTCCTTTTACGTCGGTCTACAAATCAAAGAGAATTCAAGTCTGGCTTTAAGGTTTACATGGGTATAACGTTACTAGTGGAAGCCTTAAGAACGAAACACCAATTATTGGTTTTGCGGCAATAACTACCGAGATGTACAGGGCTTTTAGAAATAAAAGACAGGAGTTCTGGCATAGGTTTCGAAGCGATTAATTGCAATTTTGAGCAAATAAAATAATTTCACCAATTACTTAACGCACTTCAACACAAGAACAAAGGCATCTTGAATAATTCTGCGTATGTCCTGCGGTGATGTTCAACAAATCAAATAAAACATAATGCTCCCCTCTATTATCGCCAGACATAAAATGGTCTAAGCTCGGAGTTTCTTTGTTTTTCAAGAGTTCAAGAAACTTTGAGAAAGGCTTTGGCTCCCAATACGCGCTTCTAGTGACTGTTTCGCTAAGTGTCTTCTGATTGTCCAAAAGTAAATAAAAGGTAGTTACCGTGCCTCTCTTCGCTTTCTCAAACCAAATGCACCATTTGTAGTAGGTGAATAATTTTTTTGCAATAGAAATCCAACGCAGAAGGATAGCCCCCGTACTTCTTCTATTTTGGGTAAAACCTAAATATTCTTCAAAATAGTCCGATTAATCTCCAATTTCTCGTTGTCTTTAACAAAAAAATCAAATGGGCCTTCTTTTTTCAGTAGCTCCAATTTCGAATCAGTGGCCACTACTTTGTCAATTGTAGTTGAATGCATTTTGAATAAATTCTGGAATACTCTGTCGAAACTCCAAGCATTACCATATATCGTAGGCAGTGAGTCCTGGACTGATTTTTTACGTGACCCGGATAATAAAATGTTTGCACATTTCGTTCACTAGTAATATTAAATATCAAATTAAAGCCGAAATCTTTCCTTGACCTCCTATATTATCGTATAGTAATATCTAAAATTCCCTGATCAAAAAAATCCATTTTTTCTACATTAAACAATACTGATGTAAAGTTTTTAGGGCGTTTTTCGTCAATGCTTCTTATGATACTCCATATAATCATGACCAAGAATGAATATGGATAAGAGGTGCCGTTTAACGTGAGACAACACCACGTAGGCATACTCCACTTAAATTCCTCATTTTGTAAGATAAATTTTTTTGAGCAATTCCTTCTTTTTCTTTTTTTGTGCCCCTTATCTTTCTTCATTTTTTTTCTTTGAAAATTACATTCATCACAGCATATTGGCCGAATACAACAATTATCTTTTCATTTCTCATACCTATTTTATTTTGTGTACCGCGTCAAAGCCAATAAAATCCTATCATTCTTTGTTTTAATCTTAGGAATGTAATTAAACTTTTAATGCCTTTGTGGTTTAAATAGCACGAACCCTTGCTCACCATCTTCGGAAAAGACCACACTTCACAAAAAAGCCGCCCCTCCTAGTGCATCTACCATGGGAGAAATAAAATCGGTAGGTATGTTTTGTAAATTAGCTATTTCGGGTACAATGCTTTAGCACACATTCATAGTATCTGAGGTGGTATTGTTTTTCCAAATCGATGAAAAAATATAACTCGATCAGCAACCGGCCAACAGAATTCTCCAATTTTGTTTTAAGGATTTTCCAATAGGCATCAATACCGTTAAATCTGAAATTAATATAGGTGTGAAAAAGCTTATTAATAAGTCTGAAAAACCAGCAGCTGCCTTTCAATACTTTATCTTTAACGAAACGTTGATATCGAGTAGGTTATGGCGCTCTTTGTTTTTAACCGATTCCCTTGCTATCTTTTGCTGGTTCACTTTTTTCATTTGCCCTTTTCACGATTGAGATGAAAAAGTAGGCTATTTTCCATGGTGCAAGATACTGTTTTAACAGATTAACTTACAAATGTAAAAATATAATCGTATAATTTATTTAACCCGTGAATATAATTCTTTAGCATTGGCCTTGTATCATTAAAAACCTAAACTATGAACTATAGTTACCCAAATGGGTACAGGGCATCTTTAATTTCTATTTCAGCTCAAAAGATCATACAATCTGCAGGCAAATTAATCCTATTTTCTACGAGTTGTAAAACCTAGCAAGTTTGAAACTCTTTAACTGCTTGTGCCCTCTGTCATTTTAATATGACTTTATGGGAATGTTGGGCTTCGCCGCGGTACTTCCTATCAGATATTTTACCTTTGGTTTAGTGCTTTTTTAAGCTAAAAAGCATCTCGAGCGATACTCACATTCGTGATAACACATCTACCATTAATACTTAAATCGATACTATTTTTCTGGTAAGTTCGCATCTTTCTCGCCTCCCTTTGACCAAGTAGACACTTCTGATACTGTTACGTCTTCTTCTGATAGCTTCATTTCGCGCCAGCATTTTTCTGAATTGTCTACGGCATAAATGGCACCTTCTTGGGTCACGGGGGCCATTTTAAAAGACATGATATCTCGGATCCTGCACCTATATCGGCTAGGAACATCGGTAGCCTGTAGATCTAAATTTTTTAAGAGCATTGAAACACTTTCTCTGCTCACGTTCTGGTCTATTGAGGCCATTCATGCCTGAAAACCATAACATGCAATCTCCCTACTGATACCACTTTCCTAGCCGTTTCGGGGTCATTGCGTTTGGTAGGTATACATTTCACTCGATTCGGTTGCGAGCTCTTTTTCTGGCTCTTACAGCTTGCAAGGAAAGCATGACAATGCTTACTAAGAGAAGTAGAAAAGCCTGTTTTGCCGAAATACTGTTCGTTCCTATATTTTATCTCTTCTAGTTTCAGATTTCAATGTCGTTAATTTCTTTTCTCGTAGCGAAGTTGTCCTGCATGCCAGTACAAAACATACAAAAGCTTTAGAATAGCATGTATTTTTAGCCAGCTTTTATCTGACAATTTTCAACATGCCATAAAATCGTATTATTAGTAAGGTACTTTGACCCAAAAAAACAGCCTATAACTATCTACGAGGCTGTTTTTTTAAGACTTTAGAACTCCTTTTATTAGCGATTTTCATAATCGATAACAAATCTATACTTTTAACACATCAATTGCTTGTTACACGTTTCGTATGCTTGTAATTATATCTTGCATATTAATGAGCTCATCATCACTCGAATATTGTGTTTCTCCACAAAAATCTAACATCTCTGGTTGTCCTTGATACCGCCTATTAAAGGAGCCCGCAAATACCGCTTACGTCCCCATAAATAATACTACCTCCCATGAAAATGCTCAAGGTTCTACGGCCCTACTAAAACCATAGTCGCATCAATTTTAGAGGAGGAACAGTAACGGATCCATTTCCGTGACCTACTGAATGTATTTAATATAAATGTCGAAGCTTGCTTGAATGCTTTTTCATGTCGTTCCTGATCTTTCGAGCTAAAACTTCGTGTGCGCCTAATCTTTTTAGCGTTTCCTTTTCCAGTCGATGTCGTTATCATAACCACAATGCGCGCTAGGGCTGTTGGCAAAACTTTTACGCCCATAATGCCGCTAGAACCTCCTAAGCCAATAACCCCTACTGTTATCTCCTTTTTTACCTTCCCAATGGCGTTAATGGAACATGTGGTTACTCCAGCGCATAATAAGGGCCCCGTTGCGCTTCGTCTAAGTTTTCTGGATAACGTAAAACAAATTTTTCATCGACTACTACAGACCGTTGAATACCTCCATAGGTTTTGCTTCTCCCATCGCTATGTGATCAGCGCTATTAACGACGTGAACGTAGGCTCCTTTTTCACAAAATTGTTCTAAATCTTGGTTTCAACAAAGATTACAGGTCTGGCATGATCCTACCAATGCACCCACAACCTAACTTAAATCGCCAACCTTATAATGGCTAACATTTTGGCCCCACTTTCGGTAACACGACCAAAATTCATGTCCTGGAACTACCGATAGGTAGATCCCTTCCAATCGTTCCTTACCGTATGGATTATCCTATGGCATAGCCCCACAAAATAAGTGATGTCAAATTTTTACATCGCGCTGCTTCCTACGGCTCTCTCTGATGTCTAAAGGTTTTAGTCTTCTGTTGATCGCGTGCACCCATATGCTTATCGTGTCATACTTATGCGTTTTTTAAGGTTACTTTTTAATACTATTTCTGTCTGTAAAAATTTAGATACAGGACAGCTTCTTAGCTTTACTGCTGCTATTGCTTTGAAATTGTTCTGCATCGATTTCGCACAACCCCTCCCTCAAATCTACAATTGATTTTGGGTAATTGCCCCATCTTCAAAACTAACGTTTGCCCGCTACATCTAAGCTTGTTGCACGAACATTAGCTTCGTTGAAGTAAGAAAGCTAATTGCAATGGCAACAACCTGCAAAATGCGCCGCTCTATCAATTCTTCAGATTCGTTCCTTTTTTCTCCATCCTCAACCGAGTATGAACAATAACGGTATTATTAAGACTTCCTTCCGTGCGAGCTTTTCCTTTTTCCATCTTTTCCACTGCCTTTCCATTCGGCATTTGCTTTTCTAGTAAATTTTCCATTTGTCTTATATTTATTTCGTTAGCCTCTTGCTACTACCTTCGGGTAATCAGTGTCCTTTCTCGTCCTGTGGTGTAGAAGTTCTTCATCCCATTCGCTATCTCAGATGACGTCAAGGCGCTCCAGCTAATCAAAGGAAATGGAAATATACAATTCCCGTGGCTACAAGATCCGCTAAACCTTCATCGATAATTTTATTCCTTTTTCTTTGTCGAAAGCGGTGTGACATTAAAGTTCCTTGTATAAAGGTCGGGAAATGTTTTTTGCAATTTCTCGACACAGCAAATGAACTGCTAAACCTGAAAAAGGTTCAGATAGATTACATATGCCAATGCAATCTTTAAATTTTTGAAATCAGGTATTCAAAAGTGGGAATGGTATCCTATCCCTCGTCACCCGAATAAGCCATGAAAGAATGGATAAAACGTAACGCCTATTTTTTCACTGGGTATTACTTCTTAACTGCCCTCTAAAACTTCAAAAAAAGAAACGTGTTTTGTTTTCCACGCTCCCTCGCGTATTCATCATGTTCTAGATTAGATGATCCCATTAAAAAACGAATAAATACAAATAGCCGTTGAGAGTGTATTTCTACGCCATCAAAACCTGCTTTACGCATTGGCGCTGCATTCTGAAAATCTTGACCGTGTTTTGATTTCCTCGATGGTCATTTCTTTTGGCGTAACATATTTAAAACTTCCTGGCGTATACGATTAGTCATCGGATTAAAGCCGAAGCCGTAAGCAATTCGGCTCGTTGTGAAAATCAGCGATTCACCATCCGCCCCACTGCCATAATGAATAAAGATTTTTTCACTCCTTTAAACCGTGTACACGCTTTGTTAACTTCTTCCATCCTTCTACTTGTGCTTCTGAAAGGCCAGGCCGTATTGATATACCTACTGCTTTTTTTCAGATAACTTGAGAACCCTCTGTAATGATTAAACCCGCTGATGCTCTTGTTCTATACAACCGTGTAAGTCAATCTGTGGCACGTTAACCCTCATCTCGCGGCCCTACTTCTTCGTCATGGGCCATGACGATTCTATTTTTTAGTAATGGTATTCGTAAAGGTGCTAGTAAATTTGTTTGCTCTATTAATTGTAATTTTTTTGCTTAATAATATCAGCTACTTTTTCAGAAGGAGCCGGGTTTTGCCTGTAATTAATAAGCACATCTTCAATAGCATAAGGTGCCAGTCTTTTATTTTAGAGTAGATACCACCGTAGTTTTTAACATATCTCTAATAGAAATGGACAACGTTGGTTTATTGTACCGCTTCTTCTTCTCGTTGTATAATCCCGTTACTTTTTTTCCTTTTACTAAAGGTTCATTAGAACTGTTTTTTACAATTTTTTAAAACTGCTGTGCGTGGACATATCAAAAGGCAACAGGTTTATGGTTGTTTGTAAAAAAATCCCTCTACAATTTAATAGAAGTTTTATCTTCTACTATAGTCCCACAAAAACGCCATGCCCCACCAGGATAAAAAACGCAAATCAATAATCTTCTTGTTTAATAGTCCGCCTAACTGCGTGTGTTGGCTATCTTCTTCTTGTGTGGCTTGTTTTATCGCATCTTGCGTGCGCTGTAGCCGCTATCTCGTGACCTGCTTGGATCTATGGGAGGGGGCCTCCTTTGGTGAAGCAACCGTAACCTTGTTGTCCCTGCATCTGTCAGGGTGGTACGTAGGTGCTGCAAAAATTCTTCCAATCCAGAAATCCCGTTTATTCCTGAGCTCGCTAAAGAGTCATTGCTTGCATACAAATAGTATATTTTTCATGTCGTACTTTTTTAAATTTTTGCATGAAATTCAAAGTTAGAACACTAAAACATCAATTTAAATGACCTATAATCAAGTTAAGATAGCTTTAACTTTTTTTGTTTTCCGCACTCTAACTAGTTTTCTGCGTAACTCCTAATACGTTTGCTTATATCATAATTAGGTACCCGTCCTCATACTTGATAAGCCTACAGAATTCTAAGTACGTTCTTGCGTGTTTTTTTCTTGGGTAAATGTAAAATACGTTCCGTTGAGAGACACAGCTTGGGGACTATATCCTAAAAAGCGCTTCAAAAATTGGGCTTCTGTATAAATTTTTGAAGTTGATCGTAATTAAGGATAACAATTCAGCATCTTCAATAGCTCGATAACAATTTGAGGCTATTTATGTAAAGGCATCACACAAAATCCAATCCACCAAATTTTCTATGGCAAATTGAAATAATATGAACGAACCTCCTTTAGGCATCTATGTAATACGCTTTAAGCACCTTTTTACTACACAAAATCCATGCTTTACATGGGTGCCTGGTTTAATAAAAAATTTCCTTTGAACTACGGAGACTTCTGTAAGTACCTCCTGAAATATTTGTAACATCATACTTGGCTGAAGGACTGAATTATGGTTCAATATTTTTTATCGACTGATCATAACTACAAAGATGCTATTTTGTTTTACTTCGCAATAGCATCTAGGGCTAATTTCCGTTCTTATTAAAGCTAACTAACGAATGCGTACCGTTTAATACAACTTGCAACTAGATCCAGCTAGAATCTCGAATTTACATTATTTAATAGGAATGTTTCTTATTGAATCCTTATCTTACCCTTTATATTCTTTTGATTAAAACTAGTGCAACAATAAAGAGCTACTTAGAAAAAACTAGCCACCATCTCTGCAATCCGATGGACCTGTTTTCATGTCCAAATTCAGAACGACGGGTAATTCCTAAAAAAAATCGATTTTTTTCCTAACCTGAAATGATAGAATTGAAAATCACAATCTCACTTCAACATGAGAATCTTCTGGCGTGGTCCGTTTGTTTTTCCCCAAAGAAAATCCGGACAAGGAAATCACTTTTGGTTATTTAAAAAGATCATTTTTAAATCAGTGCTTATGATTCAATTTTAACCTCGATCCCCTTCAGCCTACATTGGCAAGCTCTTACAGAAACGAACGATTTTTAAGTATTATCTATTCCGATTTGGCAACTGGTCTATAAAAACCACCCAATTAAGGAAATTTAGTAGGTCGTTTAACCGCTGAGCGTCTTTTTTTATATCCAATCAAAACGGAACAAAACTTCTTGACCTGACCCGCAGAACAACCGCTATAATTACTTTGTTTAAAGAAACGTCCCAGAGCTGATTAAAAGTAAACCTCTAAAATATATCAGTTCGTATATTGGGCGTGACTTCGCAAGCTTTAAGTAGAATTCGAAAGCGGGTTGAGAAGCTTTTGAAAGTCCGAAAGTCAAAGTCAAAAGTACGAAAGTCTAGTTTAGTTTACAAATAGAGCCACGACATAAGAAGGCAAAATACAGGAATAAAGACTTTATTGTGGGACTATTTTATTTCGCTGAAAAAATGCAGTCTAGTATCTTGGTTTTTAAAGCGTAGCGGTCTTGAATCTTTCTTAATTAATTGATTTGGGTTCATGTTTTCTCTCCGATCGTCAAAGTATGCTTTGTAAAAAAAAGCTATGTTGATTATTAATATTTGTTGCCGTACTCTGGTATGGGCCGGTTTGTTTTCCAATCCTTTTTTTTACATCGGTAGAATCTGCTCATCAGGTATTGCACGATGTCTAAAACCATGACCGGAATTACCCCTTTGTTTTAACTTGGATATTTCAGGGACCCAGCTATTTCAGCGCCATGCTTGGCAATCATGCATCGTCATGGCATCACCTATACCGATACCGAAAAAGACCGCACATTCTCCCTCACACGAATGACAACTTATTTGCGATGATGTGGAAACAAAAACAAAAACATCTATCAAGATATTAATACCCAACGTGTAGCCATAGACCAACGTTTTTTACTAAATGTGCCCCAATGAAAGGCTTTGATGTATTCTGAGTTTCTCGAATTTCTAGACTACTAATGGAATCAGGTATATTTATTCTTTGTTTTCTTGCAAGCTGGTGCACTGGTATTATTAACGCGGTGACCTTTTTAATGGCACTCAAATTTCATGAGTCCATCATTAATGTTTTGGACAGACATTTAATGGCTATGTCAATTAACACGATGAAAAACACTAGCAAAAACCTCTTTCCCGTTTGATTTTTTAATGAATGGGCGAAGGCTATCCAACAACCATGCACAGACACTGCAATAGAGCCATTTTGGTGTAAATGGTATTGAATTGACGTCACCTATGTAATAATTAAAATAATTAGATGGTTTTGGTCTTATCCGATTGAAGCCTATTAAAGTTAAAAAATCAATAGGAATTAATCTTAACACACTAGGTAGAAACTATAATTGATCCATCAGCGTTCACACTCATAAACGAAAGTATAATCGTACCTTTTTTGAAAACACAAGCAATAGGTAAAAATTTACCTTAAGTATGGTTTTTTCATTACTCTAGGAATTGAATATTAGGCTTTTATTAATTCAATGAGTGTGTATTTAAAAACCACCTACAGAGCTATCTTGATAGTATTCGGATTTCTACACGTCTGTTGATTTCTTCCTTTGGCTAATCTCTTATTGATCACCATGTTTTTTCTTGCCCCAACCTTTTGTTGTCGACTATATTTTATCGACCTCCTTGGGCAAACAATGGTAATTTTTTTCGGTCACTTTTACTCTTCTTTCTGATAAATGTGCCTTTGTTTCTATTGGGCGTTCCGATAGCCGTATGCCTTCCAGTAGAATTTTCATGAAGGGCTTATGCCTTCATGATTTTGCGCTAGTGTAATCAATTCTATTGACTCCGGCTTTATGCTACTTATTCAAGATCGAAGATGAGGTTTTGCAAAACAAAAGAAATCGCTTGTTTTCTATTAACATCGCAATATCCGTGCTCCTCTGTACGGTAAAGCGTCATTTAAATGCAGATGCTTTCTCCACTTCTTCTTCTACTGAATTTTCTTGTACTAGAGCTCTTTCTTCCATTGGCCTCATCTAGGCTTACACATATGATTGTTCCACAATTGTTTTGGCAGTTAGACATTTGTGTGTAGGGCCAAAGCTGAGAGACTTAATTTCTTTCTGATTATCCTGTGCTAATTTTTCACCTCAGAAAAACCAACTATTGATCAATCGCCATAAGCGCCGGCTTTTAATAGGGTACTTTTTTAAAAAGACTTCGGCCTGCTCTTTCTTTCTTAGAAAAACTTACTTTGTTTTCTGGAATCGGGGATTTCCCGACCTGTAAAACAAGCAAAACACATATTCGGCTTTCACACTAGGTTTTCTATATGTATTTTTACAAGAATATTCCAGGGAACCCCCCGTGTGATGTAAATAAGTGCCGGCTTTCATAGGTGCCGTAAAATTTTGGTTGAAATTTCTTTTTGTGAAGCGATACCGCTCCAAAACTTAGCACAAACTGAGGTAAAATTCATGGAATGCCCCAATACACTTGCACAAACAACCGGGAACAATACTCTTTACTTTTCTTGAATCTATCGTGTTGTTAATGTTAACTTCTTCACCTCCGCTACCGCCAAAAATGTAGTTCTTTTTTGTCCATTCCATAGCACCCTTGGAAATGTAATCTTCCCGCCTGCCAATACTCAATTGGTTGTCGATGCTGGCGGTTATACAATCGTACTGGCGCAATGGCCTGGTTAAAAAGCCAAAGAGAAAAAAAGGGCCGTAAAAAATGTGGTTGTTTTTTTATCATGGAATGTCTTGTTGAATCCCTAACTATTCTATACATAGCTAGCACATTTTAAAACGACGACTTGAAGCCTTGTTGCTTTTAAACAAGAAAAATGGGGTGTTGGTGGGATTCTTTACATGTTAAGCCCTGCAACCGCATGCTACTACCTTAGAAAGCGAACAATCAAGCGCTTCCGTAGCATCTAAATGGCCTATCAGCAAAACAAAGAATGAACTAAATACACTTTCAATTTTTTAGCATAAAAATTGAAAATAAACTAGCCTCCTCCTTAAAACTTTCTAAGGGAAACTTCGCAAAAGCCCCCCCCCCCCCCCGCCCGCCCCCCCCCCCCCCCGCCCCCGTTGGATGTTGCTAAGGCCAATGACTAAAACTAGTACGTATCCTGTAAAAACACTAAACGGAATCGACGAAGGCACAAAAGGCCTCTTTAAAACAATAATGCCAAACAAAGGCTACTTACTAAGCCAGTAAAATCCTACCAAACTCCTAAAAGTCCTAAAAAGACATATTCTAAAGCCTATATTTTTTAAAATTGAGTGTTTAGCCAAGAGTTCGCAGAGCACACTTTCCTTTTATACGCTGGTATTTACTGGTAGCGAACCGAGCCTATCAAACATAATACCCGTAAGAATACCTAAAAAGGCCCATTAAAATTATAATCCAAGAAACTTTATCTATATAACTCTTCCACGATGGAAATACTTGTCGCAAATCAAGTATCCGAACATTGGGAAACAGTGCCACTCCAATCGCGTGAATTCGCAGTTCCCCTGGTTCCATGTCCGGAACTGCTGTGGAACCCTAAAACTTGTGGTGCCTGCTCTAAAACACCCTTGGGGAAAAACTATGTGTGAAATTGGTTGTAATGTGTCCAATCTAACACTTCGAACACTACAATTAGTCGTTTCTAGCAATACCCTGAACAATTAAAAACCAAGTGCATCACCCACCCCTAATTTTGCGTCTCGTGCAATTATTATCTGAAATAGAAATCACTACAGAGCTCCTTTGGCAACTCAGGTCCACTCCCCTTCTAAGATCTCTTCAAGAATCGGCTAGGGATCGCGTAGGTAGTTTCTAAATTCATGTCTAAAAATCCAACCCCCCATTTCTTCGAACAGAATCTTGCCGAATATCATTCACCAATCGGTCTTTTATTTTATGTACAACGCAAATGGTAAAATCGGGATACTACTTAAAACAGGTAAATTAA
>Ga0163217_1057047_pt1 | contig 21766 bp, 15 predicted proteins | sample SynspAceP_FD_185933 | JGI IMG/M metagenome (GOLD analysis project Ga0163217, IMG submission 185933) | Saline lake microbial communities from Ace Lake in Antarctica - Synechococcus sp. Ace-P (PacBio error correction) | ecosystem: Environmental > Aquatic > Non-marine Saline and Alkaline > Saline ...
AAAGAGAGAGATTAAAAAAGTATTGAAATAGACCCCTAATTCGAAAACTTTTCGGAGTTTCTTTAAATTAAAGAATAAAGCTTTAGCCCGATTTGGCATATTTGGGTTGTTCAAATTTTTTTACAAAAATCCACCACCCTGAAAAAAATAAAAATTTTCATTCAAGGTAACTCAAAAATTAATGTTCCTAGGAAAAATAAGTAAAATCCCTACCAGCACAAAAATTCTTAATTTTTTTCCATGCTCTAGCCGGAACTTCGACTGGTCAGAGCTTCTATCAGGAAACGGGTATCAAGGAAACCATTAATTCCCCTCACTTTCCCGGAGTAGGTCCAAATCTTTTTGCTTACCTAGATAATGGTGGAACCAATAATCGGGCATGGGAATTTTTGGAAATTAAACCTTCTTATTTCCAAGCGCATACACTTAAAAAATTAAATGCAAGGATTTGATCTTTCCGAGGAACAGCCGGTATCTTTCAGTGGCTTTCGAGCAGGAAAGGCAACCCGAGTAGGGAATCCAAAATAAAAAATGGGACCGACAAACGAGGCCGCTTTTCAACGTCTAATGGAATTCCGCAAAATTTATTTTGATGTAAATGCCAAGTATTCGAACCTAATTGGCATTCCGCCGCAACCATATGAACCGGAAGCAAAGGTCCCAACCTTTATGGGGGGGTTTGGTCCTTGGTATGAAATGGTCGCAAATACTAAGCAAAACTAAAAAGCTTCAATTCTTGAAAGGAAAACCGACTAAAACGAACGCATCAGTAACCGCTTAATGTTCCATTATTACGAGCAGGTCTAAGGTTTTTTAACCTTGGTCCTTATTCCAGATTATTGGGGGGGCCCCCTGTGAAGGACTATGTTTTTTTACTTTCACTGTAATCTTTTGAGGAAATGTAGTTTCAAAATAAATATGGAGACCATCTAAGCCCAGCTCAATCGTCTATCGCGTAGGTATTTTATTCCACGAAGCAAAAAAAGATTAGACCTGCCGGTTTAAAACATAATCTAATAAGAGAAAGGTCCAGCGATTGCAGACCTTTCTCTTTTTTTTTAAGCTGTTACTTCCAAAAATTTTCAAGGCAAGCTGATTAAAAGTTTCTGATAAATCCCCGAATTCGAATCATAAAGAATCTTTATTTCCCTCCAGCTCCGATCACTTCTCCGATCATATGCTGTAATGGCCCGCCATTATTTCACACTTTTTTTTCCGCGCAGGCTCAATGTCTGATCCATCAGTTTTTCGATTGCTACGCAGTTTCTACGATACGCTTAATCAATCCAGAACCTCTTCTCCGAACTGTAGCATGAATTACCTGAGAAATTGCACAAACTTCACTGCACCGGGCACCTGTAAGGCAATTCCCAAAGTGATTTCTTCCTAGTTTTGACAAAATACTATCCCATTTAAAAAGTGCCTTTTGAACTTTCTTTTCCGTCAGACCATTGCCGTAAATTCTTTCTATTATCGGCAATAAACCTTTCCACTCCCTGTCCTTTTAAACGATCCTGCGACTTTTTTTTCATGATCTGGAGGTGGGTGTACAATCACATACCATTTCAAAATTCTTCATCTTCCTCTTTCCTTTCATATTTGGGAAAACGAATTTACTCCAATCTGCTCGCAACTCTAAACAAATGGGAGGCCTAAAAAAAACAAAAACCTTCGAGACAACATCTCGAAGGGTTTAATAAAAAAAACCAACCAACCTTAATTCCGGCTAAGGCTCTAAGTTGACGATTTTCATATTGATTTTAATCCGCCATCAAATACATACCGGTTACGATCACAAACGTAAAGGAAGGTCGCAAAGGTTTAAACCAAATATCACTGTCCAAGCCATCCGGTCCCCAAAAGGCAGCATTATCTCACCTACATAAAATTGTGGATCAAAAAGAACTCAAAAGTGCCCCGAAAATTAATGTTCATTCCAATAGCCAAAAGGAATCCAATTCCAAGTAACTGTAGTAATCGCAGTAAGAAGCACTGGACAAGTCGAGTTTTACGTCTACGATACTCCTACTAGGTCTACAATCCTAGAACTCACCTTCTTTTGGATTCCAAACCGGTCATCTCGCTTTCCCGCTCTCTGACAGATTTGTATAATCAATCAATACAATCGCATTATTCACAAACCAACCGGCTAGCGAAATAATCCCGATACAGTCATGAATCACCCGAAATCCATATTAAAGGCTACCAAACTAAAATACGCCGATGGTGCTCAATACGCACTGATGCCTAATGATAAATGGTGGTAGTCACCGATTGAAACTGAGCCACGCATAAAATCAAAGAAATCGTGGAAATTGCAATCCCCAAAGCACCAGAAGGAACTCCATAGATTTAGCCTTTCTCTTGCCTCCAGTATATTTTACAGTGATCCACAGGCCAACCCTCGTAATTATTCAATCGCAATTTGAATTTTCTGAATTTGATTTCGGTAGCATTAATACCCCACGAGCACATTCGAAAAAAACCGCTAACTGCCTTTTCCCCAAATCTTTCCGTTTTACTTGACCCTAGGAGGTAGAGCATATTTGATATCAGCAACCTGGCGAAATTGGCACCTCCCACGCTTATCTCCAAAACTTAAATCTCTGAATCCTATCTTCTTATTGACTAAGTGGCATTGATGTCATATCGTAATCCTGATCAACGCTTAATTGGATTGGATATCATCCTCTCCTCTTTGAATTTTGGACACTTAACCAATCAAACAATGCCGTACGCATTCCGGTGCAATCTGCGAAGTAGAAAGCCCAAATCTTCTGCTTTTTTCACGATCAATGTCCATAATCAGCTCAGGGTTCCCAAAGACAAAAATCAGATTTATAACTCTTTCCAATACCTGGAATATCTGCCTTCGAGGTAAGTCTTTGTCTTGTTCACATAAGCGATCAATTGATCGTAGTTTTTTTTTCACCCCCAAAACCAAAAAAAAAAATTCAATGTTAACAGCCTTTCCTACCGGTGGTCCAGTTGCGCTGCTTATCTACCGTAATCAAATACCCCGGGATATTTTCCCGCCATGTCAACGAAATCAGCTCCATTCCTCCATTGGTATTGAATCCCTGAACGATCAATGTATCTAACAATCCCGATCCGTGATTATTGCCTATGCGGTGTAGCTTGGTTTGCTTGGACCTTCGGTAGGGTCACAGTTCCTTCGCCAACCTGAGAAATACAGATTCGATAATATTTTGATAAGGCTCTAGGCTACATCACCTCATCTCCATCGTGTCCACAAAAGCATTCGTGGTTTCGATATCCGTTCCGAATAGGGAATCCACAAAATACGTTTACCAAAACTGAGGTTGATTATCCGGAAAGAATAGAACTTGCGGAGCTCTGACACAATAGCCGATAGATAAAACTAAGAGGAGGATGTTCCTCCAAGAACGCTATGGTCTTTTCCTGCAAGAGCGCAGCTTAACAGATATTTCCATAGATCGTTTCCCATTTTAAACTAAGAAAAACGGTCTGGAAACCAGCGGATTTGCGGCCTCGAAGTAGAAACACACATTGAATATTGTAAGTACAGAATGCTATTAAGTGAAATCGATCCCATTGCTGTCCATCCTAACAAATAGAATATCGTAGCAAGAATCAAGATGCCTGCACAATAATGGGCTTTGCTTTGGTTTTATCTTTGTACGTCTTCTACCTTCATAAGAGTGGCCGTCAACACAGGGGTTTGATCACCAAAAGGCGACAAATAGCGAAAGAAAGAAGTACAATGAATCAGGGTAATAGGCAAGCATTCATGAATTACCTACCGTTAATCCTCAAAATGCTAATGGTAAAAATGCAGCCAAAGTAGTCGCAGTCGAAGTGATAATCGGCCATGCTACTTTCACCCAGCCTTCTTTGGCAGCTGCTACGATAGCACTTTTACCTTCCGACATCAATCGGTAGATATTTCCACGACCACGATCCATTATCCACCAACATACCCAGCGCCATATCAACGAGAATAGTAACCATCAAATTGGAGGGTAATTCCAAAGGCATTCAGAATCAAGAAGGAATAAACATCGGAAAGTGGAATCGCGATTCAACAAAAAGTCATTCTGAATCCTAGGAAGAACATCAAGACCAAAACACTAGAATAAACTCCGAAAATGAATGGAGTTTTTCCCAAATCAACTTACCTAAAGTCTAGTCTGTTTCGATTGGGTCATTCGTAATACTGTTTCCCAAATCAGGAGGAAATCATTGCCTCGTTTTTTGGATTATCCTCCTTGATTTTTAATCGGATGCATTTACAGGTTTTTCCCCACTCCCGTTTCACTACGTTAATAGTGATAACAGGCAGGTTTTTAACTTCTAGCATAGCTTGATCGCTCTTTGTATGTATCTTTAACTGTAGCTACATCACGTACATAGACTATTTCTGATTGTCAGTCTTAATGATGACATCAAAGTAATTGCAAAGGATCTTAAATTCTCCATCTACAACGGAAGCGTTTTCTTTGAAAATCTCCAGAATAATATTACCGCCCGAATCAGTCCACATTCAGACTGGATCGCACCTGAAATATCTCCCAAAAACTCACGCCAACAGCTTCATTTTATATCGGATTCTAACATGATTTGAATTTTCACGCTCCCACAGTTCCTGCAAGATTTCGCTTTGGAAAATCTCAGGAAGCCTTTTCAATGTCATCTTCCAATACTCGCCGAACTTTTTTAATTCCCGCTTCTGAAATATTGCCGGAAATTCACGTTCATGATCGGGAAATCAGAAGTATTGACTTCCACCAACATTCGATCTTGATCCAAGTCAGTTGGAAGTTTCGCTTTTCAGATTTATCGACTGCGGTCTTTGACATCCTGAATCGCTTTGGCAATTTCAACGCCCGGATTGAATTCAAACAACTATCGAAGAAAAATCCTGAACAGAGGTGGATTTGGATATCCCTTTACATTATTTTAATGACTTAAGCTCCTTCTCAATCGGCCCTGGTAATGAGGTTTTTCCAAATCCACAGGCGAGTTGCCTGGATAATGGCGGTACCTACATAAACCGTTGGAATTACAATCTCCGAAAGCTTTCTTTGGGGCATCGATCGATAAGCACTCAAGCCTAAAACTGTATTGATTAAGGTCAGAAATACACCACTGAAGTGGAATTATCCACAACTCAGACTCGATAAGCCCAAATTCTCTTTTAATAATTCTTTGTTGATCTGACATGATTTATAATTGAGCTATGTTCCACGCCTGAAATTAAATTCTCCCTACTTCTCTAAAGCCCCTTATTACGCAGAGTTTCTCCACCATCAAACCATCCAGAACTCAAGTTTGCTTGGTGAAAAGTCTTGCTCTTTTTCACATAGGTCTTTTTCGCTATTTCATCTACCACAGTGAAAATATAGTCCGCTCTATTATCACTCAGATCAAATGACTTGGAATGATCACTGGCATCATTTGACTCATAATCTTGAATCTTCAAAACGGAAATCATGTTTTGGTTTCAAACTGGCTATCTTGGCAGAACTACTTCTACCTTGAACGTCCGTTGTTAGGATTGATGATGCTTCCTACTGAGGATGACTTTTGTTTTTAAATCCTTTGATATGGAGGGAAAGCTCACATCTACAGAGTCACCGCGGTTCTAGGACGCCTACATATGAAACTCCAGAATATCAGCTTCGATAAATAAATTCACTAACTCCCTAACAAATTGAAACATTGGCGTTCGGCTGAACCAATCTCTTCCAATCTCACAATGACGTCTCACTGTCCCTGAAAAATGGGCGCGAATCACAGCCTTAAGCCAATTGGGTCTTTAAAGAGCCAAGTTTCTCTCCCAATCCTCTACTACTATTTTTTTAGATTCTAGTATTGTACTTCTTGTACCAATCTGCTGAATTCCAAAGAACTTCCTGCTTTTTCAAATAAAGTGTTGGCAAGAGACAGGGAATTCTGAATCTCATTCAATATTTCGCTGCATGGATTCATGAATCAATCGTAGCAAGAAAACAACACCTTTTCCACAACATTTGCCTTCCACAGCAGGTACAGTAAGGATTCTTCCTAAGGTCTCTGCACGTTATAACGTCACATTCTTTTTTAGAAAGCACCGAGCCGGTCACTTCTACATAGTGCTCGAATCTACCCTTCGTGCAGTTGCGGTAGTAATTAGGATTTGACTTTCTATTTTGCTTCGGCAAACGTCAGGATCAAGCGTTTGCAATCTCAGTCTCCAAGGATTTGATGTTTGGTATGGCATCTCATTCAACTGGGTCTTAAGGTCCTGTTAGTTCGACCTTTTTAGCTTCAAACTCCTCCCTCTTTGCGCAAGAAAAACTGCGAAAGTAAAAGAGCGATTAAATGGGTAAAATTTAGCTATTGATTTCATGTGTTTTTGTTGGATTGATATGTGGGTAGATTTCCCGTTTTTTGAAAGGAAATAGTTGGTTTTAGTTTTCGATCTCAAATTTCAATTTCCCAAGTGCTTTCTCTAAATCAACTTTAGCGATCAGCCATCATACAGCGCGAACAAAGTAATTAAATTTCTGTTCGATTCAAGGCAGCATCTGCCTACAACCACTTCAAGATTAGAACCCACACCTTCATTGTATTTGGATTTTTTGGAGAACTATCGTAGACCTTCTTGAGCCAAGGCCAATGTTTTCTTCGCTGTACCTCAAGATATTCAGATCCCCTTCTTCAAAGCTCGTCCGGGCTTGGTAGATTTCAAGCGGAAATATTATCATCGAGAAATAAGCGTTGATTTCTAAATTGATCTTTTGTTGAATACGGTTTTCGCTGGTTCGGAACTCCTTCAAAAAGCCATCCAAAACTCGGAATTTTGGCATGTCACACCAATAAAGAGCTACTAAATTCCCGAAATCATAAACATTACTCAAGGCATTCGATGCACCAAGACCGCTGATAATTGGCCATTGAGAGATGATTTTCGGCATGTATTGCACCGTATTGTTTCTAAGTCCCAGACCTACGAGTTCCAAGTTTTTCTCAAGTTGGTTGATTTTCCCTCTTGCATACCCCCATAGTCAACAAATTGATTTAGCTGGTCTTTGGGGTTTAAATTCTGCCAAAGTTTCTGTGATCAGGATATCAATATTTCTCTTGGCAGCCCCATTTGGATTTTCAGGCAATTGCTACTGATCTCATAAGCCGTTCGCTTCGCTCTACTTGCGTGTAGGTATTGTTTGCGCTGCATGGGCTTCGAGACCATCGATTTTCTCCGCTAATCCAGCCTCAATATTGGCTTTGGTTTCTCCAAAAGCGAATCGATTCGCGAAGATTTGACTGTGCCAGTTTGATTCGTCTTTTATTCACCAAAACCGCCAAATAGGTCCTTCTTTAACAGTTAAGAGCAACATCATTCCTCAGTTTTTGAATTCGATCAAATTCGGTCAGTCTCGGAGCGTTTGGAGGCCCCTCAAGCCCACAAAGAACGAAAGCATCACAATCATCTGCTGGCAAGTCACCCGCTAATCCAGATTTGATAGCTTACTTCAAATCTTGCTGGGATCACATCCGATCGATATTTTGGATTGCCGAAAGGCGGCTCATTTGGAAGAAATACACTTTGGATCTGTGGATTATCAAATTAAAAATTAAAAGTAACGCCGGTTTATTTGAGGAAGTCCTTTAGACAATTTCCCTCTTTTACAGTAGTCTCGGCAACTAAAAGCCCAATCGGGCATTTTTTAGCATCCACATTATTTTCTAAAGCATATCTCGAGCGCCCTGCCCTGAGGTCAGCTGAACAACTTCTTGTTTGCTGAACGGTTTGAAAAACGTTTAGCTATCAAAAATGATGGCTCCGAATAGTTTTTTGAATAAACGCATATTAAAAGGGTGTTTTCTTTTTGTGTTGGTAGGTACTCCTGCCTTTTTTCGGTGAAAAATCCATGAAGGAAATGATCCATCATTTCAATTGCATATTCATGATTTTCTTGACCCGTTTTTCCCCCTGAATTCCAGATTCGAAAATGCGGAGGAAATCTGGAGAACACAAGCTGTGGCAAGAATCACGAATCTATTTCAGGACGAAAAATAGCTAAGGACTTGGCTCGCTCGATGACTTGAATATGTCTTTCAATACAAAATCCTCCTTGAAAGACTCAAACTCCGGCCCGAAGCTTCAGGGAAATATTTCTGAATTTTCCAGAAATTGCAATAGGATTATGTGCTCTAGCCGCTCACGTATCGTTTGCGATGATTTATTAAATGCTCGATAACACGATCTCAGAGTCCACAATAAAATATCAGGCGCTGCTTATCTTTTCTAGAATCCCACTTGAAAGCTTCCCGTATAGATCTTTCTTATCCTTAAACTCCTAGATAAATGGTCTTTTTGGAAATCCTGGCAAGTTCTTGCAATATCCTCCATAGTGACGTTCTCACACCAATCGAGTAAATTGGCTCTCCAGCCAACTCCAAAATTCGTTCTCTCATCTTAAATTCTCTTAATTTGATGCCAAAACTATGGAAACTTTCAGATTGTTTCAAAGTTTCCATAGTTTTTTTATAGATTTAAATTCTGACGTTAAATGAGGATTCATAGTAAATACTGGTCATTTCCGAACAATTCAAATTGACCTGCAAAACATTATTCGTATTTGAAATAATAATATTAGTTAAAATGGCATTTCATGACTACGCAAATGAAATTTCACATCAATCATGAAACTTTCTGAACAAATGGGGCAAACTCGCCTATAAAAGTTGCGGGACTGGAAAGGAGGTCCTCCTTGATTTTTCAATGCTTCGGTTCAAACTCATCAAGACATCTCCCTTTTGAAGCTTTGCTCAGCCCTGATCAAGATTCCTTTTCATTGATGGTCTTCTACATGGACGAAGTGTCTGGAGAGACCCAAATCAAAGTTTTAAATCAAATCGCCTGGAAAATGATCATTTCCGAACTGAGAGTAAGGAAGATTTTTCCCACTTTCAATCTCATTGGCTACAGTATGGGTGGGAAATTCCTTGGTAACCTATGCGCTTTTTCCTGAAAAAGTAAAAAGTCTACTACTCCATCGCCCGATGGAATCAAAACTGGACTTTGGTTAGACTAAACAGTTACCCAAGTTTCCTGCATCAACCGTTTCAAACAGTGATCTTCCGACCTAAAGCCCTTTTCCAGAATTTGTGGAAAGATTGGACAGGTTGGTTTGTAGAAAGCAGTCTGAACCAATTTGTCAGAACGAAATGAAACCCGATCCAAACGCGGCTCAGGTCTAATTTGACTTGGCGAGTCTTTGTGCCTACGTCCACATTTGCCAACGGTCATCACCGAAATCAGAAAGCGACAACCCCAATCACCTAATAATATAGGAGAAATATGATAAGATGGTCACAGGCGAAAATCTCAAGACCGCTTCAGCTCAAAAAATCAAACATCTCCAAGTCATCACAGTTCCCGTGGGCCATGGACAATTGATGAAGCGGCGGTAGAAAATAGTTTTGAAAATGAAAAATCAAGATAGGGCCTTGCGCTGAATATGCCTGCGGAAAAAAATACGCTACGCGACGAAATACACTTCGCGAGATAAGATAAAAAAGAATCCATCGCTTCGCTCTTGAGATAGCCTTCGGCTAAATACGGCCCTGGGCCGAAAGTAGATTAGATCAACGATTCCTATATTCTTCGTGTGTCAGACATTTATGCAATGCTGGCAATTTTTCAATTTTTAAAATCTTTCAAATCTTTCAATTTTCCAATCCACGCCCTCATTCCTTACCTTTAACACCATTACCATCCAAAGGACATGATTTTCTTCTTTGAAATCCCCTCAGCACTCGTTTACGCAAGTTCAAAACACTCAAACCCCTAGTACCTGACGACATCGAAAAACTGATCTGGCTTTTTGCGGAAGCAAAAACCCTCTCAGGAAATTCCAATTCGGGAAGTTATTCTGGACGCGAGAAAAGAAATGATCACGGCCCTGTCCAGCCAATGCGGTAGAAATCACCCAAAACATGGGGATCTTGGAATCCAGCGCATCGAGCAATTTTTTTCCACTGAAGGAAGCGATCAAATAGATCGAATGCTTCCAGAAAGGCTTACGGATGGTTTGGATCAGGAGATTTTTTGTACATTCATTTAGAGCCGGAGCCGATTCACAAAATCACGGATTATCCGCCAGCTGACAATAAAGAACAAGCTTGGCTCTTAGCCAAGGTAGAAAGTGATTAAATTCTGGAGAAATGTATCCAAAGAATTGGATCCGTCCTTGACAGATTCGAAGTATTTGGATTCTCTCAGGTCAATTCCGAGCATTGCCGACACAAAATCTTCAATGGCACATTCATCATCGCTGGGGAAGAAAAGCCAAAGACACTTTTCCACTCATCAATAGACACTGCATAAAGCGCACCCAAACCGGATCGCTTCGGCATACAAAGACAAGTAAGATTTTTGTGAATGGCCCGAAAGCCCAGCAATTGCACCAAAAACTGGCTCATCAGCGGACTTTTTTTGAAACCCGCGGGATTTGATACCGTCATTTCGCTGAAAAGCTGAAACACATAATTTCCCCCACCACTGTGGTAAGCCATTCAATGGTGCAGCCACTGGCGCTGGAGGAGAACATCGAGATCGAATGGCCGGAGGTACTGCCTCAATTCCTTTGGCTGGTAACAGCCGTGTTAACATGACTTCCTATTCGAGATCTAGCGAAAGGCCGAAATAGCTGGGAATCCAACCTTGAGCCTCAGGAGACCCTTGCTTTAATAGACTCCGATGGATATTCTGATAAAGCTTCCAATGGAGCTTCCTGATTTTGGACACAAATTCGGTCAGCCACTGATCCTGCGACGGTATTGACTTTTGAGCATGCGGAAAATGGCAAGCAGCACGGCTTCGACAAAAGTCATCATGCTAGCTGGCGGTGTGGGCGTATACCAATGCCAAATACACCAAAAAACAAGAGCCAAAAAGTCGTGATCAATTGTGATCATGGCGGAGAAATACCAGAATCGGAATGGGTGGCTCTGCGGTTTCTTCATTGGAATACCGAAGAACTTCCAATGCCATCGAGCTCACGCCATCCAGCGCTCCAATCCTGAAAATGCAAAAGCGCGTATCCAATGTGATCCGAGCAATGGCTGAAAGTGAGGACAACGGCCATCATTTCCATTCACGATCACGGCGCAGGCGGACATTTGAATTGCGCTCTCCGAAATTGGTGGAAAACCACCGGAGGCAACCATCCATATTGACAAACTTCCCAGTAGGCGACCAACCCTTTTCTGCCAAAGAAATCGTCGGGAATGAGTCTTCAGGAGCGATGGGATGTAATCGCCAAAAAAGACGTGGACACCTTGCATCAAATCTCCGATCGAGAGCAGCGCCACCATTCTTATGTGGTGGGCGAGAACGACGGGAGACAATTGCACTTCAAATTTGAAAATTCAAAAACTGGCCAAAAAGGCTGTCGATTGAAACTTGGCTTACATGTTTGGCTCGTCGCCAAAGACTGTACTGGAGGATCCAAACCCCAGCCATGCGGATTTCGCGGGCAACCTACGGATTCTAATTGATCCTAAGGCTTAATCCCGAGAAGTACTTGCACTGGAAAGCGGTAGCTTGCAAGGACTGGTTGACCAATAAAGTGGAATCGATCCGTAACCGGTCGGGTAGCAACTCAAACAGACGGGTGGGTGAAATCCACAATTGCCTCTAAACGATGTGGCTGTAATGGCCACTGGATTTTTACCGGAAATAAAGAATTGCCACCTATCGCTCTATCTTCGTCGATACGGTCTCCAATACTTGTCTCATTTTGCTCCTTGGCTAGCGCACTTCTGGCAGTTAGGCTGTAAAAGCTGGAAGGACATGGCAAGCCGCACTTGGGAACTACGAGCTCGAACGAGCTGATCGTCCGAATTCCGAATTGTCTTGGTGAGAGCATCGACAGAATTGCAGGTTTAGGTCTATCAGCGCGTCGAATGCGCCATTGGCCAACTGCGATGTGGCCCATGTCACACATAACTGTCAGAGCGAGAACTCGCCAGAGTTGTGTCACTGAGCAGCGTAGACAGTCGGTTTCTAAATGTCGCGCACCTAGTGAGTGTGCGAATGAATACCTTATTTCAGAGGCGAAGCGAGATATACAGGAGAGTTCGCTTTCGATGCTCAAAAATATCGGGACGGAAAGGTAGTTTACGCTCCGGAACAGTGATTTTTCCACTGTAGGAGAAATGGCAGCGATGTAAAAAGACAGTGAAAACTGCCATTGAACCGTATTCGAAGTAAAAATCTTATACATCGATTTTTCAAAGACAATTTCAAACTGGCAGGATCGAGCTTTTTAATCAGACCTAAATAAAGTCGGCACGAAACTCCTGACGTCAAAGACACCGCCCTATTTTTGGGCAAGCAATTTATGGCAGTTTCAAGATCTGATCGGATCAGAACTTGGCTCCTTTCCGGACATGATATTTCTTCCGGGGGACTGGTGACGCCTTTATTTGAAATGGTGCTTTCCTCTACTCAGATTGGTTTGGAAATGTCAAATTGGGTCGATTGGAAGAGCCGATTTGGTCAAAGCAACTTTTCCGCTGAGAAACCCAGGAATCCTGATTCAGGTGAATAACAATGGCAGTAGAAAGTTTATTGGGTCGAGCAATGTTCGATTATGTGGAGCTTGGCCTACTGTGACTGATTCAGGCAATTGAATTTCGAAAGGAAAAAACTTAAGCTCGATGTGGCTGAAATGCGGACGGTTTGGTACACGTCTTCTTACCTATTGGCCCGCAAGCAAGCGGTGAAGAACTAGCGAAAGCTCGATTTGGACATTATAAAAAACAAGCTCTACTTACACCTTTGCCCGACTGGAAAGGCCAGTTTTTTGAAACAGCTGGAACTTGATCCTTCCGTACCAAAAGCGGTAGGGCGAAAGCAGCAATCATCCGGAAAAAGGCGTGAATGGCGATCGAGAGATGGCCTATTCAAACTTTGGTTGGCAGGATTTGAGGTGAAGGAGTCCACATGACCGATCATCAATCGCTGGCCGAAGAAAACTGAAAAGATGTTGGCAGCTAATCGTCTCGTGGGTGGATTCTCTAATTTCCGATGTGCTTGGCTCCGCAAAGGCTGGGCAGGCGATTCCTTTTATAATTTCGAAGCAAGCAAGCGCTGGATAATTTCTATGCTCGTGAGATACCTTGAGCTTGGGCGTCTGTAACGGGTGTCAGCTGAATGATCGAATAGATTTGATAACCCAAGCCATGCCTCAAAGCCAAAAATGCTCCATAATTGCCCAGTCATAAAGTTTTGAGTCGGCTTTTGTTGAATGTGACTATTGTCCTGAACTACCTCCGTGATGCTAGGTTCCCTCTCAGGTCAGCGATTAGGCGTATGGGTAGCACATGGCGAGGGCAAATTCCAACTGCCTATGCTAGCAAGTCAGTACCATTTTCTCCATGAAATACAGCTTCGAAGCTATCCTGGCAATCCAAACGGTTCGGATCATGCTACTGCAGGTATCCGCTTCGCAGACGGCGTCCACTTGGAAAGATCATGGCCACACATCGAGCGAAGCCTGAAACCTTGGAACGGGGCGCACTTTCTGCTGATAGATCTGATGACTTACTCCTTGGATGGAGGCTTTTGTGAATGCGAGGGTTTTGGTGGAATCGATTCAGAAAGCTGAAATAGAAACTGAAAAAATCATTAATCATTTAAATCCCTTGGAGAATCTGAGGGATTTTTTTTTGTCTAACAATCAAAAAAAAATAAAAAAAATATTCGCAATATTTAATTTCTATGTAAAAATATATGCAATTTTTTTTTTATAAATGATGAAATCGGCCCTATAGAAATCGCGATAATTGGTCGAAAATCCCTACTCAAATACCCAAGAATGAGCAGGACATCCAATTTATTAAGATCAAATACGCTATGTTCGCTGGCATCAGTCCGGCTTAATTGGGAAAAATCCCCTCATTATCCCGGCAACCTAGAGAGAATAACCAGCTATTTCGGAGATAGTGTGGACTCCCTTGAGAAATCAGCCGAAATACCAGTCATTCTTATTAGGCATTCCGCACTTCAAAAAGAATCAAGTCTTGATGATCGGCAATTCAGGCCGGATTAAACTAATTTTTGGCTACCTCACTGAACTGATTCAGCACATCAAAACTATTCCATATCATCACTGATGGTAAAAACAAATGGTGGACGAATTCCCTATTCTGAGCAGTTTGAGGCGAGATTAAAATGAAAATTGGACAATTGGGTTAACCTTTAAGCTAATGAACAAGAGGAAAAATGAAGGTGTTCCAAAGGCTAGTCGCTCTCCTTTTTCAATGCAAAAAATTGCCCCGAAAGCATATGTTCATAGTTGGAGGAAAAGGAGATATAGTTCAAAGCATATCAGATCCTATCGTTCCTTTGTTTTCGAAGAATTTATCAACCACTTCCAGATTCTGAAATAGATAGCCTCGAGAAAAAAGAAAATTTATGGAGTTTCTAGATTTCTTGGTTAACGAACGGAAAGTGTCGAGTTCCCATCAAAATCAAGCGATTAATGCATTAAATTTTATTAATGAAAAGGTCAAAGAAGGCGAACGAAAATAACTACATGTAGATAGGCCAATTCGTGAAAAGATACTGCCAGAGGTTTGCAAGTGGCGGAAGAAATAATGCAATCTTAAGAGTAATAGAAATCTTAAAGCAACAAGGCAATTTTATGACAATATTATTTCGGCAGGCCTAAGAATCAGTGAATTATGTCAATCTAATAGATCAAGAATTATAGACTCCAAACGATGCAAATAAGAATCGAACAAGCTAAAGGGAAAAAAGACAGATATCACACTTGCTTTCAAAAAGGACTTTTATTGATGCTTAGGGACTACATCCAAAAAGAAAGACTCACACGAATACTATTTGAAGACAAAGGTAGTACTGCGAAAAACCGATGAGGTATTCTTAAACAACTAGCTTAGTGCCCACCTAAAAACAGGCGATAATCCAAGACAACAATCAAAAAGAAAATAACTGTCCATACCTTGAGACATTCATTTCGCTACTCATCTCCAGAGAGCGGAACAAGACATTAGATATATCAGAGTTTGTTGGGTCATGAAGAGTCGCCAAGACTACTCAAATCTATACCCATAATCACCACCAAAGGATTCGATCCAAAATAATAAGTCCACTGGATGCCTTGGATCTATAATAAGGTTGACTAACTTGAATTAAATATAGAAATTCACCTATAATACTGATAGCCTTCCCGAATCGGGCAGATTATCAGCTATTAAAGGTGATAGCAAAAACGTTAGTGGCAAAATAAACAAAAAAGGATGAAAGCAGTTAATTTTTAGTATAACATTTTTTTTCAATCCTTATACTCAAAACTCGTGTATCGAGAATGTGAAGGTTTTGGGAACTGAAAACAGTTGTTACGGTTTGGTGAATATCAATAAAATAAATTCCCTGACAGTGATACCTTATCAATCAGGGGGAGCAGTAATCCGAATTCAGCATTAAATTACCAAGTACTTTGTACGAACTTCATCAGTCCCTGAACCAAGTGGAAATTGGAAGATATATGAGATAGAATTCTACGTACGAGAGAATACTGATGAACCAAAAGAAACTTCACATAATCTACATTTTCGACCAACACTTTGATAATTTTAATTGTAAATAGAGGAAAATGATTGACCCTTATCGGTTTAGCCTTGAAAAGAACAATTCTGAAATTTGAGCTTGAATTTTTATTAATGTGTTGTAAAAAAGAACTGAAATATTTCATTTCCAATCCGTTTTGAAAGAATAAATGCAAAGGATGTAAAAACAAAATGTATGTTCGGTGAATACGGAAAACTTGGAATGCAACAATCTCTATTGATAGTGAATATAATACATTCAGGAATCAAGAGGAATTGGCCAAAATTATTTTGGATTCGTGTTTTAAATAATAAATTGAGTTAAAATTGGAAGTCATCCACTAACCCCAATTTGCAAAGTGGGAGCTCCCATAGTACTATGACAATTGAAGGGATAAACTAAATTTTTTGTGCCTTTTATGGAGTCTATGGAGGCACAACCAATATTTTATTTATAGAGATTCAACTAAAAGAGGAAGGATAAAATAATCTACCACTAACACACCTTGGATCCAGCGGCGGTTCCGATAAATAGACGGTTTACTATCTTTAAGAAATTAAGTAGTAGGCTGAAGGGAACGTTTCCAAATGCCGCGTCTCCAAGCTGAATCCGTTATGCCTCATTGTAAAAAGACAGCGACCCGAAAACAGATTGACTAAAGGAGATTGAAAAATTTTAAAAAATCATCTAAAAATATTACGACAAAATGGCCTTTCAGAATTTAGAATGAATATTACAACTACTGAAACGAAAATACTAATTTTAAGTATTAGATTTTAAACACGTATAAATATATCACTGCTTTACGAGACAAAACAATACGATACCTAAAGAAAATTTGTTCAATATGAATTGTTTTTTGCTCACTTTTCAATAGAAAAAAGGCGTACATATTCCAAAATTTGAAAAGTGGTGCAAACGTTATCCACATTAGAATTTTTGACGATAATTTTGATTACATCAAAACGCGAGCCAAACAGCGTAAACAATCTAAAGTATAAAGGCTAAAATACAATCATTTACTAATGGTTAAGTCCTCAAAAACAACATTGATTTTGCAAACAAGCCATCGAAAGTTATCTGTTGCTCTGCAAAACTCTTCGTTCAGTTCGATGATAATTTACAATGCTATTCGTTTGCTAAATTATTTTGAAAAATCTTTTTGTATTGTGGTCAAAAAGTAAAGCTACCAAAAAGATGAAGTTATCCAATGTTTTGTATCGCTTTTAGAAGGTGAGAAAAGCTAAATGAACTTACCAAATATTCCTTGGATGGATTTCATTCTTGAAAACGGTTAAAAAAATAGATTCATTGATAAACACAAACATTTTTAATGATTATTCAAAAAAAATTATTGAGAATTTAAAAGCAGGTTTTAGAAAGCTATCTGAATCTGTTGGTTAATCTTAAGTCAAAACTAAAGTTATCACCAAAATGAATTTCACGAAAAATTAGGTGATTATCATATTCAGCAACTAAAAACAGAAAAAAAAATCAAGGTTTTATTGCTCATCATTATTATGCAAACGCAATTGGAAGAATACAAAAAACAAACAACAAAGGAAAAAATTTGAGCAACTGCGTTTATTAGAACAAGCAAAAAAAAGCATTGATCTAAAAAGTTTATCCCTTTGAGATTGAAGATGAAAATTTCAATACAGTATTAAATTCAAATGGTGGGGATTCTATAAAATAGAAAAAACCACTCCAACTAATCGATAAGGAATGATAAAGACATTTATAGTTATTAATTTTAGAAAAATTATTTTCCTAAGCAGATAAAAAAGAAGAAAGTTAGTACGCCTTTTCTTGATTTAGTAACAACAAGGCGTTGCCATTAATAAAAATGTTAGCAAGAAAAGACAAGCGGAAATAAATCCATAGGTTTACAAATCAGCAATTTTTTCTGTTCAACACATTTGGCCTTCTTTTTTTCAAAGGGAATTAAAGTGGCAAATTTTCTTTTGAAAGTCTAAATTGAGTATTAAGGGGCATCCGAGTAAAATCCCAATCTGTTAAAATTCAGGATTCTCAGAATAGTGCGGCAAAATAGGAAAAAGCGGAAACGCACCGATTTGGTAAAATCCGCGCTTTTTTTATGGGAAGTTGTTGTTTACCAACACATCCAACCAACCCAATGCCAAACTTACAAAATTAAAATCTGGACAGCCGATTATCTGCAATTGCTTTCTTTTTAATACCTCGCGGAGTTGGTGAATCAAGCACGGAAACTTTCAAATCGATCACTATTAATAAGCCATGGACTACATGGAAACAGCCTTGTTTTTTCATGCTTTACGGGGTGATTTCCAAAACTAATTCACTCAAATAGTCTCTGCAAGTGTTTTAACTATTTCCTGGAAGCGAAGCTTACCTACTTGGGTATCTATAAACTCCCCGCCAGCAGCAACGCCTTGTCGCGATGGCCAATGCAAGCGTCCCAATGAAGTGTTTGGCTATATAATATTAACTTGCTCTGGCACATTACCAAAAAGGAGATTTCAGAAAGGTTATCTGAGTTTTTACCTATTTAATAAAGTAGGCTAATGTTGATCAGAATAAAGCTGGTGGACTCTACCACCTTAGTCTAATTCACAGATGTCTTCAAGGGGCAGGACGTAACCCAATCTCTGCAAGAAGAAAGGGCGGTTAAAGGCACATGCGGTGCTTCCACTTGATAACATGGGTCCCAGAACCTAGTCTGGCTAACCGCCGCGAGTAACCAAAATGACAAAGATTCCTCGACCAAGCTTCAACGCCGAAAAGGCAGCATTATGTCTTTGACAAAGGCTATGTTAACTATAGCGGTTTATAAAAAATGGACAGACGCAAGGATCATCTATGTTTACACCCGACTCCAACGAAAACGCGAAGTATGAGGGTAATCAGCGGCTCCGCAAGATGCCCATAGTTTCCTCTACGCAGGCACAATTTTAGACAGCTCGTACCCTAAAGGCAGATGGAAAGCCACTAAAAGCTCGTTTAGTCACTTACAAAGATCCCTTGACAGGTAAGCTATTCCGCTTTGTGACCATCTGTTTGAGTTTCAATCCGCAACTATCGTATTGCTCTACAAGAACCGTCTGGGAAATTGAGCCATTTTTCAAGAAAATCAAACAGAAACTTCGAGCTGGGCTACTTTTTCTCGACAGGCCGAGAGGGCAATCAAAACGCAGGTTTTGGATGGTGTTTGATCGCCAATTTGATATTAGCGTCATCCATAAAAGGACAAAGAGGCAGAACAGTTTACACCTTGGGTTTCAATGGCCAAAGCAATTTAAGTTTCTACATCTGTTTTTGAGACGATCCTAAAAATGAACCATCTCAACTCGGAAAGAAAGAATCTAGAATAATACAATTGGATATTTCAAAGAATAAGCAGGAGGGTGATTTGGGAAAAAAATGAAAAATCACCCTAACAGGCCAGAAATGCCTTTAATTTGACCTGCCAAAAATTTACTCGGATGATACTAATTGAGTATTTAAAAAAACAATTCTTGGTATGGTCAAGATTTTACTTATTTGGATACGAAATAACGAAACACAAGGTTTTAATTGGATTGAATTACTTTCCACCATCGTTTACAAAGCTTCTTCGTTCAAAACGGAAAATAGATAATTAAAAACGAGCAAAAATAATTCACAAGGGTAATTTTAGCAAATTGATAGTTTAGTGTTAAATTGAAGGCTTTAATAAGGGAATTTTCAGAATGATGGTGGCTCAGACAATAGAAATTAAAGAAAAGCGGAACTGAGGAACGAATTAATTTGGACAAATTATTGGATAATGAAAAATTAAAAGCAATTGATTCCAGAAAGACGACATTGCGGTATTATTCCAAATTTTTTTATTCACTTCACAAGGAATGAATTTAAGAAACAATAATTGCTCATAGTTTTTATAATACAAGCAATTATACTTCTGCCGTTATGCTTTTGCAATTGTTTGGTGCATTATTAAGACTTGGTAATTCAAAATTGAACCCAAAGAAAAAGATGCCTTAAATGATGATACCAACCCTTCACAGCACACGGCAAAGACAGAAAAAAACAATCAGAAGGCAATAACAGCACCTAACAAAGGCGGGGGTTCGTGTTCCAAATACAGTTTAGTGTTAGTGGAAGTTTAGTTTTTCAGATCAAGTTTGTGGTAAAAGCCCCGCCCTTCGGGTAGCTGAAACGTTGGGCCATGAATTAACAAAAACAAGATTTAAAAAATATGGAAGTAAGAGATTTTAGCTAGAATCCAATTTGCGTTTAACAATAGCATTTCATTACATTACCCCCGCTAAGTATCGTAATAGGTCTTAATAATGGTTTATAATGGAGGAATGTAAATTTAAAAACTGGAAACAAACATTTACGAAAGTAACTCACACGTTTTGGTTAAAATATTGCTATCACCTTTGGCATTGGAGTTGCCACGGTATTATAATGGAGTTTTGAATTCGGCACTAATTGGGCTTGTAATATTCAAGTACGTTTGGAGATATTTTTTGAACGCGCTAGCTTGCCGAAGGTTTATTTGCATTTGGTCTAGAAGGGCCTTTTAGGAAGTATTCTTTTCGGCTGAATGAGTTTTTCGCCCAGAAGTCCATTTTATTTCTACATAGGTTGTTGTTTTTAGGCTCTATGTTTTCGGCTGTGTGGATTGTAGTCGCAATTAGTTGGCAGCAAACACCAGCTGGTTACGCACATAGTAGAGAAGGCCTTTAATGCAAAGAGCAAAATTACATGATTTCTGGGATGGTTTTTAATCCGTCCAGTGTAGATAGAATCATACACGTTTGGCAAGGAGCCATACTCGCAGGAGCCATTTTTAGTTTGAGTGTTCATGCATATTATCTTCTCAAGGAAGGTATATCGGATATTTCAAAAAAAAGCATTAAGATTGCCCGGTTTAGGATATCGCAACTATTTTTTCTTTAACTCAACTAATTTCAGGTCACAGCTCTGCAGATGGTGTTGGCGGTTAACGCAACCTGCCTAAATTGCTGCAATGGAGCCACTAATGAGAAGTCTGCACCCAGCGATTATATCTTTCGGTTGGGTTAATAATGAAACCCAAGAAGTAACAGGTGTTAAATTACCTGGCGGCTTGTCTTTTTTAGTACATCAGGATTTTGATGAACCTATTACTGGACTAAATGCATTTCCAAAAGAAGACAGACCAGGGCAAGTAATGCCGTATTTCAATTTTATCATATCATGGTTTTATCGGCATGGTTGCTCATAGGACTTACACTATATGCCAGTTTTTTATGGTGGAGAGGTAACGTTATTTGAAAAAAATGGCTGCTCCCAAATTTTTGCAATTCTCTGTGCTTTTGCCTCAAATAGCAATCAAGTAGGCTGGTTTTGCTGCAGAAATGGGAAGACAGCCTTGGATAGTAATAAATGGGTCCACTTGAGAACTAGTGAAGGCTTTTCACAGAAGTATCATCCAATCAAGATTTTATTCTCTAATTATGTTTTTTGGTAAGTTTTACACGATCTTTTCCTCTTATTCTCTAATTCAGTAAACAAAAAGATAAAACGGTCCAATGATGAAGCTGAAATTGCCGTTAAAAATTATTTAATACAATGAATATGCAATATTTCTTAGGTATTGATTACCCGACAATTTTGGTTTTTTTTAGTTGTTAGGTTTTATTGTTCTCTGGCTACGCTATTTTAGAAAGGCTTTGATTATGTGCTGGGTCGTTGCATTTATTTTTAAAAAGACTTAAGGTAGACGTATTGCTATTAATGCCATTGGGCTTTATGGGATGCTAATCAAGTATGGTTTAATTATAGGTGGTGGTGCAATTATTTGCTGGTTTTCCCGGTATGTATGCAACATTGCTGTCGTCAATGTATGTGCCATTTATGCTTTTTTCTAATGTTTACTAGTACTGCGCTTCTCTGCTATTAAATTTAGAGTGCCGAAGAAATGTTTGTGGTGGCGTAAAACTTGGATATTATTTATTTTGGTGTCCAACTTGGTATCTCGTTTTTATTAGGAGTTTGTTGAGGCTAATGTTTTAGGCAGGGGTCTGAATAGGTGAAAACTTAAAGCTATAAAGAGAATGTTCTTTACATTTTTAAATCCTTATGCTATGTAGTTGGCTGACTACTGTATCCTATTTATGAACACAAGGTGCTATCTTTTAT
>Ga0163217_1073890_pt1 | contig 21727 bp, 16 predicted proteins | sample SynspAceP_FD_185933 | JGI IMG/M metagenome (GOLD analysis project Ga0163217, IMG submission 185933) | Saline lake microbial communities from Ace Lake in Antarctica - Synechococcus sp. Ace-P (PacBio error correction) | ecosystem: Environmental > Aquatic > Non-marine Saline and Alkaline > Saline ...
ACCCAAAAAAAAAGGAAAAAAAGGGGGGAAAAAAGAAAGAAAAATTAAATGGGTAAAAAACCACCAACTTTTGGTCCCAAAAGTGCAACGCTTACGGTAAATGGTAAAAAAATAGATTCCCCCAACAAATTAATTTCAAAAGCTTTTTTCAATACAATAGTTTTTTTTGATGAGAAAATTACATCATTAAGAGGATAAGAATAAATAATTTTAACCTTAAATTTCCCGATTTTTTAAAAAAACTTGATATCGAAAATCAAAAGAGGTAATTCGGATCAAAAAATTAAAGGGAAGAATTTCCCTTCATCTTATGCCCTTTTTATTGAATCAAACCGGAATAAACCTTCGAGCAAAGGCTCAATTAGTATCCGACCGGTCCCCGTCAGCAAAAGACATTGAAGGACGAAAGCCCTTTCCGTGAATTTTTGGGAGACAATTAGCAAAAAACTGCATGAAAACCAAGATGATGGTGAAAAGGCGCATGTCCAGCCTTAAGCGATCGCCACCCCGGTTTTGAAAATTGCCCTTTTGTTCTTTACGGTCATAATGGCCATCCAATCCATCCATTTCCCAGCCAAAAGCGGGCTTTTTCCAACAAGCCCAGCGATGGCGAACTGGCGTATTGGAGACATCCATTTTTTCTCCCGTCTCATCATGAGCCACACAGCAAGCAAGTGCTGCATGGCACCCGTCCCTCGTCCAATAGCTGTAATCGAATGCCAACCACATTCCCATGATGGGGGGCTGGCTTTTGCAAAAAGCTATCATGCCAAAAATAGAACCTTCTCGATCACCAAGCTAATTGCTGGCTGCATCCGAAAAGCAAGGGTTCCCAGATCGCATCATTAATTGCGCTGCTAATCGCCAATGACCAAAGAGTGGGAAAATACCTATCGATCACCGATCAATTTGCTGTTGGAACTTCGTGGAAAAGATGATGGAGCGGATCCCCTGGATCCATCACTTCGTCAAGCGCAAAGAATTTCATTCGCTCGATTTGATCTTTCATCAAGCATTTTAACACCAGCTAAATAACCAATTCTCATGAAAAAAACCCTGATTTGATTTTTGACTGAGTCGGGTATGAATTTCCAATCGGACTTGTTTTTTGGGTTGAGGGAAGTTCGGATTACGAAGAAAATGAAAATCGCCAGTCTGCAATGTTTAAAGAATTTGAAATTAAAGTTAATGAAAAATCAAATCAATGCTGCTTTCAAATGAATAGCTACGATATCGATTCCGTTGATTTCTCACCGCACTTATCCGATTTTCATTTTATCATCGTAGATTAGAAAAAGCAAATCAAAGTCAACTTAGATTCTAATCCAAAAGAACCTGAAATATGAAAACATAGAAAAATTTTCTTAAGACCGGAGCAACTGCCGCGATGGGATCTCTGACTTACGCTGATCTCCCAAAAGTCATCGGCAAATCCAGGGTTATATAGCGCATCGGATCAAGTGAACCTCGCTTGCATCGCATTGGAAACCGAGGTGTGAGTTACTCAAGGAAGCTTCATAAAACCGGACTCTGTAACATCGTCGCATCTTTGTGATGTAGATATGGTGCTAAGCGCAACTTTGCAGTCAGGAGTCTTCCAAAGGCCAAGAAAATTTCAGGATTTTCCGCAAGGTGTTATGAAATAGGGTGTGAGTTTTGGACGCAGTCAGTACGCTACTCCAGACTTTTCGCACTCTACATCTACAACTGCCACAAATGCGTGCTTGTCCGGCTGGTAACATCTAATGTGCGAGAAGCCAATGGCTCGGAACTTTTCAAGAAGTAAGATTTGATGAATGCTGCTGCCCAAAACAAATATCCCAAAACTGGCTACCCAAATGGAAAATCAGGGCATTCGGAAGCCAAATATTTCCAGTTCAAAGCTTGGAAAGACGCCGGAAAATCACAAGATGTAACAGCAAGACCGCCATATATAGCCGCAGACGTTGGCATGATTGGAACAAACATCCAACCACTTTCCGTAGCCGAAACCCCATTCTTCCCAACGATGAATGTGGGAATGTCTGGACTGCTCAAGCCTCGGCAATGATTTCAATAAGGACTTCCACAAACGGACAATGGCTCTTGCTGGTACGATTCGGTAATGGGGCGCTAGGTTGATTGGGAGCACACATTATGGGACATACCGCACACGAGTTTTGAATTGGGGCTTCCTTACGAAAATCAACCCAACCAAACTCAGCGACACATACATGTTCTTACCCGATGTCCACTATTGAATTCAAATTTCAAAACGAAAATGCCTCCAATGAAATCTACATGGCAGGATTGAGGACAATATCCCAATCAGTTCCCGATGCTATGGATCTCCCGAATTAGATCGCGAATATCCCACACCAAGCAACGGCAGACTACAGCCGCAAAACTTAATTCCCGGTAAGATCATTACAGCAAAGAATTGACTTTCAAGGAGGTTACATGAAGCACATTGTTATTATTCACGGAAAAGGGCGGAAAGAATGGGAATCCAAACTTTCCTGTTAGTCTGAAAAGTCCCATCCCAACCACTTGCAAATCTTGAAACTTGTAAAGGAAGAAAAAACAAGATCCACCATTTGAGATCGCAGTCGCTCAGTCCAAGTATTTTGTCTTGCGTAATGGCACAGCATGATGGGAACAAAAATTGGAATTTGATCGGGAATCTCGCCGATCAGAATAACCCTGCTAACCAAGTGCTGGCAGGAAATGCTCTCCAAGAAAAGGCTGTGGGAAGAGTTAAGCGTATATGATGAAAGGACATTGGAGACATGGTTGTAATCGTTATCAAGCTCTGCGTTTTATTGGTGGTATGCTTTGCCACTCCAACCAGGACAGCCCGATAACAATGAACAACTTTTTAATTCTAACCTCTTTTCCAATCGCTCCAATCGCCTCCAAAAGCGGCGGTGCAATATGTTCACAAATACATACAAGGATGTGGTTGATATTACTTCGAGGGTTTTGACTGAAAGAGTTTTTAACAGCCCTTTTCCCCCCCCCCCCCCCGGGGGGCAAAAAAAAAAAAGCCCCCCCCGGCTTTCCTGCAAATGTTTCTTGCATAGTGTTGCTTCAAATTCATTTTACGGCTCAGCATTCATCCCATGCCCAGAATCGGTGAAACTGGTGAAAAAGCATAGTGAATCCGATAAGCTTCAACTGCGGCGACAAACTTTCGCAACCTAGTCGCAAAGACTCATCGTCAATTGAAGATAAATTTGCCCCAAGCAAGAATAGTAAACAAGCGATTTGCCAAGACGGAAAGCACCATGCTAGGATGATTGTGCTCTTTTTGTAATGCCCACCTCATGAGCCAATACCGCAACCAACTTCATCGGCGTATGCTGCTCCAAAAGTGTATCGGAAAAGAACTACTTTCTTGCGGTTTCCAAAACCAGAGAAAAACGCAATTTGCCTGGAAGATCGTTTGCTCCATCCATGATGAAAAATTACTCTAAGGGATTAACAGATTCGATAGCGCAAAAATCTCCTCTTTCATTCGCCTTCAGCAAGCGGAAGTCCAATTTATTAAAGAGCGGCCGGATCACAAGGCGGTGGTAAAACAGATTTACAAAACCATAAAACCTGCTGCTGATAATCAAAAATCCACCAGAAATCAGCTCGCAATCTGATGGACTAGCCAAAGAAATAAAGCAATTAAATCCTCCACCAATCAGAATGAAAGAAGGTACCTTTAATTATCTGAAAAAAGTCTTGAACGGTAATTGTTTGAAACGAATTTTTCCTCCGATCAAAAGGTGCTATAATATCAAGGTAGCTGAGAATTCGAACCAATAAAATAAGCCAAGGAAGACTACTGGATTCCAGCAATGGCGCTAATTTCAAGGTTTCAACCAAGAATCATGGCTCCAACCAACCTTGGCTGATAAAAAGTACGTTAATACAAATGAATATACCTGAAATTACTCCCAAACTTGTAATTCTCATTTGATACTTTTTTTGATTCTTGGAGCTTTTTTGATCATCAAATAAATCCGAAAGGGTTATCAAGGAAACTTTGGGTACCCCGTGTCGGTAATGTGAGATAGTGAGAGTTCTTCTCAATGAAAAACCAAACACCACTCTATGAGCAGGTTCTTTAATAAATCGTTCCATGAAGATTTAGAATTTAGGCACAAGGAAGGATGGTATCCTTCTTGAGGACTTCCCTATTGCTATTCGCAAAGTTCCAAGAAAGCTAATCTCAATGGCTTCCTCTGACTGAAATTTCCTAATTGAGAGACGGTATTAGTCCGAAGCCTGCTAACCAACGTGTAGCCCGTTAGGAAGATCACTTCCGACATCATCAACGATTGCATCCGATTACTTGGTTTTCTACAGCTTAATAAAGGTAACCTCGTACCACAAACCAAACACAATTGGTCGACAATAAAATAGGCCACCGATATCCAACTGCTCGAAGGGCCCTTGACGCTATATATTGATTGTTGGAGTCAAGTAACGTTGCTTTCGTATGTGCGTGAAATCCTGACGCATGGATCCCTTCTCCAAGAGAATCGAATAGCCATCATGGAAGGAATCTTCAATCGGCAAGTGTACCTATCGCCAATCAATAAAAGACTGATTTGGTTGATCACGTGGGAGCAGATTCTCCAAACAAAAATTCTCTGTGAAAAATCAGACCTCCAAAAGAAAGAGAAGCATATTAAATGGATCTCGAGTCCCGGAATTCAAGTTTCCTGGAAGTTTTGACAAAGGGATCACTGGATTGAAATTGATGGCAAAAATCAAATTTTCATAAAAGCCAATCTTCTCTCGTATATAAATAGCCTGAAATCCTGGTCTGAAATACAGGTTATCCCTTAATTTTAAACTCAATAAGAATAAATCGCTGGCGATAGTCGTGGACCGAAATTTGGCAGCTCCTTGTATTTGCATTCACCATCACCCGATGCCACTATGTAATCCCTTAGGTAAGGTATCGTAGAAAGTGAATACGTAAGTAAACTGAGCATCAATACTCGGCCATTGATTTCGTATTAAAAGCCTACCTTCCCAGTGAGCTCGGAGCCCGCAAGCGGGTTCAATAAAAGGGAGCCGCATAGTATTGGCTTATATTTGGATCTTGGGCAAAAGCCGATTTGTGAAAAAAGTCCAACACACTTAATAAACCACGTAAACAGAGACCCGTAAACCAAGTATTTTTCGTTATTTGATATTCAGTTAGCATTTAGACGATTTCGATGCCATTTCGTTGTTTTTTGACAGTTCGCAAATTATGAAAAGCAACCTAATTCCATAAGGTTCACGTACATTTTACCCTAAGTTTTGCAATTGCATTTTTTGTAATTCAATTTCTCTGCATACTCACAAGGGTTTTTAATGACAACGAAGATGGATCTTCGGATACTGTGGATCAAGCCCTCTAACAATTATTTTAATCCCTTTGCAGGTGGAAAGTTGCCACAGTTTCAGACCCACTCAAAGTATTGATTGAAAAAATAATATGCGTTGCCATTGATCCCACACAGGACAGACCCTTTCCAGACTAATGGGGAGCTAGCTACGATTGTTAGCTTCGCGACCAATACAAGGACTCGCTTCCGTGGCCTCAACGAGAATATCGTGGCAGACAAAAGTAGCCACTGGTTTTCTAGAATATGAGCCAGAGGAAATAAGCTTATTTACATCTTTTTACATTTCCCTGGAGGTAGCTACTCAACTCTTAGTAGATAGAAATGCCCGCTGGTGAACAACGACAGGAATGAAACGTCCACTCGCGAAGTCACCCAAAAAGATATTCGATAGGCCCAGCTTCAGGTGCAGTATTAGTCCGTGAATCACCCTCCTCGGGGGCTCCTAACTAATAACTTTAACGGTGGAAATCTGTTTCAAGAATAGAAGATTGCTGGTGCTGGAATTTTACAAACGGGTACACGAGGAATACCATTCCCCAAAGCACATCTCACGATGAAGGAAAGTGGAATTGATTTCTCATTCAGAAAATGCGGTGATGACATCTTGGTGGTTTGATTTTGACGCAAGTTCGAAACGTTCCGAATCCACACTCCATAACTACTCAGGCAATACAGAAGCATGAAGGTGCTGAATTCTCTCCAGATGGTCATTTATTATTTTCCAGGAAAATAATTTTTATCGAGTTCCTTGACAACCTATCCTGCCACAATCGGAGAATTCCCAATTCAGAAGCCCAAATTCAGTTTACGTATCAAAAAAGGCCGACAAAGCCTTTAATTCATAGTCTATGAAGACGTAGCTGAGCCGCAACTAATCGGACGAGTGACCAATTCCACGACAGATTTGCTCAATAATTTGGAGAGGATCCATTTAATGGGGGTAGAATTTTGTGGGCGAATTTTCCCGGTTTTTGCTCCAAATGCAAGATATTGAACCCAACTGTGAATTTCACTTGGCTTCCTGACTGCCTTGTGCAATAACCCATCTCAAGCGTGAACCATGATCTTCCTGAAAACTACCGCCCGTGAGTTTTCGATTGGAATTTAATTCCGCCATGGGTAAGATTCTGCTGAATCCAGTTAATGCTGATTATTCACAAGAACATTTCCTGATTCCAGCGGATGCCGCTCAGGCCAAAGTATTTCGTACACTCACAGTAACTTTTGCAGACGGGAAACCAAAACGGTATCAGTGACATCACACTTCAGAGAACAACTAGAGGCTAATTTCATCCGCAAGACAACACGCTCTGTGAAGGACATGCGTAGATATTGAGCATTTGCTTCAACGCAAGCTGCTTGAGGTGAACAAGGCGGAGGGCTCCCCGAGCGGAGGTTGATACTTACGAATATTTCTGGTCCAACTCCGAGACGAAGGCTGGGAAATCGAAGTGGAACACAAGTCCCTGTCTGCCGTATATTGGGTCTGGTTCGCGAGCCGGTTCGGCTTTGTTTATATGCTTTATGCTGAGATCCGAGTGTAAGAACTGGGATCTTCCTGATCAGACGAATAACATTTGGTATTTTGGGAAATGGTGCCGTCTGTGGATTTAATCCTGATCCAACTGATCAAATGCCACAAACTCAAGGCCCTATAGCCAGCAGACATCCCAAAATATTCCCGCTGGTACTACGAGCGATTTCCCGATTCAAACAGGGCAAGTTCTCTCTATACCGAGGCAAATCGGTTTGGATTTGAAATGGAAATCTCATGGAGAATGGGGATGATATTGGGTGGCGATAATGGAGCTATGCCAAGGAGTGATCAGCCGTGCTATTCCTCGGGAAGAGTATCCTTTTCTATTTATTGTACCCCCACGCCAATCTGCAAAATGGATTAATGTGGGTCAAATTTTCTTGGTTAGATATAAAGCAAAAAGTCCTACCGGGAGGAAACGTGGTCACGAAAAGCACAATTTCTTATTCGCGCCATCAACCGAACATACCGCTGCATGGATGCAGAGAATACTCACTTGGGGTGATGTTTCCATTGAGTTAGGAAATAATAACGTTCCGCGCTTAACCTCAGCAGTACAATGGTATTGGCCCTCCATTTTAAGCTTCCGTTGAAGCAAGTCAACCGGATTATCAGTGTGGGTTCAAGAAATTTAATTCCGAGGAGACAACTTGCTGTACAATAACGTGAGGGAGGATGTAATGAAGTTATTAGATTATTTTTTGATTTCACCAAAGACCGGAGAGTGACAAGAGTAATGCCAGAATTGATTTAGGCTGTAACGGGAGTCTATGGTTAGAGTTCTCTCGAGGATGCGAAACGGTATTAGTCCCAGTTATGAAATGTGGGCCAGGATGAGAAGGTTTAATCATCAAGGCGGTGGAAAATGACGATCCAGATGCAGCATTTGCCAACTTGCTTGTACTGGCGAGCACGCGTGCCCAGATGAAGCTGTATAATCAGTACTAAAAACAAATTTCAGGAACTTCAGGACTTAATCTAGGAGCAATCCAAATCGGTCCGAAGGCCAAATCTAAGTGCCAATAGTCGGCCGATCTAATCCGAATTGGTCGTAGTGTGGGACGGGGTTGTAACGGCTACTAGCCTTTTCTGCATCAGAGCGATAGAAACCATGCCAGGAACACCAATTCTGGGTACTGCATTCCGTCAAAAACTCAGGAAGCCTCAAATCCGAACCTCCTTACAGCTCCACTCGGATCTGCCTTGGACCAAATAATCCACAGGCGCATTACTTGAAGGGGGCGAAGAACCGGATATATTGACAGCATTCTGGACGATTACAAAGACTGGCACTGTAATTATTGAATGAAATTTGGAGGCCCTGGAGAAGAGTTTTCCAAACCCTAAGAGCAGATTTTGATGAACAGGAACATAACGATAGACACTTGAGAGTAGATGTTGTGGTGAATTCCGATACTAGAGCAAGCACTGAGAATTCTTAGTAGACCTCTCTACATTAACACTTCCAGATGCGCAAGCATGTGCAGAAAATCGTTACACTTACTGCATAGATGGCTATGATATTGCGGAAGGTTACTACGAATTTTGAATGGACAATGCTGCAGGACAAGTATTTGGTGATGAGAATTCGATATACATTACTGTGACAGAAGAAGTATCTATACTGTCACCGTGACTTATCGACTGCCTGATGGCTTGTCTGAGATGGAACCGCCACTATATAATACCGGCCCTCTATGCCCGAAATTTTGTAGGCCAGCTTTCAATTTGATTGACTCAAGACGTGCCGATGAAAGTTTGCTTATTGAGAGACTAGGTCACATTTGCTCCTAATACTCCGATCACTGGAATTGGTTTTAATGAATTTGATGGCGATCCAACAAGATTCCATTGGGGTAATTCTTCGAATTGGAATTACTTGTAATTGAATCTACCTGACCTTGGTCTTTTTAATGAAATAATTTTGTTTATACCCAGGACCCGCGATTTGGATGGCTGCAACTATTGAGAAGAACCTTCCTCTTTTTGGTAATTGAAATTTCGATCGTAGTCGCTACTCAAACTACCCCAGCTACAGATGCGCTACTCTCCAAATGGATCATTTGAAATAGTGATGCCAAGTATCAGCAACATGACGTTCAGAGACAGGAATATTTTCATCCAATGTCAACGGCAGGCGATGTGATTCCAGCTTTTCGAAGTCATTTCCAGGAAATTTACAACCATTGAAGCGGCGAATAGCACTGGAATGCTTTATGTCGCTACCAGTAACTGTGGAAATTCAATCCCCCTGCAGGTTTTTGATTACACCTTATTACGAAGTGAATCTGTAGTCCAAATGAGTCGCGATGGAAGCTTGACATTATTTTACTACAGCCAATCAGGAAAGCCCTATTGATTAACTCGGCAAGGAGATGGGCAACTTGCAGCAATTTCACCAACAGTAGCAAGATTGCGATAAATGTTCTCACGGCGATTTATTCAGTATAAAGTAAACGGATCCTACTATATTGCCGCATTCAGAATCTGATATTATAAATGATTGGTCAGAAATTTTGAAGTCATATTCTCCGTGCCTACAACTTGACCGCGTGCGAAACCTTTACATTTATACCACCCTCGCCTAATTCCATTGAATTATACTTTGACCAATTTCTTAGTGGTTATTAGTATATCGCCTGATGCAAATGGGTGTTCACGATCCCTAAACTGGCATCTTACACTATATATAGCGAAGATCCGCGGTATGAACTGTTCCTAGAGAAGAAACAATCACTGCAATAAGTACTCAGTCCAATAGACTTAATAACTCCTCCGATTGGTTGACTGTCCAAGTAAGGAAATTCGGTACGAGTCATCCTAGCTCAATGCTGATTCCAGCGATGTCGTATTCCTTTGGAAGATTCCACGAAATCATAGTTGGAAGATCCCAGACTTTGTTCCAAACTTGCTGGACCTATCATTGAAGTTAAACCAAATCAGGGGACTTTTGTCGACAAATCAATTTTATTTTGATGCGAAGTTACTTATAGCAAAATCTCCAAGTCGAGTTAGACGTGACCCCATCTGCGTAGAACAAACAAGTACCAACCATTACCGGTGGAAACTCTGAATTTAATCTCAGGTTCAAAAACATTGATGGTAACAGTGTCATGGTGGGAACTCGAACTCGAATCGGCATTTGGAACGATTTGCCTTCAATCGAAGTAAGCCAGAGGGAACTACGAGGTGCTTTTAAGAAGCGTGCTGGATGTGATCTAGTAGAGAAGTGCAGGTTACAAAATCAAATAATTGTACCGCCCATTGTAACACAAGCATACCAAATGTGACATAGAGGGCGTTAATCAGCTATAGAGTCCTGGAGTTCTAATATAATATTCCTGAAAATAATGGGAGAAGTTCAACATTCCATTTCACTCCTACCTTTCCAGGAATCTATGAATTGACAGTTTCTTGATAATTTAAGGGTGCTTCTATGTGAGCAATTCGAGGTGATTGAAGATTGTGCATTGAAATCTCTTTCCAAGTGGAGTGGGTTCTCATGATCCCAATCGGAATTTCATTCTCTATGCCAATGATATATCGATGAGTTTGAAGTATATATTTATAATCGTTGGGGAGATTAATTTTCCTATGCCAGCAGACAACCTTGAACACGACAGCCTTTCTTGCCTTGGAATGGTCAAGTTGGTGGGAATTGTTCCGAAAAATGGAACAATATGCCCCGTAGTGGTCAAAGTTACAGTCGAGATCAACCAAAAACCGAATGATCACCAAGCTGGATAACATTAATTCACATAGTGTATCTTATCTTATTTCAACAGCCAAGACGCTGGGACTACAGTAATCCACAAACTTTCAAGTCACCACTTAACCTGAATCCAGACTGAAACATATTCACTCTTTCAGTCTAAAAAAAAATTGCGAAAGGATTGGTAGCTAATGCATTTTCAGAAACCTGCATATCTCAATGAAGACCTTAAAACATTCCAAAAACAATTAATTTTGAGAATTCAAACAAGCTTATAGCTTCAGGAGATGTTTATCGAAATAATGTTGATAAAATTATCTGAATGATTTAGTTTTGCACAGACACTCGTATCCTATCAGGCTCTATGGTCCCTTTTAAAGCTTCTGATCTGATTCAAGCTTATCGATTGAAATGGAACCCGCTTGAGAATAAAAAGGAAAAACCTCTATGAATTTTGGGATAAAAAAATCGCGAAAGCCATCATGCTGCCTGCGGAAGGTGAGCCAATAGTCAATCTTGCCTCCCAAGAATATTTCAAATCAGTAATTTTGAAGACAGTTAGCAGTCCCGGTTTATTACCATTCATTTCAAAGGACAATTCAAAATGACACCTACCAAGTCGTTGGCTTTTTTTGCAACACAGCAAGAGGATTAATGACTGATTTGCAATCAAGAAAACAGAATTACAGATCCAAAAGGTTGAAATTATTCATTGGAGCGATATGAGTTTGCAAGTACGTGAGACATGATTAAGATTGGATGTTTTTGTACGCTAATATGTAACAATTCGAATATCCCTAAATCAGTAATTTTTTGAGGCATTAAATTAGTGTACTTTAGTACTCTAAATAAGTTCTTTTACCGAGAGAATTTGAAAAAGAATATTGCAATCCGTATTAATTCCTTTTTTGGTCTTTTAGCGTGGTATATCCTATCCGCTAGGGGTGAATATGATAGCACAACTATTTTTTCTGAATTCCTCTTCAAAACCCCATCAAGTCAGCGCATTGTTGTCGATCCTAATGATAGGCGATAACCTCTGTAACCTATTTGGCACTGTAATTAAGCGACTATTCCTGGCGGTGGAAACCCTATCACAGCTTTTTTTTTGAAAATTTTTGATCCAAACAAATCAATTAGTTTTTTGATCGATTCGGAGGGCTTGTTGAAACAATTGCTTTTACTTTTTCGGACCAAGGTGCCTATCGAATAGAATCAAAGTGGAGCGCACAGGCAATGAAATTCTAAATTCAAATCAATGAATGTGAAAGTAGTTACCTGGTCCACAGTCTTTAACAAAGTGCATATTCTTTTGCCAAACAGATCCAATCTCCTTGGTCGCAGATCAGCCCAACAGTTCAAATGTTCGAATTACATTTTTGAATGGAAAGCTTCGAAAAAAGGAATACCATGGAGCCAAATAACATCAATCTAGAATACAGCAGTAAATAGCTTATTCCTGGTCTCTTTTTATTTTCTTGGAACAAATGGTGAAAAAGAATCGGCGAAACTAATGTATTAGACAGAACTACTTCATTCGAGAATAGCTGACATCAATTTCCTGCTAACCAATAACAATTGTCTGTTCCAGAACCTTTCCACTACATTTTCTACCACGCTGCTAATTGTCAGGAAAATTGGAAATATTAAAATCCGGGAGAATCAACCCAGTGATATTAGGATACGGAAAACGATGAAATACTACAATCAAGACTTAAATGCATGGCGAACTATTGACATAATTTTTGAAACAGATCCATCACTAAATCCCGTGATTGCCCTAGCTAATCAAATCATTACCTTAAAATACTTTTCCAAACCAGATTATCGTTAGCCCTTCCCACGAAGCCTTACAGATTGTGACAGCTTTGATGGGGAATAAACCATAAACTGCTATAACGCTCTCGACTTGTTTTTTATCGAAGGCTTGGAACGATACACCAGCTCTCCAAGCAGGTGAACAAGTATCCTGATTTTAAGGGTTAAAAAGCCGGAAACATATTCTTGATCCGGATTCTAGGAAATTGCTCCAACTCATTTGGTTTTTAGTTCTCTTGAATAAACCACTCAACAATTTTAGTATTTTGTAATTGAGGAATTATCGGAGAGCAATGTATCCCCTCAGGTTATAATAGACGGAAGTTTCAATATTAAATTTCCAGAACCACATCTATCTGGAAACTATAGAATAATGAAAGCAAAAAGGACACTAGTTACAAGCAGGTATTTTTACAAAATGTGACTGAGATTCCAATTACTTATTCCCTGGAGGAATTTATTTTGTGGAAATCTACCAGTGAAATGATTGTAATGTCCTGAAGCAAATGAAAGTTTAGTCCAAGTTTAGAATCATCAACTTAATATTCCCAGCACATTATCTATTTGTCACTCTATGAAACCTTCTGTCACTCAGAAGACTAGTCAAGCCTAAGAATTTACACTTATCCAATATCACCACTGGAAATGAAAGAGATCAAACAGCAAGGAGAGTTTTTTTAATTACAGAAGCTGTGATTATTCTTTGATAAGGAGCATGAAGGCCTTCACTACTGCCTTCTGAAAAATTAATTGATCCGTTGAGTTAGTTGAATCCTATATATCTTTTGAGCGAATTATTCGAACAGGATTTTTTCGGTAATCTACTTATCAACTAAATATTTTTGGAATGATCCTTGCAAGGTTGTTTTTCGATGGGTTTAAATGCATATAATCAAGTAGTACGTACCGGTCAAATTCTAAATCCAATATCTTTGGACCTCATCAAACCTAGATGTTCAGCCCGCAAACAGCACGCAATGCCGATTCACCTAAGGAATTTGGAATTAAAGAGCTATTGCTATCATTGAAGTTTCCAATATGTTTCCACAAAACTTTTGTGAATATGGACCCCGGAGCAATTATTTCTGCAACAATTGATTTGGCCTGATGAAATGTGAATCAGATAATGCGGAGATTTGACAATAACGGACAACAAACTTTCTCAATTCATAACCTAGATATATCAGTTACTGAGTCAGGAATCTATGAGTGTCCCTGTATTTAGTATCATTCACAGCGATCATAAAAAATTGTGAGTGGGGAGAAATAGGTCTAGAATTGAGATTACCCCAAATAAAGTAGATTTTTAACATCCTTCAACTCTTTCAATCTGGAGGTTTATTCATTTACTCGCACGAATCTTAACCAGGCCCCTAATTTTTGAAGTAACACGCGCAGAAATGCAAGTACAGTAGATTATTATCACCGGTGAGTCTATCTGAATTAACATCAATCTGGGATCTATAGTTTTAGGATTTGACCACCTATTTCTGGTCCTCTTTGTCCCTGAATTAAAATTCTAGATGTATCGTAAATTCAAAGATTTCATTTTCCGCCAAAATTTCTTCGAAGAAACTTGCCAGGGACAAAGACTTAACAAAGCAGAAATTGGGACAGTCGATCCCTGCGCTGCAGAATCAGTTGGTTTGATAGCTCAGGAATATTATTCGGTACGGATCATTTTTTGACGACCTAACGACTTTGGTAGTTTTTCCTTGATGTCCAACCTCTTTGGAGTTTATCTTGCGATCAGATTCCAGTTTCATTTGAAGTAGAACCCCCTCACTTTCCTTTCTTCAGGCAGTAATCTCTTATTGCGGAAATCCATTTGCCACTGATGCCTGATTTGCTCAAATAGTTGTATGATCTTGATTTTCAGAATTATCGGTCCCAAATTCAATTGGTGTGTTAACTGGACTTAAATGGAGTTCAAAGTCAATTGACTGCTGAGTTGAAAATAAAAAGAGTATTTCTGCTCGATCAGAAGGAACTTATGGTCGCATTCTTAATTCAATTGGGCCTGTCATTAGGATTTGATCGTTTGGTGTTTTACTCATGCGAAGTAATGGAATCGTCTCGGCCATGTCAAGAGAGTTATAAGTTTGGTCCACTTTAGTGAGAATCGACTACTATTTAATGCCCGGGGAATTTCATTTGCTTATGAATGTAATTTTGAGGATCAATTAGTGTCGCCACAATCCGGTTTTATAAACCAATTCCAGCCTGGCTCTTATAACCCTAGTCGTAGAGAAGTGGCGGAAGCGTTGTAACTATAAGCAATCGGATTTATCATCGAAAAGAGAATGTAGCTTTAGAGTCTAGTTATCCAAATGCAATAAAGCCAGGCAATCCGCGAAAAGAATTCTTGATCTAACACGAATTTTCTAGTGGACAGCTTAAAGTCCTCTATTCTTCACGCAGCTGGTGGATATCCTGGAGCTATTTACATTTCTGTAACACATATCAGAATTCTAGAGGTTTCTATCAGCAAGAATACAACTGTCATCCCCATGATATGGAGATTGAGTCTTACGCGCGCGGCCGAAACTGGAATCGCCCAAACTGGGACTTATTCTATTCGAATCGACTAAGCAATCCTTCGAGAAGAAAATTACAAAAGTCAATGTGATTTATCTAGCCCATTGATAGCAAGTAATTTAACCTATTTCATATTTAGGAAATTTTTTGAAACGGTAAAATATTCAGTTTTAGCAGACTTAAATCTGTAATCTTGCTCTCAAAGACCAATTTTCAGTCAGGAAGAAATTGGGGGGTTCTAAGTTACACTGATTTGCATCCTGATTAGCTTTTATACATTAATTGCTAAGTTGGCAAGTCATCCAAATAACCCAAAAGCGATCTTCTCCTCTCAAGCTTGGAACTGAGCTTAGTGACAGAAAACTATTATTGTTTTCGGAGAGTAGTAGGTACTATCGGTGGTGTGGATCTAATACTGATATTTTACAGGCTGGTTAGTCACCGCAGTCCTACTGGGGAGTCTCTTACGATCGATCAGGGATTCGCAATTTCAGAATCTCAAGTGCTCATTTAATGCATCGAAGATACATTTGTCCCTTGAGTGTCAGAACGTGGCTGAACAATCTAGCGTACGAGGTGAGATTAGTGTGGAAGTGTTAAGAGGACCTAATTAGCCTATTTTTACCTGATTATGTGGATCTGCGGTGAAATCATTCGTAAAGCTTACCGCAAATAACCGGAAAACGTCAAACTTGAAATGCCTACAGCTTCATTTGGACGGAATCAAAAAATGGGGAACGTAATAGGAAAATGAAAATGATCTCATCGCCCTGTCACTGAAGGTTTCTATTCGATTTGAGATTTTTTGGACTTCGGGGTGGTGAAAAGATTGCTTATTACAGGACACTTTTGTAGGGCTGCTTTGGATTTTAAAATCATCAATCGCTACATCCGTCTGGTGACAGCAATCCATCAGAATCTAAGTTACAGATACGCCCCTAATTGGGGAAATTATTTCATGCAAAAAGCAAGGTTCAATCTACTTCAGTAGTCCTGGTTTAGCTTCAACATTCTAATTGAATCTGGATAACACTCCAAGGACTGGGATCCTGATGAGTTTTATTTAGCGCCATCGACCGAATATTTCAGGCTGTACATCTGATGAAATTGCGTTTTTGAAATACGGGGAATCACCAAAGATTCAGGCTACTATTCTTGCCAAGCCTGAATGATTGCATGGAGTTATAATTTTTGGAAGCTTTCAGTCACTTCCCTGACTATCTTCGATTCCCTATTTCGTGTGGATGAATTAGGATTTCTTCAAAGTTTCAACTCTCCCGGGTCAAGTTTTCACTTTTTCTAATATTGAACCACAAGTCTATAGCAATTCGTTTTTTTTTGAAATGGTCGAGTCTACATCTCCTTGATCTTAGATGCTAAAGGAATCCACGCAATACTAATCCTCCGCTAATCCAAGTTCCAAATCTCTTTGGATTGTTACCCGAAGATTGTTTTCTGAGGGCTCACACCGGAATAACTCAATCTTGGCAATTCCCTGACGGAGACGTCAAGGGGCCTTTCAGAATTCTTTCTCTACGCGAGGGGTAGTTTTTTCTCAGATTAGTAGCTCAGGATTCGTTATCATTTTGACTTGTTTGGAGTTACTTACCTCGCTGAATTGAATAATCGATGTTTTTTTTCTGCCCCATATCCAGTTTCAAGAATTCCTCAATCGCGCGAAAACCGCTGCATAGATTTCACTGTTCGCCAGATCTCTGAATATCGTGAGCGAATTTGAGAGGCTCAACCTGAAAACAAGTCATAGATCTCTTATTCACCTTGACCTATCGCTGACGGATCCTCGAAATCTTTGGGCATAATGACCTTTTGTACTCACCGAGGCAAGGAGATTATTCCCTGCTTAGGTGAGCCTGCCAATCGGCATCGGGAGTCTGTCCAAAACTCAAACTTCAAAGTAATACTCTTTCTACTACGGATTTCAATTTGAACGATCTTTTTGGAAGAAGACTGGTTTTTGGAAATATAGATCTATCAAGCAAAAATCGATGGCGTAGATCCAGAATCTTACCAAGCATTCGGTGGTCTTAGAATCGAAGAGGGAATTATGTGCGTGGAAGAAGAATACTCTTTCTGCTCCCACCCCTCGGAGTTTTTCAATTGATAGTGCACTCTGGAGTGGTTTTGCCCCTGTCAACGCCAGTATCCTTTGAAAATCAATGCAAGCAGTCTTAACTGTACCGATGATTTAGATAGCAAAACAAAATTGTCCCGGCCAGGGTTTTCGCAAAGTGTTTTGGAAAACCAATACTGAGTGAAGTGTCGCGCGTAGAATGTGATCTGTATGACCTCTCGAATATCCGATCAGATCTCACTCACTTTGACTGATGCATTGGAAACTGAGGTCAAGTGAAGAAGGTACTTATTGAGGTGGTTGCTTATATCGTTAGGCCTGCGCAATCCGGAAGCAATCTAATGGCAGTCACTAATTTCACGCTACTTGACCTTCCCGAACTTCAGATCGATACATCATTTGTTCGAAAAAAGAATACAGTGTCCTCCATTGACTCCGGAGAATACAAAGTCGTATGGAATGGTATTATGAAGAACATATATCTCACAGCAACGACTTTTCCAAACATCAGAAGGTAGGCACCCCTACACACTTCATGCACCACTATTGATGGATGCCGTATTTGAGAAAAGCTTTACAATATTGATGGTTGTGAAGTTTGGAAGTAGTAATATCCCAATGCATGTGTCGGATTCTGAAGGGACTTTAGAGTTCTTGTATCCGAGGGAGTTTGATGAAGGTTCCCGAGTTTACATATCACCGACGGGAGCATTGATTCACTTCGAATCAATTAAAAGAAATTCAATTCGAATATGCAATTTTGAATTGGGATGGAAGGTTACCAAGGTCAATATGTTCCATAACGGAAACCTATGCGGTGGTTTTTACATCCTTAGAAATACAATTATGGGTGAAGGAAAAAGCTTTATGCAGGTCCCTTTTTGTAATCTTTGAACATCTGTTTTTTTCATAAATTTTTATTAACGGAAAGCTCAGTGATTTTTTTTTCGCTATTTTGAGCCGTTTCAATAAAGTTTTTTTTAACCCAAACCCAAACCTACTATGACCGTAAAATCAACGATTTGGCACTCTTCAACGCAAGTTGTTTTGCGCTCATTACCCACCGGCTTTACTTTGCATTCGTGCAGGTATACTTCCTGAATTGGGGGGATAACCTTTGGCCTGAGTGCCGAGCTTGCTCATCAATTCGATGGTGGTTTTTAGATTTCCAATCTCAATGATGCTTGGAGGCTTGCTTTATCACAAAGTAGGTCCGCTAATATTATGCGAGTTGCATTTGTGGCTCATACACTAGTATTTGTTGACCATTTTTTGCCTGAATGGATTATACACACTTTTTAATTTCAACCTTGTTTATTGGTTTGGGTAATGGCTGTACAGAAGGCTGCATGTAATCCAATGATTGCCGATATGTACACAGGAGTGAAAATGAATAAAATGCTAAATCGCTTCCATATGTTGGTTCCAGGCGGAATTGGGTGTTGGGAAGTTTTTTGATCTCCAAATTACATGACGATCTTAATATGGGGCTGGGAGCTGCAAATCTGATCATGATGGTTCCCTACGGTCATCTATGCATTTGTCCTATTCTTTGGAAAAGACATTCCCTAAAACCAATAGTAAAGGGTTCCTCTTCGATGTTGAGATCTTAAGGCAATGCTTAAGCCAGTATTCATCTTCTTATTTAATTCGCAATGGCATGTGATAACCGCCATTCTTCAAGAGTTTGGTCCACAGTCAGTGGGTAGGTTTAAGTCATGGGATCACCGGCGAAGCAAGTCCAATGTTGACTTCTTGCCTGAACTACTTGAGTGATGGCAGTGGCAAGGTTCTTCGCCGGGCCAGTATATCTCTTAGGTCAAACAGGTGTTCTTTTAGCAGGAGCCATGTTTAGCACTTTAGGAAATCTATTTATTTAGCACTGTCAATGGAGAAATTGGCTTGATGTTGCCCAGTAATTTTTCATTAGGCGTAGGATACTTTCTGGCCGTTAATGGTTTGGAGCTGTAGCACAAAGAGTACCACTTAGTGGAGCGCTTTGGGTATGTCAATTTTCGGTGGATAGAATTGTTTTTGCCACGCTATTTTTCAACCATAATTGGCGGCTGGATTGATGGCTCAATGCTGCCATGTCAAAGCAGCAGGGGCTATCCGTAGCCCGATTGGAATTGGCAGCTGGACAGGAAACTTTTGCAAAAAAAATCATGCTTCCGCAATCATACTGATGCGTACTCTTCACGATAATTCTTCTTTTGGCAATAAGAATTCAAAATCAACAGTCCGCGATACTACGAATACACTAATTTAAATTTAAAAAACTAGCCTTCGGGCTGGTTTTTTTTTTTGCTCTACTTTGTTTGATTCCCCAAGTTGAGTTAAGATTTCATTCGCTCCAATGCAAATTATTCAATATGAAAAGAACACTTCAGCCACTTGGGCATTGCTATTTCTATTCATTCACTACTTCTCCTTGTCACAGCAAATCTCCTGGAACCGATTCAAATGTCCATGAAGACCAGCGATATTTTCATTCTGCTAAAGAGAGCCTTTCTTTGATAGCAAGATTACGCGTGGTAATTATTCCATCGATTGGGATTGGAAGAGGAGCAAATCTATTTTGACAAACGTGCGAGTCAAGGATTCATGTAGTCCAAGCAGTTGCATAGCAGAGCGAGATGGCCTCATGACCCCAATGCAAAATGGTGATTATAACCCTTTATTGAATGAAGCCTATTCAAAGAGCTAATGAGGCCTATTGGAATCATTTGTAGACGCCATTATCTCTTGCATGTAGAGCGGAATATTCCATCTTGCTCGTTACTTCCTACATGGGCTGATAAACTAACAAAAGTCTAATGCTGGGGCACTGGACCTGAAGATTCTCAATTTACATTCGGCATATGACTTCGGTAAATGGATCGGGCGGACGATCGGCAATGCAAAAATTACATCATTTGGGTCTTGGGGTGGAGATTCGAGAATCCGCAGAAAAGACTCCTGATGATGTAGCGTTTATGGAATCAGATGGCAAAGAAATTCCCTAGAAATACAGAATTCCCAATAACAAGCAGTTGATACCTTCACCTCAGCCCTCCGAACTGGAAGGGTATTTTTCAATTGTTTTCATCAAAGAAGCAGGTTTGGATTTCAATATGCTCAAACAGGTTCATTGTCAACCACCTAATTATCAAAAAAATTGCGCAAATTGATTTAGCGCTTAGCGCCAATAAAACCAACATTAGTGGTGAGGCCGATTGTATTGAGGAACATCCAAATTGCTTCAATGGGCAAAGGAACTTGGCTACAGCGAGCGACAGATATCAGGGAAAATATGTCTGGAGATGTCTTTGCAGGTGCGCCGGTCAGACTTAATGGTGGTCATGCAAGTCTGGCAAAATGTACCCGATCTGTGGATAAAACACGCAAGTAAATGCTCCTTAAAGCCATGGAGGTCTTTCGCTCGATTAGAGGCTGCATCAGGTAAAGGAACTTGAAGTCATTGATGCTTAGTCGACCTTAATTTTGAAGAATTCAGATCAAAGTTTGATTGTGGGAGAGCAAGCAAGCATGAAACTTATTTTCTAGTAACGCGCGATAAAAGCGGAGTTACGCCCTTTTTTAATTTTTCCTGACGCAAAAGAAATTTCAATTGATCTGAAAATCTAGCTGGAAAACTTTTAAAGAATAACCTGGGTTTGATCCCTCGAACTGGGTTATTGATTTATAGGAATGGAGGGGATCCACTTCCAAAAGAACGAACTTATCCTATTAGCCTCCAATCCTAGTCTTCTGGAAAGAGTGACCGATTGGCGTTATTGATTATTGATTCTTTGGATTAATTCCACAAGTATAACTTTGGTAATCCCCTTGAATAATGACCAAAGCTTTACCGGGATCATCTAGGTAAGGTGATTGCCTTGGTACGGCTTGCTAAATTCAATATTTTCCATTGCTAAGACAAGTAGTTCGTTTTTGTGAGCAATATTGGTAAAGGCCATTGATTTCCTTATCATGCCACTAATTTGGTATCTTCTAAAGGCTTAACCCCCACAGTAGAATAAGTTAGAGAAAGGAATAAGTTTTTTCATTTTTAGGTATATAAAGAGCCTGAATAGATGGACTAAAAATATGAGGAAATTATTATTTCTAAATAAATATGGATTCAAAGAACCAAGAGAGAAAAGAAAAAAAGCTCAGTTGGAAATCGCACTGAAAAAGCTATTACCTTATGACCTCGTCAGATTCATCGATAGCACCGCGGATTGAAACGTCTTGAACTTACTGAAGGTCAGGAAAATAAAAAAGCTCAACTTAACAGTTGAGCTTTTGTGACCTCGGTAAAGATTCAACTTGAGAACCTCCTGAGCTGTAATCACGGTGCTCTATTACAGTTGAGTACCGAAGCCGTATTGATTTGCAAAAGGTAATTTTAAATCCATTTTTTCCAAATAGTCGTTTGCCAATAATAATTCTTGACTTCTAGAAAAGTTTCCCTTGTCCTAACTTAAGAATAATTTAGATCAAATACAGGGTAAATCACTTTAAGGATTTTCTATTTTTTGCCGGAATCCAAAGCACAAAAAGTAATTATTTTGATGAAAAAAATATTCACATTCTTGTCGCTCTTTTACTTGTTCAAGGAGTTTTGCGCAACGAGACTACCAAAATGCCTAAATAATCGCGATTGGAGGCAG
>Ga0163217_1050535_pt1 | contig 21679 bp, 15 predicted proteins | sample SynspAceP_FD_185933 | JGI IMG/M metagenome (GOLD analysis project Ga0163217, IMG submission 185933) | Saline lake microbial communities from Ace Lake in Antarctica - Synechococcus sp. Ace-P (PacBio error correction) | ecosystem: Environmental > Aquatic > Non-marine Saline and Alkaline > Saline ...
AAAGAGGGAGATGCTTTCCCCCGTCCCTAAAAAACAAACAATTTTTTCCCCCCCCCCAAACAATATTTTTTTCTGAAATTTTACTTATCCCGCTCGAAAAAGATTTGCAAATTCTCGGTAAATTACAAACTAGCTTAAAATGGGTAAAATTGAAGGGTTCTAGCAACTTCTTCCTAGCCCAATAAGCCAGTTTTTTCTGACACAATACCTTGTAAGGTTGACCTTCTTTAAGAAGCGCAGTCCCCTCCCATTCCTTTTTTGGACTGGTGAAAAAAAGATCAAAAGCCAAGAATACCCCCGTTAGCCCCGAGAACCGAATAGGATTAAATGTAAGGAATGGTAAAAAATGGAATAACCAAAGCAATCCAGCAAAAATAACTGCAAGAAATGCCGGTCGAAGAACATCAATTTAATATTTGGAAAGTCCTTCTCTGGAAGATTCAACCAATAATCAAAAGAATCGATTTACAATCTCAGGTGCCATGCTCTCCGTGAAGGGAACTTCAGTTTTTTTACGCTTGGAACGTCGTTAAAGGCCCAATCGCTACGGCCAGCTTTTTGAGAAAATTTCCGCTGCTTGTAGCCTTCCTCCGTATATTTGGGGAAGCTGAGAGATTTTGTAAAGACACCTCCAAAAAAGCTACGCCAAGTGCCCACTAATAATTACCAAAATGGAATCCAAGATGTAAGTTGATTCTACCCCTCCTAGGATTAAAAGTTTAATATAGCCTGAATTCCCAAAGGCGCCAAGGACAATGGTCACAATACATTTCAGTACGGCGTGAATTAAATTGCATAAACCTGATTTTTTTCCTCTCGAAGTAGTCTGAAAAACCGCGTTGAACCGAGACATCCCGTCCGTTACTTTTCAGGGTGAATGGCATATTATTGACTAACTGATGAAAGAAATGGATACCTGCCTGCAGAATCCATCGATTTTTCGATCATTCCAGGAAGGTGCTTTTTGAAAAAATGAAAGTTTGTAAAAGACTCGATTCCAATCACAGTTAAGATACCAATGTTTTGGGAATATTCATAAGTTGGATTTAATTTCATTGATCTATCGATGAGATCCGCTCACCAATTAATACACCTCCCTCAAAATACACTCTCATGCTCATCGTCTACCTCTTTTGTAAGGGTTTAACCCTTCAAGGATCATTGATAACAAGCTGAATGCCAAATTCGAGAGGAATTAAGATATTGATTTTTGGTAAAAATGGGCCATTTACATTAATTTGATTCCAAAACCCAAGACGGCTCATCAGGATCTGAAAGGTTGGCTGTAAGCAATAGACTAATTTGATTTCCAATCCATCCCCAATACCAAGCATAAAGCATATTAAAAAGGAGTTTGTGCTGTTTTCAAAATAACGATAAATAGCTGCTTTCGGTACTTCCAATTACGAATGCCAACTTTTTAAAATGTAGAAGTTTTCCACTCCTAATTCTTGATAGCCTGGTGCCTTCCGCCACGATTAAAATACCTAATTCTGACTAAAAGGGCTCCTTAATATATAAATCCCACTCACCTGACTTTTTGATTTACTGAGTATAGTTCCTAGTTTATTCAAAAACATCTTAAACGGAGGCTTTTGGAATTGGTTTTAGTAATCCTTTGTATTTGTTAGTGAATGTTTACTAAAATAAAATTTTTTTACTTACTTTTTTAGCCCTGATTGAATAGTCCCCCTATAATATCTCTAAAGAATGATTTCAAGGGTTTTTTTTTCATTTGTTTGCTTCTAGATTTATGCTTGGAGCGACCTTTGATTCGTGAGCTTCAGCCATCTTCTGGCGCAAGACACCATTGATCAGCAGCTTTAATTTCCTGGAAAGTCCATACCTGGATCGGTGTCATGAGATCATTTCCCCCGAGATTTTTGAAAAACTCCTAAAAAAGCTTACAGTCATCACAGCACAGACCGTATGTGTCCAAGATCTCTGTCCAGTCTCGCAACAACCAGTTCGATAATATCCAGTCAAAGGGACTTATACTGCACAAACTAATCGTTTGCCCAAAAAACATTAATTCCGTCATTTATTGATGTTTTAGTATAAATCCAAGCCCAGAGTAGCAAACATGGATGAACTAACAACAATCGATACGCCAACCAACCGCCATTAAGGTCACACATAGCCTCGTCAGGCAATGCAAGGAATCAATCTGAATAAAACGTAGAATATGGCAGGTTATAAAAGCGATGAAGCATCAAAATGATGCCCCAAGCCTGAGATTTTCGATATTTGGGAAATAATACACGCATCGCATCTACTTCCACTATCTCCGGAAAAATATTTATAACTCAGGAAAGGGTAAATAGCTTGGAAATAAGCGGATAATAAGCCTTGCCGATTCAATGAATGAATTAAGGCCTGCTATCAAATAAAACGCAAGCATTCAGCTAACAAAACTTATACTTTTGATCATTATAATTGAAAGTTATTTTGGTTCAAATTGAGAGAAAATAGCTTGATTTGAAATTCACCACTCATTTCTACTCCGTAAGACGCCCCGTTTTTCTATTTATGAAAATTCCAAAAATGATTTTTTAAATTTTAATATCAACCTATAGTTTTTTGGCCGCCATTTGCCCCTATTAATTCTGGCAGTTATATCTAAGCCTTTATTTCCCGAATTGTTTTCTGAGAAGTATCTTTGGGAAATGCAAAAGCCATACCTACTAATTTTTTCCCTCGGTTTAGTTGGCTTTCATTTGGATGACGATTCTACATTCGTAGTTTTTCTTAGTCTTTGGGGAATATGCGAATTGGAAGGTAAAAGATGCTAAACCTAGATTAAAACCGAATCAGTTGGTTTTGCTATAGTAATTAATGTACGACGATTGCCGTCGGAATGTCCTATTCTTGGAGTAGTGCTGACCGATTTCTCACTTTCTTCTATCCCCTATTTTCTAAATATATTACGCGTCCAGGAGGCAGCGAATCTTTTTGCTTTGGGTGCTTTATTTTTTCATTGGGGATTTACACCCTATGCCATCTAACGCGGTACAGCTATGGTTTTTGCCCTTTTTTTTACAGGGGAAAGCAAATTATACGTCTTGGAGTAATGCTTCAAACCTTTTATTGGCGTAGCCCAACAGATTATTTGTAAAGTGGCTTAGATATTGTTGAATTTATTCTCAATGGTTTAGCGGAATGGCCGCAGCCTTAGGGGTTGGGATTCTCAGCCTTTCTGGTGGAATCTTAGCCTTCTTTTCCCTGATTCAATCCTACTGTTGCTCAAGCTGGTATCACAGCTTTGATACTTTGACATTGTATTAATTTCCTCAGCAACGGGAATTGAAGAAAGGTATCAAAACCCTCTTGATCATTTGGCTTTCCTTTGGGCCATTGTTTTTCTTTATTCTTGTTTGGGTAACTGCTGGAAATGTGGGCAGTTTCATGAGCGAGGCCTTGGAATGTATGTCGAATTTCCTAGACTCAGTATTCAGGCTCTCAGGCTCAGGCCTTCTAATTGGACCTATGACTGGTCTAACGCTTTAATTTGCTCTTTGTGATGGCTGGCGCCGATTACTGCACTTTTTTTAGGGAAAAATGCCATTGGGAGAACGATTAGGAGAATTCCGTTTTACACAATTGGTTCTTACCTTGCGCTGTTTTTTTGTTTATTTGGATGGCGTATCTCGGAGAAGTACACTGGAGTTGGCTACCTTAAAAATCCGAATTATTATAAAGAATGCCTATTTGACAACTCAGGCCGAATCGTCATGCTATCAGGGTTATTCAGATGAATGAAGGATATTTCAATTTATTCGCCCAACTATTCATAGTAGGAATATTTCATTTCCTACGTACTGCACGCAGATTTCTAGCACTGATGCAATAGCTCAGCATTATAATGGAAAGAAGCGAATTGAAGATGCTTTTCATGTCTGACATGAAATATAAAAAGTCCTTTGGGGGTGGTTTAATTGGGTTTTTGCTTGGGTGATGAATTCTTTTTTTCAGGAATCAGATGGAGTTCGTTAATTTTATCCGTGATCGGAGGACTTCCAGCTATGTTTTTCCTCGGCTTTATAATGTGGATCGTTGTTTTAATCCTTTATCAATTCCTAAAAAATGTTGGGACATAAGGTCGATATTTCAGTTTTCCCAACATATAAGGTAAGTACTTGAATTCGAAGCTCATAGGAAGTAGTGCAATATTTAAAACTAAGACCATGACGTAGGTACATCCAAGAGCTCGGGCCTTGTATACCAATAAACACATTAAGTGCTACTAAAGCGTAATTACTAAGGCCACAAAAAAGGCATAGCTTGAATGTAGCATCGCTCCCGCTAATAAAAATCGGTTCTGGATTAAGATTTGCATGACAAACTTTACCGTTTGAATTGACTTGAGACAGTTTTTTTTAAAGCTCATCATGGACCCTGAAACAAACTTCCCTTCTACATGGGTGGACATTTAGCTCCCAAAAATTGCTCCAAAAGCACTTTTTCTTTTTCATATTTTTTTTAAAATGGTTTTCTCTCTTGCAATTGCTAGTGCCCTATTGTGGTAAAGAGGTGAATTAATCTTCATGTTATTTTATTCTGGTGTATTCAAAAAAAAAAAAGAGGCTTTCACCCCTTTTCAATAGTTATAGCATTCATCCAAATCATAGTCTTAACCGCCGACCCATTGAAAGCAATCTTCGATGGTGTTAGTATTCGAGTGTAATCAAGATCTTTCACTTGGAAATTAACATTCGCTCTAAGTATGTGGATTGAATCTAGTTGACGGATTCCTTGATTTTATCAAGGAGGTATTTTCTTCCTACTCGAAGGTTATCCAAGTGAGATAAGGCATGCTATCTTAAGCCTTTAGGTTTAATCACAACTCCGAGCTTCACAACGTAATCTTCCTTGGTTTTCAGGTGATCGCAGCGGACTTCTCTCAGCGCTCTTTCCTTGATCTCGGCGAAATGCTGGAGCGTGGGCTACATCAAGTTTCTGTTTAGTGTGGCCACTCCCTCCAAGTTACTACTCGAATCCTTGGGAATCGGTAGAACGAAAAAGCCATAATCCTTAAGGTTACCCGCAATGGGACCTCTCCGTTAGGAAGATCATCGTCATCCAGCCAACTCCTTTCTTGGTGCATACTTCTTGATTTTCCTGAGAAATCATCTTCGAAAGTCCCCGTCAGTTTTCTATTTTGACTGATCATTCCTCTGCCTGGAGTTTAAGTTAACTTTCATCCCATTGATGGTTTCACCGTCGTTTTCCTGTAATTTCAGTAACAATCCTCGCTGAGGATTTTTCGGCTTTCTTTTTCAGTCTTTGCAGGAAAAGTTGATCCAAGCCAATAATTAAGAGAAATAAATAGCGTTTTCTTCATCTGATGTTTTTTAGTAATGTAAAAAAATAAGCTTAGAAGTCCAATGAAAAAAGAATTTAAAAAAGATTATTAATCTTTTGAAGTCCAGAAGTGAAACCAAAGCAATTGTCCCATTTTTTTGCAAAAAAAAAGAGATTCAAGAAAGAAATTGAACAATTTTCCGCAAAAAACTTCTTATTTTTTAACAATGCTGTAATTTTACCTTGAATATTATTTCAAACCTCAACATGCCTCCAAACCACCAAAATTCTCATTGATTTCGATAGTACATTTACCTCAGTGGAGCAACTGGATATTTATGGAGAACATAAGCCTTGCTTACTGACCCTGATCGAGACGGAAACTTCATCCATCATTGATAATCACAAGATAAAGGAATGGACGGGACTTGAACATTCCGCGAAAGTCTGGAGCAAAGAGTGCTGATTTTGGAAAGCGACGAAAAGTCAAATCAGTGATTTAATTGATGCTGAACTGAAAGTGTCCAAGTCATTTGAGCGAAATAAGGAATTTCTTCAAGAGAAAATGCTGGTGAATATTTACATATCTTCCAACGGTTCAAAGATGTTCTATCATTCCCTATTGTTGCAGATATGGTACCAAGAATCTAATGTCTTTGGCGAATGAATTCGTTTATGATGAAACTGAAAAAATCATTGATTTTAATCGAAGACAACCCACTTTCTAAAAACATGGGAAGCTGAAACAATTAGCGGATCAATCTAGACGAGAATATTATGTGGATCGGGATGGGTATACTGTATGAATTTAAGGCCTCAGGTCTAGCGAACAAGTTCTACGCCTTTACGGAGAAACGTTAAGCCGCCCTCGCGTGACTTCTCAGGGCGATCAATCGCGCCAAGTTTGGATGAAATCCTTTATGTAAATAACCTAATATGAAAATTTTCCTACCTAAGAGCCCGTATCAATGGTTTTTTGCTTGAAAATGTCCACCAGATTTGGGTTAATCTTTTCAAATGAAGAAGGATATGAAGTTTGAGGTAGTTAAGCTCTGCAATGAGTGAAGAAGAGCTTTGGTGACAAAAATCAAAAATCTCTCGATCTAGGATTCGTTTTCTAAAAACCAATGTCACCAAGAAGGTTCTTGAAAATGCATCGCCTTTTTCCATCGCGCTTTTGCATCGGTACCAAGCAGATGACTTGTGACTTGTCAAGAAAAGGGAATTGCCGTTTTTAATGCCCTTTTTAGCAATACCCGCTCGGTGGTAGAATAATGGCTATTGCCGAATTATTTTTCTTTTAATGAGAAATCTGTGGCACAAGTCAGTAGCAATGCATCAAGCGAAAATGGGAATGAATCCGTCTAGTGGAAGTTTTGAGATACGTGTAAAAAAACTAGGAATCGTGTTTACGGAAATATGGTTGCGCAGCTTTCTGTTCTGGCAGAAAAATATGGGTATGAATGTATTCTATTTATGATGTTAAATCGAACGAACTTGCACAGGCAATTCCAACAAAATAGAATTCACTGGATCGAGTTCTAAAGACTTGCGAATGTCATTACCTTCATATAAGACGGCCAGAAAAGACCATGAAAATCTGATGACCAATCGAAAATAAACGCTGATGAAGAAAGTGCGATTTTGGTTAACCTGAGCCGTGTCAGGTGGTTGAAATCTCTGCCTAAAAAAAATTGCCATTCTTTCCTGGCCACGTTGGCAGGATGTGCCAGAGATTATTCCCAGAAGAGCCTAAAAATAATTCAGAGACCTTTCGAATCTGAATTGATCGGTTTTTTGCCGATACCATCCTTACACCTCATATAGGTGGGTAGTACCGCTGAGCTCAGGAAAAATATTGCCTGCGTTTGGTGCCAGGTAAAATCATGGAATACTACTCAATACCGGTAAATGACCTACAACTCTCGGTGAAACTTCCCCGAATATTCAACTTCCGTTCTTGAAGATGCGCATCGCTTGAATTCACCTCACCGGAATGAACCCAGGAGTGTTTAGCGAAAATTAATTCAGATTTTAGCGAGCATGAAGTGAAATGTGGGTCAATATTTGGAAAACCAAATGAGGAATAGGCTACGTGATTACAGATAAAATAAAAGCCTATTTCTCTGATGCCATCAAACGAATTAAAAGAAAATACCTGGAACCATCGCCGATTTAGGATGCTGTATTAACCAAAAAAACCTCGTTCATCGAGGCTTTTTTGGGTAAGGCCTTTTTTTAATTACTAAAAAATCGTCTGTGGTAAATTGATTTGCCCAAATTGGTAATTCAAATGACGTAAAGATGAAGCAAGGAAAAAAGTAGTGGTCCATCGATGCCAAAAGACTTCCAAAGGATAATTCCTGAAAGTAAACTGTCATCCATTCCTTCCAGGCTACTAACTTGGTTTTTCAAGAATTTGATTTCTTCCAATAGCTCGTATCGGAGGTATCATCTTTTTCCTGCAAATTCAAACTCTCGATTTCCGTTGATACTCATAGCCTCTATTTCTTTACCTATACAATGCTTCAAGTTTCCTATAAGATGTAGCGGCAAGTTTACTGCTGAATTTGTTTATCTGACCAGAATGTAGTCCAGAGATTTCCTCATCTTCATAATTTTTCGATTTCTTTCGACATCGATTAGATCCCGGGTCAAAAAGTGTAATAAGATTTTCACTTTAAAGTTTAAAAATTAGGTGAATTATTTTCATTAAGCTTTGCCATCTTGATGTCGTATTTGTTTTTTGCGTACCCAGGCCCATGTAACATTTCGCAAATCTGGGCCCAATCCTTATCTTCAAAATGTACAAGACAACTGAATGTTGCTATATAATTTTCCAAAGGTCATCGAGTTGATTACTTCATAATTACAATTCATCCCACGAAAGCTTGGACAGTGCATATCACAAGATTTTTAAAGCGTGAAAACCCATTACTGATAGCTTCCCCAAGAGGCTAGGCTAAGTGCGGCTTCTTTTATTCTAGGATCGGTTCCAAGTGCCATTTGCTTTTTCTAATCTCGAATATCTTTCGTACCACCCAGATAATGAGGTTTTGGTCCATGATCGACTACACAACATCCTCGTTGCCGGATTTAGAAAGAGGGGGCTGGATCGATTTCTCTTTCTTTAATGTCTCCAAAGAGTTGTGAACCTTCAAAAAGATTTTTCGGTCTACCATCTACAAAGAATCCTTTTCCGAGCTTTCGACTTCATTGACGGCTCCCCCCCCCCCCCTGGAAAATTGCCCCCCCGGCGAGTTCCACCCATACTTTTTGAAAAATCCGATCAGATCATTTCTCCAGAAATTTGTCTTGGAGGAGCCTGAGCTGGTTTTGTTTTTTTTGAGTAAGAACAGCCAAGGTTTCAAACCACTTCTCCAATCGATTCTAGCTTTTTTGGATGAAAGTCCTTGACGGCTGCCTCTGTCAATCGATCAAAATACTGAGTTATTGGAACATCGTACCTACTTTGACTAGTAATTCTGTAAATAAAACTACTGAAGAATCTGGATCTACTTTTAGATTTTGCATACGGTTTAGGATGACTTTAAAAAAATAATAAAGTACTTCAATGTAATTGAAGTACTTTTAAATAGCAACGATTTTACATCCTTCATTCAGGATTCCAAATCACATTTTCGAGCTCCAAATTTTCCCTCGTTTTTGGAAGAAGGCTTGCTGTTTGAAGAAGATTCTGAAGTCGTAATATATGAAGCCGGCCTTGGGCTTTATCTTGACGAGATCTGAGGCTTATTTTTAGGTTTTTCTCCTCACGCTTTGCATTCGATTTATACCGTTTGAGTTTCCACCTCCTTTTAGCTTCACCACCTGTGAAGGTGGGGCTGTTCCATACCAGCCGGAAGTGGTTCGTGTAAAACCTGCATTCCGAATCAAATTTCTCTATTCGGACAAACTTGTGTTGGTCCTTAAGGAATTAACAATGTGATCGCCTCTCCTTCTTTATCCGCTCTTGCAGTTCTTTCCCCAACTACGGTGTAAACATAAGTCCTTCAGGATCCAGAAGGAGTATCGTATTAAATGATCAATCAATACAACAACATCTATACCCCCGCGAGATAATATCGGTTCCCACAAGAATCTTAACTGCCCATTTTTGAAGGGAAGCCATGATTTTCCTCGCTCCACTCCTGCCTCTAAATTCGCAGTGACAAATGCTCTACGTAAATTGCTTTTCGAAGGACTTTGAGAGGACTTTACCTTTTCCTTAGTTGATGCAAAAATTATTACTACGCTCGTATTCTTTTGGGAAAGTAATATTTTTTTTACAAGTCCTCCTTTTGAGTACATAGCTGAATACATGGATTTGAGTCACTCCTCAGGCGGTTTGCCTAATGCATGGAGATCTCTACAGGTTTTTGTTGAGAAACTTCAATGCTAAACTGCGAATCTTAGTTGCATGGGTAGCAGAGAAAGGAATGGGGGGGTGCTTCTCTTTTGGTAGTAATGTGCGAGATTTTGCCAAACATATCATCCGAATACCATGTCCCATCATTCGATCATCTTCATCCAAGATCAGAATGTTGGAAAGTGAAAGCTGAAGATCCATTTTGCCACCGCTAGTCAATGCAATTAATCGTCTGGAGTTGCTACTACGATATTCTCTCTAATTCAAGGCTTTCTTTGCTGCCTTCCATACGATCCCATTCCACTCCATAAGATAAGGAAGGAAGCTGAAAATTCCTAAAAAAGTAGGCAAAGCCGCTGAATCGCTGATCGATTTGAATTGCGAGTTCGCGTGGTTGGTGCTAGATTAAAGTATTCAGATTGATACACCACTTCTTATTTTAATTCAGTAAATGTAAGATGAAGGCGGCAGTTTTTTCATTCCGGTTTGGAGCAATGCGATCAAGTCCTATTAAATCCATGATCACAGGGATCGCTTTCTCTGATAGGGGTTGTTTTCATAAACCATAGCAATTCAGGCATCCTGAAGTGAAGGTTCGAATTAAATGATGAGAATTCCAAAGTTGAGGTGATTAGGTATTTTAAAAAGACAGAAGAATTGCTGGTCTTTCAAATATACCTCTGAATCTGAATAAACCAAATCTTTGAAACTTAGCAGCCTTCTAAATGGCAATTTTTATCTCAAAATTGCTTGATCAGTCAATGGCTTATATTTTTAATCACGATCCAATTAACCAAACATTACATGAAATATAAGTTTACTAAACCTTAGTACTCTTTGTCTCTGTTTTTTACTCACGCTTAACCTTAACATACAGCTAAAATTTCGAGCTAAAAGGGAGAATTGTTTGATTCTTGAAATCGCAACAGTTTCTGGATGAGTTAGCGTGACATTGAGAGGTCAAGTATGTGGTCAAATGTCTGTGGTAGGAGGAAATTTACACTTTAAAAACTTGCTTCCGGAATCGCTATGTGTTTCGTTAAATCTTGATGGTATAATAATTATGACAAGTATCAAACTAACTCAGGACATTGATCTGGGAAGATTTTATATGTAAAAATACGGAGGCCAAGGTACAGGTGCGGCACTGCAAAAAAACTATAGGCAACCATATACCAATCTGTTTCACGTCGCCCTAATATGCTGGGAGGAAATATGGTTTATGGAATAGCTCCGAAGCCAGCAAAAAAGTGGTCAGGAAAATAATTACTTAGATAAAAAATGGAATCTCTGGCCTCCCTCCTACTTTATAGAGATCAAAAGATTTTTGCGAAGGCTACAGAGTTCGGTACAATATTACCGCAAACCAATTTTGAATGATGGACCGGAAACAATAACGTATCTGTGATGATGGGATTGCGAATTCAAAATTTGGTATGGGTTGATTCGGCCTACAAAGTTCCGAGATATTTGTAATGGCATGGACTTTTCCTGGATGAAGGAGTTCAATATCCCGGGTTCTTCGAGGTGCTGGTTGATGGCCAATTGCCATTGATGCGACGAACAGAGGCTATTTTTTAAAGAATCAAACTATAATACCGCCCTAAGTCAGTAAATAGAAATCATCAGATCGGTAAAGGCGCAACAGCCTATTTTTTATTGGAAGGGAAGAATGTGATGAAGTTCCATCCAAACGTAAGAAATTGATGGCTTTATTTGGCAATAAAGCGATGAGATGGAAAATGTCGTGAATGATAAATAGTCTTCCACTCGCAATCTCAAGCTCGCTCATTTTCAGATATTTAAACCATTTCAATTCCTCATTTGACGGCTTTCAACCCAATCATAAGCCAACTAACTAGAGAATTAACGATCAAAAAAATATAATTAATGCTTAAGAATTTACCCTAGTTGCTTTTCTACTTCTCCCGGCGCTTGACCTTGCGCAACAAACCAAAAGCCTGTTCTTCATGTAAGAGAATTGGGTGCCACACTGGGAAGACCTCTGGCTGCGACTGCCGGATCTCAGATCTTTTCAACAAGGTGCAATGCAGTAATGCTGCTTGCGGAATGCTAGCTGCTACGGCTACGATGTGGGATTTCTTTCTTGGGAGCGGTGAAACCCAAGCTCTGATTTATAATCCAATACACAAAAGTAATGCTTCAAATGCGATGATACGACAGCCAACTGTGCGACTGGTTTGATTTTTATCAATTCCCAGAATATGGATTAATCCACCAGATTTGGACGCCACTGGCAGCGACGACCGGCACACCCAGGAGGATTGCTGACCATGCTTGCCGAATACGGCACCATGAGTTTAGCCCAGGTTTTGTGCCACCAGCTATGGCAGCTTCCAAAGGGTAATCCAATTGAGGAGATGAAGGCAAATAATTATGAAAAGGGAAAGGCGCAAAAGTTAAAGATTGGCCATATTCTATAAAAGGTTTTCACCACAATCTAGGAGAAGAACGAGAAGCGCTGAAGGCAGGTGAGATTTTTATCCAGAAGATTTATATCAGACTTTAAACAAATTGATTGAAACAGAGAAAACAGGCCTAAAAGCCGGAAACCAGAAAAGAAGCTATTTTGCCGCTTATGATCGCTTTTTACAAAAAGATATTTGCAAAGGAAATTGTAAAGAGGAACCGAAAGCAAGGTGGACTTTTCCAAACAAAGAAGCTGACTTGGGCTAAAGTTGGAAAGTGAAAATTGAAGAACCCCTTATGGTAAATTACACAGGGATCGAGGTATACAAACTTCAGGAATGGACCCAAGGTCCCTGCCTACTTCAAATCCTTGAATATTTCTGGAGATTTCGATTTGAAAAGCATGGGTAATAATTCGCGCAATTAACATCCATACAATTATCAAAGCTGATGAGTTTGGCGTTTGCAGATCGTGGACTTTTTATTATCTGACCCGGCATTTGAACGCAGTAAGTCCAAGAAGCTGCTTTCGAAGGAATACGCAAAAGAAGAGCGAAACTAATCAAAGATAAAATTGATCCAACGATCGGGCCCAGGTGATGCCATATCTTATCAAGGAGCAACAATCCTTTTTTACCTAACTTACTCAATCCAAAACAATTGCAAGTAATCCTAATATCCTGCCAGCCAGCTTGCGACTTGAATGATCCTTTTTTTGGAGCAATTTCAACGCGCGGCACTACTTCCTATGAAGCTGCGGATGCGGAAGTTGGGTAGTTTCGGTGACTCGAGCGGAGGTTGGATTCCGGGCTGTGATCGCTGGTAAACACTGTGTCGGTTTACGTCAACGGATGCAAAGCTGTCTTTGGATGAAAGTTGAATCGTACAACTTGGTCGAACCAGGTAAGCGTCCGAGAGTAACGTTGACTCCAAGTTTTGCGCTAAAGGGATGGAAAGCCTTTCTTGGCTTTTGCGGTTCAGGGAGGCCGATTCGCAGGAATCACAATCTTACTTCAGTTTTTCTTGAACATAGTAGAGTTGATATGAATGTGCAACAAGCTGCCGAGGGCCTGCCAACATTATTTACCAAATGCAAAGCTCATCGGAGCACACGAGATCAAACCGGCGGATACCGTAGAGAAATACTCCTATTGATACACAGAATTAGCTAAAAGAGGCTATCTGCTTAGATTTTTGGGCTAGAAACTTCTGGTCCGACGATCAAATGCCATTTGGTTTGAGGTAAGCACGGAAGCTTTTGGGGTGGTCCAGTAACTATGGAGAAGACTACGGAATAGCTTGGTGAGATTCAGTGCCGGTTAATCAGTTGTCAGTTGAACAGTTGTCTAGAGAAAAAATCTAGGTTCAGTCCTGTCCTTTTCTGATTAAATTCATGGATGCTTTCATTCGTTAAACTGGATACTTCTTTTTATCTGAATAATAATTCAAAATAAGTTTAAAAAATATATGGATCAGGACCAATTCGAAAAACTCACAAAGTTGCCATAAGCATTTGTTGTCAATTCCCTAGTTCTTAGGTTACAACCCTTTTCTTTCACAGAAGACGGCTCAGCCAAATCCTTTGAAGCTAAAGTTTCCACAACAGTCATTATAACACGATATGTGCATTAACAGACTTGAGTGATAAATCTGGTCTTTTGAAGAAATGCTTTGCAGAAACTCAATCTGCCGCCAGCGCTTTCCGATTATGCTGAGTCTTAGGATTGCCCCAAGGTGACCCGAGAGTTGGAGAGATTCCAACGGCTTTTGAGCGGAATATGGGATCCGAAAACCTATTATCGGATTATGGGTGAGTTTGAATTGCCCTTCCGGGACTGTTCCTCACAAAGTACTTACAAAATCCCCTGCACATTAGACGCTCCAGGACATGGTTGTGGCCATATCTTTTTGGTGTGGCCTCAAATTGGTGCGCTGCAATCGTCAAAAGACTGATCGAAAAAGGGAGAACTTGAAGGGCAACCATTCGATTTTATGGTATCCAGCTGAGAGAAATTCTTCGGAAACTTTGATTATCCGCGCCGGACTCTTTAGATGATGTAAATGTGAGATGATTGGCATCCTGCAGATGAGACAAAAGTTAATGCTCAAAAGGGTTTGCGCTTTGGGAGATTTTTCTGTGGAATTCAAAGGACAGCGGCAACATGCTTCTGCTGATCCTTGGAACGGAAGAAGCGCATCAGACGCCTTAGAGTTATATGCATGGGATCAATTAATTAATCGTGAGCATAATCAAACTAAGTTCGGATTCATTACCACAATTCAAGACGCAGGTCCAATGTCACAATGGTAGTTCCAACTACAGTAAGAATTGGTTCGAGTTCGGGAATAGCAGTCGAGAAGGCTGATGCCTGTGTGGCAGCAAGTAGAGAAATGGCTGAGGGCGCCGCTATTTTAGCTAATGTGGACTATTGAGTTAAACTGATCTCAGGAGTGCAGTGAAATGCTAATTAACCGAACGGTTCTGCGGTCATTGCAAAAGAACTTGGAGACTATTGGGTCCTATCCGCCTTACACTCCAAGAGGAACAAGTTTTCGCAAAGAAGATCAAGAAAGTGTTAAACAAGCCTCAATTGGTTGGTCTCAAGAGATTAAGCCCTTGGAAGAGACGTTGGAGCACTCTATGGGCGGTTCTACAGATTGGGTGATTGAGTTGAATGTTGCCCAGTGACAGTCTGAGTTCTACCGACTGCAACAAACGGAACACTTGGCATTCTGGCAGTCGTAGCTTGCCGGAGGAATGTCTTTGGGCACAAAGGAAGGCTATGCTTCAAAAGCACTAGCCAATGACTATGGTGGAACTTATATCAATAATCCACGCACTTGTTGAGTCAATCAAAGCTGAATTCAAAAACTGAAAAAGGGAGACTATAGCTACAAGGAACTTCAGATGGCCCACTCCAATCAAGTCAAATTGCAATAGGAAATAGTTAATCTTTTATAACCATTATGGCAAAATTTGACCCAGGGCGTTCATGTTTTGAAGTCTCGGGCTCTAGCTGGCGATTCCTAGTTTGAGTATAGGTTCCCGCATTTGCTAATCTAAATCAGAATCAACTGAGAAATTTTAAAGTGAGTGGACCGAGTATTTTAGATTCGCCCGGAGCAACAGCTTAGCCGCAATGGAGTATTTGGAATCAAGCTTCAAAAAATCAATACGGAGTCTCCAATTCAAATGAATAGCTACGGAAAAGGTTGAGTTGTTTGAAGCTTGGAAAAGAAATTCGCAGCAGTCACTGGCAAAGAAAAAGCGATTTACATAGCCTACTGGAAACACTTTGCAATCAGTTGGCAATCGCAGCAATAAGTGGCAATCCAACCTAAAGTAATTGGTCCAAGACATCAAGCCACATAATCGTGTGAGGCGATGCAAACTTGGTTTTACAACAAGCAATTGTCCCCTGGCAGACAAACAAGAACCAATTCACGGCTGCCGAACTTGAGGAATAAAAATCAGAGACTTCCTCTGAAGAATCTTTTATAGTGGAAATTGGTGCCGTTTCTATAAAAAATCCCGTCATGGGGGGAGAGCTTTTGAGAAATATATTCCTTTCGATGAATTGAAAGCAATTAAGAAAGTTTTTGCGAATGCCCGATCTAATTAAAATGCATTTGACGCCGCACGAATTTACATTGCGTCGGCTTGGTCCAGGTGTTTCGATCCAAGAATTTCCTCTCTTTTTTATACCGTTGTATAATCTCGCTTTACAAATAATTTGGAGCAAATGGTGGAGGCTATACAAACCCTTTTTGGGTTTTTTTTGGAAAAAAAATTTTTCCCCGGGGCCCCCCCCGGAGGCTTATAGATCATTGCCCCGCAGTAAAATCCCCAACGGTGAAACATCCAAGCTAATTGGGAAAATGCTGCAATGTCACTACACTCACTGGATACTATGGAGCAAAAGTGGAAGGATGTGAAGAAAGGTCGGATGAAACTTTTGGCTGCATTAGAATCATTCCCGGGACGTAAGTATGTCGACCAAAGAAAAATCCGACTAATATTATTTCTCCAACTCCCTGAAGATCTTGCAGATCGAGAATGTCCAGCCCGATTATCGGAGGAGTTTAATATTCAAATAAATGCTAACCCGAAGTCTAAAGATTGATGCCTGATGATGAATGAGAACACTTTTTATAACAAGCCCTTTTAGAGACAATCATTCTGGCTTAAAAGCCTCTATTTCTCAATTTAATTTTCAATAATCAAAACAAAATGAACGCAGCTGTTTTTATCAACTCCTCTTCGCCTTTTATTGATCACTATTTCGGCTTTGACAGCCCACAGCAAAAGATTTTTCTGAATGTTGCGATTCCATTTCTATTGTTACAACACCTATGTCATGGAACGTATTTTCAGGGAAAAGCTCATGGTTACTCATAATCCGGAATGACAGCATACTGGAAACTGGTCCATGGAGAAAATTGAAGATGGGATTGGAGATGAAGAGAGGTGAGCGAGCTCAATTGGGGTTTGGGATTTGGTGTATCGCCACCCTGACTCCAAAGCTTATGGAATCTAGATAAAGTCAACGGCAAGGCCAACTTTCCCCCATTGGATGAATATGCTTCGAACTTGGATTCATTATTACCAAGATCATGAGAATGAGTGGATGCAAAATTGGATTTTTGTAACACGTCCTTTATGTGCCGAGGAGGAAATAGGTAGATTTTCTTCGGATCCTGAGAAATACAACGCTGCTGCCAGAACAGTCATGCAAAGCTGGCGTTGTGCAGTGAATGACATTTAATGAAAGATCAAAGTAATTCAACAAAGCGCTAAGGATAGGAAGAATGATGTCCTACTATACTGAAAAAAAGGAAGTGTAGAACCGGGAAAATTGATTGTTGAGCTTTAATGGAAAAGGAATTGTATGGAGCAACCATCTAATTCTCTCCAATTAGAAGCATATCAAATTCTAAATTCAGGACTCCTTCGAACTACTTTTTAAGCTTTAATAAAGACTTGCCTTCAACTAAAATATTGAAAGTTTTCCTCTACTGGAGCAAGGAGAGATCTGTGTATGAATTCATTCGAATTTTCAAAACAGGCAAAATGAAACACTCCAATCCAATTTCGAATCAAATCTTTTTGAGATTATTTTTCGTAACTAAATAGAAGGCAACTAGGCCTGGGTAGCCTATCAAATTATGGTACAATCAAAGGAACCGATAGGAAGGAATTAATCTCACTGGCTGGAAAGTGCTACGGCAATTCGCACGGAAAAGGATGGCGCACCTGGATATGTTCATTCTACAACGAGTAGATAATTAAAAAATAATTTTTTTTTATTTCCCAGTTTCGTTGGTATGGTTAACCAAAATCTTAAGAATCGTTAGAGAACTCCAAAGGTTTAGGTTTTAAATTACGTCGTAAAACACCTAAACAACAGAATGGAAGAGTAAACTATCAGAAACGCATTTTTAAAAATCTTGGATTAAAGGCGCTTCACTCGTCGCAGTCTAATTGTGCAATACAACTTGGAGCATTGTTATAAATGAGCCCTCACCAAATGATCCTGGAGGAAAGTGGTTCGGGAACAATTCACATATAGAATTCTAAATTGAACTGCAGCTAATTCTACTTTGAATACAGTGGGATAAAATAATGTTATTCGCCACAGAATAGTCCATTGCCCGAATCTCAAGCTACCTACTTTTGCCGGCAGTGACTCAAGGTTTGTTCGCATGAAAGGCAAAGTAAAAGTGGTTTACTTCAAAATGCTGAGTTTTACTGTCCTGAACATGGTGCAAAATTCGGATGCAATGTCGTGGATTTTAAATTTCCAATTGGGAAAAATGCGATTGCCGTTTATATGACAGCTTTGAATGGAAGCCTCTAACGAGTCACTTCTTGAAATTAGATGATACGTATATATTTTATGAGCTTCTTTTCTTTATAGCCTTTTTCGGTTAAAATGTAAGATCCCTGCGTTGCCAAGATGATTGGATGGCACTTTTAGATGATGATTTTGCGAAAAAGCCAACTTACACTTTTGCTACGTTCAACAGCTACTCGACTAATTAATGGCAGACAGTAGAGACCTTTTCTAAAAAGCATCTCAACTTCCTGGATTTCTCATCGTTGGGGCATTTAACAGTGGCTTCATTATAAATTCTTCGGTTGGATGAAGCAAAAATTAATTGGGGTTTGGAATACGGTATTACGGATCGTTGAAAATGATGCAGGAGCTGGAAGAAGCTCCATGGAAAGACGATGATTCTATTCCAAATATAGAAGTACTTCGTCAAATCAAAATAATAGATTCCGGTTACGTAACGGCAATGGGGGCATGCAATTCATACATTGACTAAGGCTATATCACTGAAACTGGGCTGAAGAGTGAAAGTTTTTTAACAATCTGGAACGGTTTATTCTTTACCGGGCAAGTATTGATTGCACGTAAGTTCAATGAAAAACTATCTCTCAATTAACTGATTGCTACAGTTCTTCACCAGAAATCGAGTAGAAAGTTGCATTAATAGAGAATTGAATGGCTTTCTATGGGAGGTGGAGGCGCTACTAAGTGTCCAAATAGAATGTACGCTTTCTGCCGAAGTAATTATTAACAATGTCGTAGATCCGACACCAATACAAAAAACGACACTGGTCTGCCCTATCCATTTCACAATTTCCTTCAATTAGGTTAGACCATCGAAACTTGGAGGAACGTATTCTCAGCCTTCACTTTACCAATCAAAAGGCAATGATCGAAAAGGCAGTTTATTGACAGACAATCGGGAAACTTGGGAGAATTAAATGATATCTTTTTGATTCCAACATAGCAAAGAACATTCAGTCTAGATAAATCAGCTAAAGAAGAAATCAATGAAAAGCCTAATCTTAAATCTAATTGCTGTCCCTTTCATTTTCTGATTCTATTGAAATGCTCAGACACTTCTTTTTTCTATTCTACTGGAGAAATCTCATTTTACTCCCTATACTCCCCTGTAGAGATATTAATGCAGTCAACAGAAGATTGGAAGTAATTATTATTCTGAAACCCCGAGAGTGTTTGCGGTTCAGATGCGCAATGAACAGATTTTCATTTCTAAAAAATTGATGCAAGAGATTTCAATGAAAAATTATTTGGGAGTGAGAAATGATCAACCGCTACATTTCGAGAAAAATCTCAGGAATGAAGATTTTACGTTACCAGAATTCATCCCGTAAAAGCTACTGGAACAAATGAAAATCCATGGTGTTGGAAAAACGCAATGGTTTGGTAGGTCAAATCAATTCTGGATGGGAAACTCTGAAATTGAAACTGCGAATTTTTGATCAACTTGCTGATTATAATATTGAAATCCCTACGCTGGTAATTTCGCTAAGATTGCTGAACAAAAATTCAAGTAAGGGCTTACTAGACTTGTGAAAAAGTAGATTTTTACCTTTAGTTTTACCTCTTTTTAATTTACCCAAAAAACCTTTTGAGGTGTAAAGCTTCAAAGGTTTTTTTTGTACCACCAAAAATTGATTTTTAGAGAATAGGCTTTTCCAAAATCTTATAAGTATCCAATAAGTAGGCTTACACCTTCCATACCTAACGCTTCCAGAAGCCAAAAGTGCCTTCCGTCCTCCAAAGATTATCCGAAGCATAATATGCATACAATAACTTTTACATTTGAGCGAATACTTCGAACGGATCTTAAAGAAAGGCCCCCCCCCAAAAGACCTGTAAGTCGCTTCCTGTATAATGGCGCAACCTTCCTTCCAAACCAACAGCACATGCCAAAGAAAGACTCCATAAAATAGGTTAACGATGTCTTATTCTGAAGGGAAGTTCCAGTAAGTGACCATGCGACCCAGAATAGAAGCTTCCTAAGCCATAAGCCTTCAAAATCGACTTCTTAAATTCATTTTGAAGCGATAATTTATCTGCAGTTCCACATCAAAGTACATGGCGAATTTCGGAATCAGTAAGATCGCCTTTTCCGCCATATAGAATTCCCCGCCTTGCATGATTGAAGTAGAAACTACATCCAAGCGCAGTGTTTTTTTCTCCTCGTTGATTGGTTCAAGAGGCTCAATCAAAACATTCATAAGCCCTGCTCTCCCAAAGGCATAATCCCATCACCACGAATACCGGTCTTTATTTTTATCAGTTGTAATTGAAGCCTGAATCAAATTCATCTTTTTCTAATACGCAGTAATCTATAATTTGATTGAGCCACCGATATTTGTTCCTGATTCATCGGAAGATTGATAAAACATTTGCCAATGCGTACCTTCGATTGCTTTCCCTGGGTGACTTTGAATTGTGGCTGATAGCCATGACTAATCATCTTTCCCAAGGCTTTGTAAATCATTGAGTTTTAGTAATTGAAACCCATAAACAGTAATTCAAGACTGAATGTAGATTGGGCTGATATGAATATCGAATCGGCCCTTTAATAACCCTTTTCGTCTAAGGTTTCCTTGATTCGTTTAGCCCATAGCTTCCATAGACGTGATGCCCTACTGCTTTTCCGAAAGGGTAGCCGGAAACGAAATCTCAGCGATCTAGGCTATGAATTGATATTCGTCATAATGCTAATTTGCCCAAATGGTAGATAATAGAAAACAAACTATTTGAATTGCTGCTTTGCTCAATTTATCCACTGCAAGCTAGGGTTTTCTTCAACGAAGTTCGCCCGATCAAATGACTTAAGTAGGCACTTTGCCGCTTCTTATTAAACTCTTTTCACCAGTTTTCTCTTTGGCAACTATTTTCATCGAGCATCCGCAGTTGGTATTGAATTTTAAGCCTTTGCGTCAAGTAACTATTTTGGAAATCTTAAAATTGAGACTCAAGGTTTAAGAAAAGTTCAAGGGGAAGGTCCAAGAATGTCATAATATATCAGGCGACTCGAAGTTCATTCCACATACATAATCTGCTCAACCAATCTATAGCAATTTCCGCTTTCGCTTGGGAGTAACTATTGCAGTCCAAGTTTTGAAGTTTTCATAGCCCTCTCGACTGATCAATCGCACATAGCGAACATTAATTCTATTCCGCGAGGTAAAAGCTCCATCACATAAAGTAATCCGTCCAATTAAATTTTTCAGGCCTCGGTGTGGTTCCGTAGATTTCCGGACACTCAAGGTCCGAAGTGCTTCTACCCAAGTTTCACGCTGCAATACACTCATTAGGGCTTGTAGACACCCCTAGTGATAAGTGCTCATGGTAATATATAGTCGCTCTATTGCGGCGCCGTGGATTCTTGTGCTCTATGTTCTTTTCATTTTTGCAAATTAGTTGTGCAGAACAGAAAATAAGTGAAATCCTATTTTAATCGATCACTAAAAAATTTTCTTGAGCTTATCTACTTGTTGTTTCACCAACGAATTGACAAGAAGGCTGCGAACAATTTTGATTGTAAAATAATCTTGATGGTCCTCCGCCGCATAAGAATTTGAAAATGCAGTTTTTCTGTGACTATAGTGAAGTTAAATCTTTTTTGCGGCATTAAGTTCCTTCTTCAAACCGTTGGCAATCCTCGCTCTTGGCGTAGCATTATTGTAAAATATCGCTGATCGGTAATTGAGGTCCCATATCTGCTTCTGGACGATTGAGGGTTGGT
>Ga0163217_1041902_pt1 | contig 21667 bp, 14 predicted proteins | sample SynspAceP_FD_185933 | JGI IMG/M metagenome (GOLD analysis project Ga0163217, IMG submission 185933) | Saline lake microbial communities from Ace Lake in Antarctica - Synechococcus sp. Ace-P (PacBio error correction) | ecosystem: Environmental > Aquatic > Non-marine Saline and Alkaline > Saline ...
AAGGGAAGAGAGAAATTTTCCCTTTTTCTTTTTTTTTCCCCCCAACCCAATTTCCCCTTTTACAACTCAAAATTCCTTTTCAAATTTTTTTTAATTGCCTTTAACTTTGATAACTTTTGTTAATTCAAAACTTAAATTGTAAATTTGGTTTTTGTTTTTCGAAAATTTTTAAAATTTTTCCTTTTGAATAAATTCCCTCCATAATCCCTTGCCCTATCTATAATTAAAACGTGGCCGACACAATCCTGGCAAAAACCATAGAGAAATAAAATCTATATCCCATATCAAACCAATTTCGCTGATTAATTAACCAAACACCCTCATACCGTTCCCAGCCAAAATTTGTTTTTATTTCCTAAATACAGACTTTCCAGCAATTTTTTTTGCGGGGCCTTTCAAATTAAGTTGGTTTTTTTATTTTTCCAATTTCCCCCAAAGTCACCAAATGCGTGGCTAAAATCGCCTTGGGCCGAAAAAAAATCCATAATCGATACCCTCTTAAACTTGGCGATCTTCTTCCAGATCTTCCCAATGGTTCTTGGTCCTTCTATTTGTTAAAATAACAAATCGTTCCTCGTTGGCTTTTGTTTTAAATGTATTCGGTGGGGTCCCCTAAACATAGTGTAAATAAGGAATCGCAATTTCCGCCCATCAAACAGCACGTAGACCTAATGGGGCTTGAAAACCTTGTCCATGCTTTCTATTGATTTCGCAATCCTCTAGATTCCATTTTACAAATGAGGAATTCATTTATGCCGCTAGCGTCTAACTCCAAAGGTTTTAAATATAATTTAACTATAACAACCTCTTGTAAGTAACGCACAACAACATCCCATAATCAATGAGATTTAGCTGCCCAATTTATGAGCTGAAGTGTTTGACCAATCAATCAGCTAAATTGTTCCGCGGTCGATCCAGGCACAATCAAAACCGTTTAATCCAACATTTTCCGTTGCTTCCGGGGCCCCCCCCCCCCCCCCCCAAAAAAAAAAAAAAATTTAAAAAAACCTTTTTTAAACCAACTTACGACCCCTCCCGATCTTAGCTTTTTAAGCACCCTACCTTTGTCCTCATTTTTATATTTTTCCAAAACTTTATAATATTTATAATTGTGATTTCTTTAAAAGATTTAATAATTCAATCATTTTTTTTCTACAACCATTAAAGTGGTCTAACATGGCATTGTGGGCTCCCAATCTTTATTACCAATTTTCAATCGCTTTAATAAAATGGTAAATTATGGAGATTCACGTGTTTATACTATAGTTGGATGAACCTTCAATTCTGAATAATGGAAGGTCCTTAAAAAAGTTAAATATATAGGCTCCATAAATGGATTAAAAAACATGGGGGGTTGCCGCTAGCTTGAGAATAGCTTTTATGAAAACCTCCACATCAATAATACGTAGGCTGTTTTTTTGTTAGTAGAATTCTTTTTCCTGTTAATCAAAATCAATATTTTGCATAGATTCAAATCTTTAGAAAGATCTGTTTTTCTGCAGCTAGACAGCTATAAATGGCTCGATACTTTTTTTAAACTTGTTGGGTACATTCAAAACCCCTTGGTTTGCCAACATATATAATTGATCAAGGCTGTATAGAGGTTCAAAAAGTGTTTTAAACAGAAAGGGCTTAAAACACAGTGCTCCTTTTCGCTTTTTTTAATTTCAATTATCCCTTTAGCGGGATAAACATTAATAAATGCTTCCCTAACTACTCCCTCGGCTACATCAAAAATCCTCGTTAACTTGTTTTCACTTGGCAATAAATTTCTCCATTAGTATAGACCAAACCATTATTGATAGCTTTAATAAGTTTTGTTCTTTCTATTTGCCCACTTAGATTTTTTTACTCGCGTTAACCTGATTTAAAATTTTTCTTTAATGTAATAAATCCATACTATTGTTTACAAATTCTTGAATTTTATTAAGGTCATTATTAAAATAGTTTTTATCTTAAAAAACTATTTGGAATTCAACTACTCCTTTTATTTTGAGTATTAAAAATCGAGTCTAGGATATTGCTCCAAACGCTTGTTCAAATTGTAAATTTCATTACGCGCTGATCCTATTAAATATTTACCCTCATCTTCTCCTTGAAGACTTCGCAACCAATTTAAATTGCCGTTTATAACCGTACGAAAAAAGTATTATTCAACAAATACAACACAATTTATGGTATATTTAATATACTTGTAGGACAAGTATATTGTAAACATATTATATGTTTGCAATAATCCAAGGAATTTTTGTTAAATAATGATGAAAGTTATTCTAAGTGCTAACTGATTATTGACAAATTAAAACTTTTAATACTATTGGTCGCTTAAGTAGTTTTTAGGAAAAGCATTCCAAAAAAATGTTTTCCCCCAATTGAAATATAATTTTGTATAAATCAAACCACATAATGAAGCCCAAACTAATACCAAATAGCTCTTAGTTTAACATTAACTTTTTCCATTTTTGGCCGAACCCAATAGAATTGGGTGACAAGGAGGAGAAAATTTTTGTGATGAATATTTAATTGAAAATCTTGATGCCTGGAAATTGTAAAAGCACACACCAATAGATGAAGGTCCAGTATTGGAACTTTGATAAACCTGGGAAGGCATTTTAGCGGATATGTTTACCAATTTAAAAAGACGAGGATATATTCAGGGCCTATTACAGAGGTATAGGGAGTCCGGACAACAGATGGTAATAACTTTCCCGAGGTTACTATGTTAATGCCGAATCAAAAGATGGAATTAACTGGGTAAAACCCAATTTAAAAACTTTTTGTAATAGACGGGACTTTAGAGAACAATAATGTAAATTATGGCTATGCCTGCAACCAACTTTCACATAATTTTAGCACTTTCCTTGATGCAAATCCGGATGCAAATCCCAAATCAGAAAATACAAAGCACTGGCGTGTTCGCGAAAGCGGCTAATCGCCCTTAACCTCCAGTATGGAATTCATTGGGAAAAAACTTCAGGAAGCCGTTTTTACTGAGGGTATTTTTGATCAACAAAAACGTATCGTTTTGGGTCTGAATCGGAAAAGAAATATGTATGTTATTTCAGAAACTTGGACAGGTGGAAGGTTATAACAGGTTTAGGTGTTAGTCCGCACAACCTCAAAAGATTTTGTACACTGGACAGAACCTAAGCAAATGACTAGTGGAGAAGGCTCGCTCTTGAACATTTTATATACCCAGCAAACTAGCCCATAATTAACCGTGGCGCCACAATATTTATGTAGCCATAGGAGGAAGGTTTAGCCGGGCAGACAAGTGCTGACCGACAAAACAGGCCGAAGAATTCAATGTTAATCCGAAATACTTCAAAAGATTGCTCGGATGCAATTTTTTTATGACAATCAAGAGGTGAAGTGAAATATACCAGAACATTCATGGAGTCCGTTTAATCCGTCCCGGTAATAGGCCCTTGAATAACGGGTTTCCACGGTCCAAACTATCCTGCTCTCAATTGGTTGCAAAACCAGTTTTCTGAAAGAGATTGTCTTATATGTAAATCAGGACTATGCCCAACCTACTGCAAATTTAAATCGTTATTCATTGCGAAATCGATGGATTTTACCTCTATATCGGCCGCTTATATTGGCGGAGAATTAACAACCAAACCCTTTACCTTCACTGGCAATGAATCTTGAAATTAAACTATTCCTACTTCCGCTGCCGGGGAAATTAGTTTGAGATGCAGGATGAAGTGGAACACCCATTCCGGTTATACCATGGAAGACGGGCAGGAGAATAATAGGAATGAGATATCCGTTCGTGCAATGGGAACGGAAACAAAGATTTAGAATAAGTTGGTTCAAAACTGTCCGTTACGTATTTATATGAAGATCCAGATTTGTATTCGATAAAATTTTAGAGAGTAATTTTTACAAGGCCACCACTGCATTTAATCCAATAAAATTGCTGAACAGGAAATCATAAACTAGGCTAAATACAATTCGATGAATAAAATGAAAAAGTAGTTTTTTAGCTATTAGTAAATTAATCCACTTAGCGGCTTTCAACCCATGCACAAATTTTAGATGAGAATGCTTTTCTTTTTTAATCCTAGAAACAGATTCTTAGTTAGTATAGAATATCAGTTGAAAACATAAAAAATCAAATCCTGAAATTTTACCGGGTATCCGTACAACTTCGAGAAGCAAAAGCCCGAGGAACCCCATCGCCCACTATATCATTTTTTCCACTCCAGAAGGTCCCTGTTGAACGATCAAATGGTTTTACTTTTTGGAATGGGAAATTATCATCTATTTTTATCAACTTCGGGGAATTGATAGTGATGCTATGGAATGGGCCCATGCATATAGCAAAGAATCTTAATTCATTGGAAGGACTGCCATGGCGCTAAAAAAAGGAATAGTGGGCAAATTTACAGCGGGACAAAACTTTAGCTGAAGATAATCGGGTCCATTGCCATGTACCATAATACGGATGGAGGAAACTATGTAGCCATTGGAAAAAAGACCCCACTTTCTGCCTCACATGAAAAATACGCCTAAAAACCCCGTGATTGCCGGAAGGAAGGTCTTCTGGAGAAGGCTTTCAACCCCCATTCGATCCAAACTATCGGAAACAAAGGCGGATGGTTTACTATTATTCCATCAGTGCACTTGCAAAAAGGCAAAGCGGACTAAGAGGGTTTGCCAGTAACCGATCTGTTCCGATCAAAAGACTTGCCTCCAATGGGATATTTAGCCTATTAATTGAAAGATGAAGACTGGTCCGAATGGGTCTGGGATCCCGGAGATGATGGCCGCAGTTCCCGAATTTTCATCCCTATTCAGACTAGAAATGAAAAAGGGGAAATTAATGGCTAATGACCGCAACATTGGATGTTTCACTTTTTCAGTCCATGACATGGAGGTCGTGCCTTAATTGGGAACCTACGATCACAAAAAACACGATTTCATTCCGAAAAAATTTTACCGCATGAATTATGGGCCTGTTTATAAAGGCAGCCTTACATGCACAATTCAGTATTTGTAGATTTCCACTTGGGGCGAATGCTGGCAATCTACAACATACCCGGGAAAACCTCACCACGGCAAAGGAATTAATTACCTCACCTTCACCCCAAGGTTTGGTATGGTGTAATGTCCCTTGGTCAGGGCAGTACTGGCTATCGGAAGACGAAGACCTTAGAATACGAACCCTGCAGGAGAGTTCGAATCGCTACGTTATGATCTAGAAACGATAAACGAAGATAAATCTGAATACGAACCAAGAACTGTACTTGAGAATTTCCTCTGGAAATTCACTGGAAATAAAGGCGTCATAACCGCGCTAAAATGCTGAAAAAGATTGGATTGAGTATTGCGGTTCGCCAGATGGAGAGGAAACCACTAGAAATTTTTTTTTATGCCCCAAAGGAAAAGACACTTACATTGGACGGTTCAAAAGGTTTCGCAACAAGAAAAAGTACGCCGAACGAGGCCCCGAAGTAGGACGCACATTGAAATTAAAAAATAATGAATTATTAGAAACTCCGAATATTCATAGACCGTAGTATTATAGAAGTATTTGCCAGATAAACGCCAAATGTCTTACCCGCAAGAGTGTATCCTTCAGGGAAAGAATAGCAATACCATTTCTGTCTTGCCAATGGTGGTCAAGCGATTTTGAATCTTTGGAACTCTGGAAGATAAAAGTATCTGGCCAGAATTGGAATAAACAATGTAGGCGATTGTAAAAAACAATTAACCTCGAGTACTAATTTTAAAACAGACAATTTTTTATAAAGGATTATGGATCAAAAAGACAGCGTAGAGTAATGACGCGAAAAGCTCTTGATATTTATAATATCTGCACAAAGATTTTCCATGTGTCCAAATGAATATTTTATAAATATATCTATAAAAACTTTGTAAGAGGAATTGATAAATTATTTAACTCAATATGCTGAAAGCGTATTACAAAACCAGTTCGTCAGGCACTAAAACTTGCAACATAGATGCCATCCTAACTATTTTAACTGATATATATAAAAAAGAAGAGTGGCCAGTAAAAAAATTAATTGTGAATGAACATATTCTGGAAATTGAGCAGGATGCCTGCCTGGGCATATAATCAGATAAGGGCAAAAGAGAACGACCCCTGCCCATATTACAATCGAAACCTATAATTCACCCTATACAAATCGCTATGTAAGGATACGACCATTTTGAATATCAACTTGAAAATATTTTGATGAAGTTAACCAGGAGCCTGCAAACAAGTTGTCAGAAAGAAGATAACTTTTAACTAAATAAAAGAAAGAAATGATTTCATTGTACAGAGTTTTATACCAGCTTTAGCGAGGTTTTAAATTTATTGAACGACTTGGAGGACGAAGTGAATTGGAGAAATTTGGAGGGCGAGCTATCTGATATTATTTAAAAGGATAGCTTTCAAAAATTAATTACGAAAAAGGATTGGGCCCGGTTTGTTTTGATTCTGGTCTCATTCGCTCAATGAAGAAGCTGCGGGAATTTTACAATGATCCTCGATGAGGATAAGAACGAATTTAACAATAGAATTTACATAAATTGTCCCTCTATTGGGAATGCTTCTTGAATTAAAGCACTGACCCTTATCATTCGTATTGCGACCATTGGCCGCGCATTATACAAGCCAAATTGCTGAGCATCAGAATATGTTTAATACCTCAGAAATTAAATTGCGATAATGCCTAGTTGCAAAATAACTATAAAGGACCCAAAAATGACATATAAAAAAAATTGAAGATGGTTTTTATCCGGCCACTGGGAAACCAACAATTCTGAGGTAATACTCATGCTTAGTAGTTTTAAGAAAACAGATTGAACTTAATGATTGGATGCCTGGTGCAAAAGGTGTGTTATGTATGGGATGCCCATGGGGGAAAATGGCTAAGTATTAGTGGAATAGGGAAGTAATTAGGCGTGGCCAAACAATGCGTTGAAAATGTTTCCCAAAAAAGTAACCCGTAATGGTTGGCGTGATGGATTGGTTCTGTTTCCAAGGGTATTGGATCAGTGAAGCCCTAGGCGATATTAAAAATTGATGGTTAGTAGCTACGGTTTCCCTAAATTTAATTATAAATTATAAGTTCAAATGAAATAATAAATTTCTTTTAAGCAGTTGTCGAAAAAATCAAAGTACCCCGTCTATATCTATGACTTATACCTTCGTTACACAAGCCCCTGTTACCTTTGAAATAATGAAGGCCCTTGCAGATATAACCGAATATAAAAGGAATAAAAACGGGCCACACACTCCCTAAATTCGTGAAATAGCAAGCAGTAATTTATAGAAATGATGCTTCTTGTGTTATATAGTGGATTTAGACCTGTTTGATATAGCATTGAATTCCGGAATAAGAAAAAACCTAGACGGCCATGTTTACTTGCACTCATTTAATTCAAAAAAATTAATACGAAATTTAGAACAGAATAGTTTAAAAACTAATTCAATTTATTTGAGTAACATTCTCAATTTGCGAAATATATTTTTTAAAAAAGAATCTGTAATTTCAAGCCTTAATTCCATACGCCAATGGAATTGTTGGGTTTGCCCGGGAGATTATCAACCTGATTACAGCCTACCTAATATCCGAGAAACTGAAAAAAGAAATTTTATAATTTATGAAAACTTAAAGAAATATAAATACAAATGATTGTTAATCTAAAATAATCTTTTAACCCGTACTGGATTTATTGGCTTTTTGGCAATCATTTGGTTATTCCCAATCGGAGAAAGTTAATTATTCTGGTTTTTTAAAAAAATGTTTGTGGACATCTGAGAAAAATTTTTGGGTGTCGTGGTTCACGCAGCTGAAGCCATTGATCCAATAATTTTGAAAGTAAATGTAAAACAGCTTTTCAAAAATGAGTTGAATGGGGATGGAGTGGAAAAAATAGGAGCTTTGAGGCTAATGGCTCGAACTTTCATGAATAAAATGAGTATTGAAAAATTGATTTCATTGCAATGAAGATACGTTATCAGTTAGAGATTGCTAAAAATGGAGCATACCAATCAGTTGCCATGTGAAAACAATTAGGGCAAGCTTGGCTTTTACCTTCCTGTATGAACGAATTTCCTGCATTGGCTCGAAAACGGTGAAGGGGTTTAAAAAGGGAATGGCCCAATGGTGTTGGCCACCGGGAAAGTTTCAGGATAATTAATAAATTGTCGGACTTGCTTATTAACAACCGATTCGTTAAAATTTCTATCTGCTGCCTATTCTTTTGCGGTTATAGAAAATGTTTCTCCTGAGACTTAAATAGTAAAAATGAAAGAGAAATATAATTCTGCTTGATAAGGATTATTATTATCGTGTTTTAAATTTGGTAAGTTGCAATTTTATATGTCCATGGCACCTATTGAAGATATATATATTAAAAAAATGATTATATGCTTATTAAATGGTGAGACTTACGAAACGGTATGAAGTTTATCAGCTTTAGCTGTCCAGAGGAAGTGAGGGAGGATATTGCAAAATACAAGTAGGCTTTCCAGTGAGAAAAAGAATACTGATGTCAAAGGTTCGGCTTTCAGATGCTATCTAGCTAATAGACATTAGTTTTCAAAGTCACATTGTTTTTGATTGACATGGAATAATCTTATCAGGGAATGTAGGTCTGTTAGCCCCTTTCTTTGCAGGAATTTTTATTATACGCTAATTTTTTTTTGCAACTATGTCCTATTTAGATCTTACTGGAAAGGAGCGGAGTGTCAATATGAGCCAGTGTTTGCTTTGGTGGCAACTTATGGGCAGCCGATTATTAAGTCAATAAAACTTAACTCTATGAATATAAATAAACACCCCAGGACATATATAATATGTACCTCTCATAGTTCCTTAAAATCCTCGCCAAAAAGCGATTAAATAAACCTTAATAAAAAGTGAGCCTATTGAAACCTTTTTTCAACAACTAAAAAGGCCTCCAATCTCTTGGAAATCCCTGTTTTAATTGGTTAATTCACTAGGATTTACGTGTGGTTTTTCCTTGCTTACCATGTTGCAAATTTCAAACGTCCGCAAGCTACACTGGGAGCTTTTTTGTTTTCTTCAAAGCTCGAACAGTTTGGGCTTTCCATAATTAGGCTAGGATTACCTGCGGGTGATCCTCTTCCATCAATTTTGCAAATTCAAAACGCGCAGCTAGCACTGGCGAGCTTATTTATTTTCTTCAAAGCCCGAAACAAGTTTGGGCCTTTTCATAATAGGCTAGGATTACTGCGGTGTCCTCTTCCATCATGTTTTTGCAAAATTCAAAACCGCGCAGCTAGCAAACTGCTAAGTTTTTTTTTATTTAACTACAAGCCGCGAACAAGTTTGGGCTTTCATAATAGGCTAGGATTACCTGCGGTGATAACTCTTCCATCAATGTTTGACCAATTCAAGAACCGCGCATGCTAGCACTGCGAGCTTCTTTATTTTCCTTCAAGCCGAACAAGTTTTGGGCTTTTCATCAAAATAGGGCTAGGTTACCTGCCGGTGATCCTCTTCCATCATTTGCGGCAAATTCAAAAACCGCGCCAGCTAGCACTGCTAGTTTTTTTATTTACTACAAAGCTCAAAACAATGTTGGCTTTTTCGCAAAATAAAAAACACCATTAGGCGGTGGTTTTGAAAGTGTGGTGATGGCACTCAGGATTCGAAAACCTAGGACCGCCCTGCTTAGAGAGAAGACGGATTATTGTATATTATTTTGTTTTCAAAATAATGTATATACTGATTATCAATATTATGTATTTCATAAGAATTCATATTAAACCATATAATACCTCTAATTTTGAGTGGGCAATTGAGTGCAAAATTTTTTATATCTTTAAATATGAAAAACAAAACATCACCCTTTCCATGGACACAAGAACGCAAGCGCAAAGATGGTATGTCCCCATTATCTTAGACTCAGCTGCCACCATCGAAAGACGATTGCCATTTCAACTGGATTTGCCGTTCCTCCCGAGTAATTGGAACAATAAGAATCGCGAGGTCAAAAGGAACCTATAATGGAGTTTCCGTCCGTTGCGCGTTTAAATAATCTCCTTATCAAGAAAAAAAGAAAGGGAGAACCCGAATTAAACGGGATTGGGAAATAAATGAATTGGAAGAAAATGGACAGCTTCGAAGGGCTTTAGCTCACGGCGACTCAAAAACCATTGACCAAGACGACCACACAAATTTTCCTTTTTTGATTTCACCGATCAATTAATAATGTGAAATGGAAGAAGCGAATCGAGCTTCGGAAATGCCAAGGCCTTCGATGTGCCCTTGGGGCAACTGAAAGAATTTCAAACAAAAAGGAGTTTTCTCCGTTTGAGGAGATGAAACATCACTTTATCTAAAAGATTTGAAACGGCACCATTTGAAAAAGGAAATAGTAAATAAATGGATTATCCATGTATATGAGAACGTTTCGGCCATTTACAACAAAGCCATCACATCAGGGGGTTGTATCTGCGGACTCTTATCCCCCTTTAAGAAATACAAGATAAAATCCGAGCCGACGGCAAAACGGGCCGATAAGCATTAGAAAAAAATTAAGAAGATCCTAAATTTTGGAATTAGAACCTGGTACCCTTTGTTTCAACACCCGGAATTATTTTATGCCTTACCTTTATGAACGGCATTTCATTTATTGATATGGCCTTTTAAACAACTGGATAACCCATGAACGGACGCATCCAGTACCGTAAGACAAAAAAACCGCCCGCTATTACAACATTAAATTGACTCCACAGTTATCATCGCATTAATGGATTGCATTTGGATGGGCAAGGACAAAACCAGACCTATATTTTTCCCATTGTAAGCGCAAAGAAAAATGCAAGATCAATTTAAGGATATCCAACTGGGAAGAAAACGATATAACAACGACTAAAAGAGATTTGCCACCCTTTGTGAAATTTGAAGAGCATTGACAAGCCTATGTAAGCCGTCATTCCATGGCTACGAATCTTATACTGAATGAATGATCCTATTTAATGCACTGAGCAAAATGCGGGGCACAGCGATATCAGTACAAACTGAATATATATTAAAAAATCTCCCTACCATATAATGGATGTAGATAACCAGGAAAAGATTGGAAATTTAATTTTTACTTAAGTATATTAATGTAAAAATAGATTTCGAATAAAGTTTTGTCCCGGATATATATTGGTGAAGTAGAATTGTCCCCAATTTCACTTATTCCCCCTATACCACCAAAAAAAACATCCCTAATGGACCGTAATTTTAAATCAATTAAGTTTCCTAACTATGAAACTAAGTGTTAAGTAATACTCCACGTTTTCTTTTTCCCGCATAACGTTTATATCCTGCCTTATTATTTGCCAATTTCTCATTCAATTAATTAATCGCCCTTGTTTTTCCTTTGGGGGCCCCCCCCCCCCCCCCCCAACCCCAAGACCCAGTTTTCACCTTCGCAGAATAAGGAGTTTTGCGTTGCGCAAAACGTAACTTGCCATCTTCCTCCGAAGAATTAATTTATTCATTCCTTTTTTTTTTAATGAATTTTACTCAAAATGGTTAGGTCTGATTTGTTCCTACTCCCAAAACAACTACCTTCCGAAGCGGTAAATCCTATGTCATATATACATATACCCATATATTTATATTTTACATATTTGCATATTAATATATCGTGAGGAACATAGCAAAATAAATATATTCTGAAAGTTTTCCAAACGTTCTCCATAACAAACACGTGGGCTAATGTAACATTTCACCTGAAAGAAATTCTTGTGGATAGAGGTAAAAGATCAAAACGGCCTTTTCGCCCGCTTTTTGCGCCGGCCGCCGAAGGGTGTCTGAAGCCCGAGTGAAAATACTTCCCCAGCAGACACAATCAGAACGTATCCGCATGGGGAGAATGGAGTGGAAAGGGTTCGTCTACTTTCCGCTGTAGCATGGCAATCATTTTCTATGGCAAATTTACTCCAATAATATAATCGCATCAATAAGAAACCATAGTAAAAGTAAGTTATCCAGAATTTCTAGCTTCTATCGCTAGTAACCGGCCTTCTCGTCAACTATATAGAAATGCCATAATTCAATAAAAAATACAAATCTTCTTGGAAGAAAAATGAACGGACAAAACGTTAAAGACGAATTGCCAAAATACAGACATAGAAGAGCATTTACGACCTATTTCCATCCACCATTACTGGCAATCGATCGCCAAATTCTTTTGAGACACTCAGCAACAAGAATTAATAAGCGAAAGGGCTTGGCATAATCTACTACAGTCTCACCAGCAACTATTCTAGAAGACCGTGGTACCTAAGTTGGACAGAGCCACACGAAGCTTGGGCACCTTTACGTACTCTCTCTCTCCAAGACTGAAATACACTAAACTATAGGGAGAGATGACAACGTCCAACTCATTTAAAAGAGGTCCTCATAAACCAACAAACCTGAAATCACTATAATATCCCATTAATATATATACTTTCCTTCTGAGACACACCACACCTAGATCTAACTGCCTCCTCTATGTCTAATATGACTCCAGAGAACAGACCACGATACAACACCAGCCAACGAGGAAGGAGTTCACAAGATTAATATATACTATTCATCTATATATTGAATCTGATATTATAATAGTCACAGCAGAGTCAAGCTTCGCCCATCGCCATACACTACCGCCTTATTGTAATTTTATAATTCGCACACTCCCGGCATGACATCCTTGTAAGCCTATATCCACCACCTGTTTATCGGAAAAAATGTTCAAATACTTATATGGCGCGCCACAAAAGAGCAGAAGTAGTCACAATCCACAGCGCCACAATCCCACAATAATGGGTCGAGTGCAATGCTATGTACAAAAGACCGGCAATGGGTGGCCCCACCGAACCTGCAATTATAGTCACCCAAAAAGGTGGATACCATTGGGCATAATGGCCTGAAAAAAGCGAGTCCCGCTCTATAAATGGGTCGGGTTGCGGTAGTCCCCATCCTGCAGAACAACGCAATATGTCCAAAAACACCGATTGCCATTGTTGGGCCAAAGTCCCGGTGCAACCTAGGCGCTTCCCCACATTGGGCGAGCAGTGTCTGTGCTTCTGGCGATCGTAAAATAAACAGCGTATAACAAGGCCGCGGCTATTCCAAGCCCATGAAATGGCCTACGTACATACCTGCAGCGGTGGTCAACGCAGAACTTGGGTTTTGGCAAATCGGAAAACCGAGAGATTCGGACCATTCCAATGTGCATGGCAAGCATTGGCAAACCAAGAACCAGATAATACATGCCAGAAAGGTATACTGATCTGTCCGGGAAAGGGGTTCTGAAGCCTTCGCCCCCAAAATATCCCAAAATTCCGAGAAGTTTTTAACACCCAATTGGTTTAGTGCCACGCTACCACAGGCCAGAACAGCAGGAAAACAAAATAACGGGAGACATCCAATTGGCTGCTTTTGATACCGTATCGTAAAGCCTTTGGAGGCAAATCAATGAAAAAATAAGTGCCCCTATAATAATCACTATAATTTATCCAAGTTGCTCCCATTGGGGGTGGGTATGCGGTTAGTTTGGGCATTTCCAATAATCAAATGGTAATGCCGACCGCCGTGGCGGAATACCGTAATCATAGCCCCTGCCCAGAAAGCAGAAAAGAATTCCGTTCGCAAGATTATATCCTGTCACCAATTTTTTGCCACAGATCTTTCTCCATTTTGATAATAAGTGTCAACCTGTTTAACGGCAATCTCGGCGTGAGTATTAACGCCAGCTTAACACGGCCCAAGAATTCCTAGCAAACAAGCCTATGATCAATTCAAAAGCACTTACACCTGCTTGTCCAAGAACAGGGTCTATTACAAACTCTGTTCTGCTGCATGCTCTCCAGCGTACATGCCCAAAAAACTTTTCCATCCTTTTAAACTTGGATTTAAGGAACGGGCTCTCTTTCAAATTCTCCTCCGCTAGATCTTAGGAATTACTTCTCTTCAATGTTGTATTGGCTCTAGTGGTTGTTATTTATATTTGGTTTTTGGTGTCCGGTTATCTATTTAATTATAATCTATTTTCGTGAGGTTCATAACTCAGCAAGTTTGTGCTGTTGATTTATTGTATAATAAATGGTAACAATGTTTCTTTAAAGAGTAGTTTTTCCTTAAGGAATTAGGTTCCAAGTTACTTCCGAAATTACAATGGCTGCCCTAGAGCCGACCCCAAGGAAGAATTGTGGTTCTTAACTTCATGTCCTTTAAAATATTTGCGAGAGTAATTGATATACACGTGCGTTTATCGCTAAAGCCCTCCATTCCACATATAGTCCTCGCGATTTTTTCTCGCCAATGGCCGACCTTATACTTTTTCACTTGTAAACAGCACAATTCCAACATCAGCTTGATTGAATAAGGCATGTTCCAAATTTATTATTATGTAATTTTGGTCTGCTCCCCCCCCCCCGGGCATTTCTCAGATGTAATGCTAAACCATTTGCACATGTAAATAAAGTCTTTTATTTGAATTTCAATAAAAGTATCTGATTAAATTTTACGTCCTATGGTAGTCTCCGTTTTTTGTAATGAGCGGATAGTGCCTGTTAATTTGAAAGTTTATATTTCGTTACCTAAAAAAAAGTGTTGAAACTTTTAACCAGGACTGCCATCTATACGCATGTTAAAAAAGAAGAACCATTATCAATATCAATCTATTGGTCAACATTCCTTTATTAAAAGGATATGATGGAGATACTCCAAGTCCTGTAGACACCAGTTAAAAAAGGCTTGCCAAATACTTCGTAATATAGGGCAAAAGTGCAGAGGAAATATCGTGAATTCCAGTCCCATTTTAATAACCTTGCCCTTGTAGTCCAATAGCATTGTTTTCCCTAGAAGAAAACAATGGGAAAGGCAATTTTTTATTTTATTTTCTCTTGAATACAACGCCAAGAATGAAGTCCTTTTATTTTCAAATCCCAAAAGCATGTATTGGCAGCCTATGCTTGTATATTCCTTACGGGAAACACCGGTAAACAAATAGCTAAAGGAATTGTGGCAGTGTAGCGAATATTTATCTTAATCATAGACTTTGGCACTTGCATATTTTTAACCAATATAGAATGGCAATCCCAGTATTCAACATACCTACTTTTCTGAATCCCGTGATCCTGGAAAAGTTCATTTTCAGGAAACACATATTTTTCATAGAACGCATCATATACTTCAGCCTTAAAGCGTTTTCATATAATTGTAAAGGGAGTAAGTACTTTCCCCCGTTTTCGTCATATGGACCAAACTTGCCCCGTAACATGAAAAGTTTAAGGCCACTATTCCTCAAATTCGGCGAATCTATCATTTCTATCCAACACTTTCTTTGGCCCATTTTCCAGAGCTTCCAGGGTTTTCCGTAGGATAACCGTCCTCAACCGTAATTTCCTCGAACCGATTATATTCACGATACACCTCTGAAAATCCGTATCAAATAAAAAGAATTTTTTAATTGGTCTTTCCAATATCGAAAATCGCCGTTAACCCTTTTTGCTTACATCCCTATTTTAATTATAAAACCGGATGCTACGGAATGTTTACCTCTTCCTTGACCAGTACTTCCCTTACATTAAGCGAACGATAGGCATTTATGGGGGAAAGTGCTCCCACCACTCTTACGTCTAGCTCTTGCAGCAAGGGTCTGACCATCCCGTGCGATAGGCGTTATGGAGTATCTCTTGACAGCGGACCACATCGTTTTCCATTGTGCGATCTCAATTGGGTTCTGAATCTATTAAAAGTGGCTTTTTGCGTAAGCTTCCTGAATAGCTTCCAAAGATTGTCAAATTCCTCCCAAGCGGATCTTTAATATTATGGCTGGCATCGGATCAAATCCAAGCCGGATAATGGGTTCTGTGGATAGTTTTCCATACCATAAACCATTCCGTTAAAAATCAAAAAGAGGGCATAAGGTTTAATACTGCCAACGTAATATCACGTCGCCATATTTGCTGTTCATTGAAAATGAAAGCCTCCCAATTTGCCCTTTAACCATGAAGGGTAGCCACTATCTGCTTCGATGTTGGAAATTGGGGCAAATGGTGTCCCAGATCCCGACCAAGGTATTGCCCTTTTCCCCACATTCCGTGGCCAACATAAATGAAGGTACCCGAAAACAATCCTGGATTTACCGGGTACTGTAGAAATTAGGCTCATAAGGGTTTGTAAATTCAATGAACAGTTTCCAATTTTCCGGCAGGGCCTTTATAAATATCCTTGAGACTGTCCTGAGTGTTGTAGCGCGTTTTGAAAAATTTGTTTTGCCCAGGGAAAATTGCGGCCAATCGGCCCAACCAGACCGTAAGACTTTTCGACCCCAATTTTGTTGCCAAATATTAATAACATCAATGTTTGTGTTGTACTGCCCTGTTCCAATAGCCCTTTTTCCCGGTTGCTCACGATCCGACCTATAGCTTTCCCTTGGCGTTTTTGATCTTGAAAAGGTAATTTGGGAGTTTTATCAGCATCAAATAAACAATATCATGTGAACTCGCCAACTGTTTAATTGCTTCGTAATCCTTTGGGCACGTCCGCAAGGTATGTGTAATGGGTATGGCACCGGCCTGGTCCTGAGTGAGGGCGTGCATATATCCCACGTCATCTATTTTTTGTTCCAAACTGCCAGGTTCACCATGAAAGGAATATACCTAATCCCAAATCTCGTCCTCCGCGCCCAAAGCCCAACTTGGAAAATGGCTACTTGAAACTGGCCAACTACTGATAATAATGTGCTAGCATCATGAACCATCCCTTAACAAGCTATTCGATAAGAAATCCAAATTTTCCTGCTGAGATTTTTAAATCTTTTTGTCGTTTTTCTTTTATTCTATCTTATCTATTCTCATTGTATTCCCCGTATTAGAATTAGGACTGCCGAACTTGTTGGTTCCGACAGGTCTTAAACAACTAACTCAACTAACATTACTAATATCCTTACAAAGCATTGCCATTCCGCCATCCACATAATTAATGTGCCGGTTGATTTATCCAAAACGGCAACAATGCAAATACACCCTTGCGGATATCCTCAGGATATATAATTTTCGTTTAAAAGATTCTTTTGGCATAATGTGCAAGCAATCATCTACGCTAATCCCATAGGCCTTGGCCCTACCTTTCTGCCCATTCAGCCTCCAGAATCTTACTGCCCACATTACTTGCCGTCTGATTAAACGTGTTGAACACGTATCTTGTCCGCCACCTAGTTCTTGCGGCAATAAACGGGCCCCATATGTTGCTGCGGCGTCTTTTTGCAGTTCCGTATCCTACATTGTTTAGGACCTAAACTAGTCCGTTCTTACTGGCTATGCTTACAAAATCGCCTCAAGCCCTTGGTTGGCGCATAATGGGCCACTGCTTGTTTAGCAGTTCAAACTGACCTTTCACCAAAACATTTTGCAAAAATATCCCAATCCTTTTCTGTGGTCTCTTCCAAGGGGTTTTGAAAAAATGCCAATCGGCACTGTGCACCACAATGTCTACACCACCAAAATCCAAACGCTTTTTTTTGTAAAGCTTCCGCAATGATTCATCTTAGTAACATCACACGGCAATAACTTGCAGTGTCCGGCTTAATAAGGTCTACGGCTCTTTTAATTCGATCTTCGGCAATATCTGTCAATACACATTGGCAACCTTCTTGGGCCAATTTATTGCGGCAATAGCCTTTGCCTATTTCCCCCCCACCTGCACCGGTTACAGAGCTACTTTCCTGGATGGGCTGTTCTTTGGCCATACGTTGTATTTTTGGCCTCCTCGAGCAAGCAGTACTCTAATAATTCAAAAAAGCCTCTTGTCCTAGGCAGAGAAGTAATAGGCCGATATTGCTTCCGCACCCCTCATTAACATTGATGGCATGAATGTAAAACTCACTTGCTACCCTGGTAAGTCTGGTTTGTTTTTTGGGGCAAAACTGAACCAATTCCTACACCTGGATAGATAATAATTACAGGATTAGGGTCGCGCATGCCGACTATAATCTCGTTTAACATGTCGTAATACTTCCTTGTACTCATTTTTCTGTAGGCCTCCAAGGCCGGTTTCCATTTATTGAGAAACCGCCTCTTGGTTGCTGATATCCTCGCTCTTGTCGCAGATCTAGAACCAAAGGTTGGATTCTTGTTCTTAGAAAATGATCTGACAGGAGGTACCGCCATTGGGCCCAAACATTGCAAATCCTTACTGTTGATATACTCCATGACCACTTCACCTATCAGCAAAATGACCGATTCATTCTATTCTCGGAAGAACATAGTCCCCCTGAGCAAAGGCATTAAATTGGGAGCTTTTTTCAGCAGCGTTCCGCTTTAGGCGACTATCCAGCTTCTACTGGCCCAAAAACGCGCCTTTTTTCCCTTGAATTGTTTTTCAATATACTCCGAGGCCCGTTTCTTAATAATCGTCCCAAAAAGATTTAGTAGTAGGCATTTATAGGAAGTACCGCCCCACAGTAAAAAAGCCCATGACTTCCCAAAACGATTCCCCTTATTCCAGAATTGTCGTTCAACCTTATAAAAACCGAACATTAAAGCGAAACCGCAAGATCAAATACCTTGGGTTCTTTTATTGCCAAGGCACCCAACCCATGGTATCTCCCCAAAATTTCTTTTGGTTTAACTCTTTTCACTATCCTTGGCAGCTGCAACCCATGCTAATTAAGTGACGAGGGCCGGACGATGTAAATGATCAAATGTTTAAAGGAAGCAAGCCCATGTAAAGGGGTATCAATGGACGGAGCCATTGCTATCAATGTCGTAATTATTACATATGTCAAATAGGCCTCATCCCTAATCTTCATCCGCAAGACCACCATAAACGTTTTTCAAAATTTCCTTAATCTTTCGGTGTAAAGACCTGCGATTCCCCGCCTTGTTCAATGTCCCTATATCTCCTCCGGAACCTTTTGATCCCACATTACCCTTCTACCACTTTCATTGGTCAATGGATCCTTTTTCCATGGTCTTTTGCAACTGGTATTGCCTCCACCGTTAATTGGTAATACGTAAGATTGCTCCAAAGAAATATTAAGACCTATATAAAAAAAACAGCTCTACTTGATCGTCCCTAATTGATTTGGCCTTAAATTCTCACTCCAGAGATAATTCACATATTAAAATTCTTTCCCGATTGTTCATTTTTTAATTGCTTGATATTTTTATATTTCGCTACAGTATAGTAGTGCCCTCGTTGTTTTCCATCCTGCACTGTAACTGCAAAAAGCAATTTTTTTTTTATTTATTGAACATTGTATTGCAATGGGAGCTCAAACACGGCAATAAAGAAATTCAATTTAAATAACTAACATTGCATATACCGAAATAAAAATGGCCAACTTTTTAAATTAAATCAACCTATTATTATACATATGTACAAAATACCTAAAAATCGATGAAAATTCAAGGATCCCTAAGTAATAAACAGGTAGTAGACTTCCCTTTATCACTAAATATTCAAACAGGAAATTTTAAGATTGATGACAAAATTCCCTTCCATCAAATAGCCTTAGCGAGGAGTTGTACTAATCCCGGGTCCGTAAGATAAGGCAATACCAAATTTTAAAGGAACCGTAAGATAATTACCCCTCGATACGGGGAAAGGGTTACTACATAACCGAACAAAAACTGATATCCAAAGGTCAAATATACTTTTCCTTATAAATAGCTAAGTGCCTATAAAAATCGCGCATTTAACACATCTTTTATAAATACCATTGGAGTACTCCCAAACGGACCTCATAATTTTATCTATTGTGACAATTCAATTTTTAAATATCATGGAGAAAATATTAAGGCATATGATTATTACATCATTATGCCTAATTTTTAAGACTGATGAGCTAAAAGCAAATATAGTTTATACAGAGGAAGCGGTCAAAGCAATGAATAGCATACCTAAGGATAAACTTATTCTGATGGACAACAATAATATTGAATTGAAGACGAATATCATAGAACTTTATCAGGATTTTGAGTAAATGAATCTATAACGCACTTATAGAAGGATTTGACAAATTATCCAGAATATGGGAAATTGATTTGGTCTATCCCGAAAATGCGGTCTATCCATATCCTAAAAGAAATCTTTACATGGTTTTTCGTAAATTTGTGTAAGAATATAAATAGACTTCGAGGTAATAAGACGAGATTTATGATGATATAGTATTAAAGAAGGGCCGACCTTTTATCACCATAGAGGAAACCGATTTGGTAAGTTTGGTCATCAATCCGGAAAAGGAATTTCTTTTTGGCCATGGAAAAGGATAATATCCTATAATGACACCCCTTAAAAGAGTTGGTTGGGATTACTTGTTTTCGACTGACTTCAAAGCCATGGGCGAAACGGCGCAACGGATGATCTTGGACAAACAAAAGGGTAAGTTAAAATCCCTTTAATTTTAATAGATCGGAATTCCATTTGAGGAACTTCAAAGGCTTAAACCCCATAGTGCCTTGTATTTCCAATATTTAAAGACTAATTTCCTCGTTTTATAGCCAGTTTGGATAAATCAAAAATATGTAATATAATGTGTAGTTAGGTAAATATATGTGAGAGTCTAAACAAGGAAAAAATATTATTTATATAAGCCCCTGATAAAATACTCCTGAAACAAAAATAAAAACTGAATTTCGGAAATGCCCAATATGAGTAAGGCTATCAATAAGTAGTAATTGAAAAACAGGTTATTAATCTTTTCCACTCACATTACGATCCTTCTATTGTTATATAATTTTTTATTATGCTTTTTGCGTCATAATCATTTGTTAGTAATTCTTGTTCGGTAAAACCTTTGTGATAAAAATATTCTGGTTTGTTGTCTAATTGTAGTCGTAAACAATATAAATTTTCCATCTTCGGTTTTTTCCCTGTCCTCGATAGGAAACACCGTTTCGGCTGATCAATTAGCAACGCTGGACCGCAAGATTTTCCATCATCCTTGGAAAATGAAATGGCCATTAAATGAGAGCGTGCAATTTTCACATCATTGGGCCATGTTTAACAAGCCATAAGTTTCTCTGATTTAAATCTGGTTAAAAAAAATCTGGCTGACGGATGGGATATTACCGATGGGGGCAACTGGGGACCATGAAGAACCACGATCTTTGGAAATACTACTCGCCAATTCCATATTTTGTACGTATAAGCATCCATAGCGAACCGTCCTTATCTTTCTTAATAATTAATATTTTCATCAAAGTCCTTACATCATCGGGTATCGGATACACCTCCTTTGACCCTTCCAGGTAACCCCTTTATACTTGGAGACTACCATTCCTGCATTATATTGTGCTCCTTTTTCAATAGAAACCGGCAATATCCATTCTCCGTCGACCAACTTTAATGTTTGGCACATCATTACACCATCGTATTCTTGAACCGGGGCACCCCAACTTGGGTCCTCTAATTCTGGATAATCGCTTTTATAGCCCATACTCCGGCAGCCGTCCCTTCTCTATCAACCGTTGGCACCATTACCAAATAGCAGCAGCCTGTGCCCAAAATAACCCAAAGTTTTCCATCGGGATCAATCACATATCTTCAGGATCATATGCCTGACTTCTCCCGGCCGTCAGGGTCATCACTTAATACCCTCCTGCAGGTACTTCCATTATCACCACTGGTAGATATGTACAACATAATTATTTAAATCCTCATGGGGAGTAGGGCCGGTATAA
>Ga0163217_1059295_pt1 | contig 21649 bp, 11 predicted proteins | sample SynspAceP_FD_185933 | JGI IMG/M metagenome (GOLD analysis project Ga0163217, IMG submission 185933) | Saline lake microbial communities from Ace Lake in Antarctica - Synechococcus sp. Ace-P (PacBio error correction) | ecosystem: Environmental > Aquatic > Non-marine Saline and Alkaline > Saline ...
AAAAAAAAAAAAAAGAAGAGGAGGATTTTTCGCTTTTTTTATTTAAAGTTTTCCACGAGTGGCCGTGCTTCCGATTTGCTTTTCTTGACCAAAAGGGGTGAAAGAACTGGCCCATTAAGCCATAAATTTTAGCTTCGATGGACAATGGTTTAATTTTTTTTAGGAATACAGTAAAAAAATGGAGCGAAGGCTGAACTGCAGCGAATCATCAATCCATGGTGTGCAAGTGCAAAACTTGGAAGTCAAGAATTGGGGAATTGGGGAATAGCAAACAACCCGCGAAGCCTCAAGATCACTAGCAAAGTAGATGGAAAATGCGCCAGTTAGAAATGATATTAGCTGATAAGCGGTCGCTTGGTCACCAATTTATTTCGGCAAAAGCGAGTGGTTCTTCAAGAAGGGTAAATGGGAATCGTAAATTTTTTTCTATTTCTGAGAAATTGAGGTGGAAGCCTCCCGGCTGGATGAGTCTGACTTATTACGGTGTCCAAGGTTTTTCAACTGCCAAGCGACTCAAAAGTACGCTGGAAAGGAAGGAATGACTTCAGAAATTTAACTTCTAAAATTTGGGATGCGAAGGCAATGGATGGTTTTTCCGAGAATTAATCATTTTTCAACTAATATGGGGAAGCCACCAATTTAGAATCTGAGATATTTAAACTTCTAGTTCAAGGCAGTAATGTGATGTAGCATTTCCTGGTAGCCAATCTGGCAACCGATTTTTAGAGCAAGGACCTTTGGGGCTGAAAAATGGGGGATCCATTATCCGAGTTTTGGTCAAGAAGTTAGATGGGCATTTCTTGGGGCATATTTGCCTTGATCGGAACTCAAGACTTGTCATGGCCTTGGTAATGGGACCCGTATGATCATTTATGAGGCGGACGAACGACTAAAATCCTGAAGCAATTCGATTTGCCCGAGAGCAAAAGGCTTAGGAGGGTATGTTCCAGTGACCAATTGCCAGGATCCTTTTCAAGAAGGTGGTGCCAGTTCGATGCCAATATCTCTGGTTCGCCCGACGCAGATACTTGGAGAGTAGATTTGCTGGAAATAGTCCTCTGCCTTTTGGTCAGATGAAATATTGGTACCCGAAGCCCGTGGTGGCTGACAACTGCTCAACATAGGTGTCCCATGGTATGTCCTGCAGGGAGTGAGCGATGAGCGATCTTTAAATCGACAATGTCAATAGGACGACACGGGGTTTACGTGAAACTAAGGGGACGTGAACTGCGAGTTTATTTGGGAAGCATTGAGGCAGGAGAGAAGCCTTTGCGACAAATGGAGACGAACTTGGTTTCTCTGTGGATGCAAGAAGTAGGAGAGGTCATGCAGCTCAAAAGTAAAAAGTGAATTGGAACTTTTACTACTCACCGATCGCTTCGTAAACAGTGGAATTAATTTGTAAATGGAAAAGTAGTCTGGAGCAAAAGCGAAACAGTTGGTACTAAACCTACAGTGGATCGATAGCTATTCCCTGAAGGAGGCTGGGTGACGGCCGAGTTTCCGGTGCAATTCGGAAATGGCGCATGATGATGAGTTTTATACCTTTTTGCTGAAACTTCGCCTTCTCTGGTTTGGGCAGTTGGGGTATTCGAAAATAGCAAAATTGAAGCGGCGAAGAAGCTACTAATGTTTGAATGTTTCAGAAAACGCTAAGGGCAGGTTATGGGGAACAATCCATCCCCAAATTTAATTGAAAAATTTTTCTAAGGAGAATAAAAGTGGAATACATGATCAATTAACAGTCGAAATAAACCGGAAGGTGTTCTAATTCAAAATTATGAGAGTAGCTCAATTCCTTTTTCTACATATGTCTTCCGCGTATTTGCTCAGGATGCTGTTGTCCACACTAGAAAGTATTTAATCATTTCGTGCACAGGTAGAGAGGATAAACAACACATTACTTTGAATTTTTAATACTGATCAGAAGATATCATTACTGGCCGGGAGGTAGCTATTCGAACTTATAGCAAAAACTACCGGCTTAAACCGACTTAATCTATGTTCATGGTGGCATGTTGGGTAGCGGGAAGTCTGGACGACGATGAGATCAGAAGGTAATTTAGATTGAGAAGAGTGAATGTGACGTGATGCAATTGAATTACCGATTAGGACCTGAAGCATAAAATATCAGCCGCTCATGATATGTCTAGAGTGACGGATCTGGCTTTGAATCTCAGACGAACTTGGCCTCGATACGGAACTTCCATTTTCGGAGAAAGTGCGGAGCCTACTTTGCTGCGGCGACTACATTAAGAGCGGGGAACTAAAAACAGTCCCAATTACTCTTTTCAATTACTCGTCTATGCCGCTATCGATGGTGGCGAGTTTTCTGGCAGTAATGTAAAGATTTATACTTTGAAATAGGAAGACGTGAGAAGTGACTATGGGTAACAGCTTTGGGCTAAAAATCTGAGGGCTACTCCAACTTCAATATTTCTTGGCGAATATGATATTTAAAGATCGAAGAGGAACTGTTTATGAGAAACTGAGGACGCGGAGTGACTACTGAAGCTTTAAATGTATGAAGGTGTTTGGACATGATGTGAAAACTTGGGGTTCAGTCGTAAAGAGACCCCGCTCATCCAAAAGCGGTGCGTATATCAAAGCTGGTTTGGGATAAATACCTAATTGCTCAGATTCTCAAAAAGGAATATCTGTGGGATAGGAACATCCACTTAGGAGAGGCTTTTTTTGTGTTGAGTAAAAGCTTTTAACTCGGATTAAGTTTCAAGAAACCTCAAACATGCTGAATCAATCAAGAATATTCATCTCAGGATCTTTACTACAAAAGATGGCAGGTTCTTGAGCGGATTCATTGCCTCACTTTCAAGGTTTGGAGGCCTTTGATTTGAAGATTTTTGAATTGCTCGATACGATACATCGAAGTTTTTTTTCAACAGGTGTGGCAATTTTCATCCCAACCTGATTGAACGTCAAGATATTTCCTTCAAACATCCTTTGGATTAAGCCTACGAGGAGCATCCATTTTTCATGACAAATAGTTCATTTCTTCACCTCCAGCGAATTTGCTGAAGCCTAAGTTTTCATAGAAAGTTCTGGAACATTCAGGTTTTGACCGAGAAGGGAAATGGAGATGCACGAGATTCATAGGAATTATGATTTAGCTATAAGTTTTTTTAACAACCGGTATTAAATTCAAATTTTCCAACTCCCTCTACATCCATACTTCGTTCCAACTTCAACTTCTGCTCAAATTCAATCCTGCCTCAACCTTCGTACTTCTTCAGGTCCTCCAGATAGTTTACAAAGTCATTCAGTTTCTGAAGCGGGGATTTTCGGCATCAGAGATTCATCAGTTGAGTGACTGATTGATATTGCTAGTTTGTAAAGGTCTGCTCACCGTTCTATAGTTTCACGATAGTCATTTGTTTTGGAGTTGACGATGCATTGATTTCTTTTCCGTCTTTTGAATTTGACCATTGAGTTTATCAGCCAAAGCCATCCTTCAGAAGGGATTAAGATAGAATTAGTAATAAGGCTTCTTTGGAAAGTTTTGTCTCCGATTTGGAGTTAAAGCTGGAGCGAAATCTACGCCTTCATTTCCGACCAATGGCAGACAACAGTGCCTGAGCAGGATTTATTTTCCATTTGCAGGGAACCTGATTTGGCCCTAGGAGGGAAGCACACTTTACTTCAGGGCCTTTGCTATTTTGAATTTGGCAGTTGCAGCTGATCGAATATCTGAGTTCCAAGTGACAAGAGTAACTTCTGGGCAATTGCCATCATATGGCAGGACCTGGATTTTTGTTTTCCATTCCAGAGATTAGCTCTCGCTATTGTAGCCTTTCATCGCTGCATTTGCCGCTTCGCACTGGAAGGCTGCGCTTGTATTTGTAAAGGTCGCCAAATCTTTTAGCCATCTCCATTGTCTCAGAACGATTTTTCAATTGTTTAATTGCCTTATTTCAATCTGATTGATCAGAGAAATTTTGCCATTGGAGCCATCCGTAAAGACCCTGGGGCGTAGTTCGCAGCAGTTTGAGAATCCTGAATCGGAGCGTCCATCCGCAAGGGAAGAGTTAATCGATCTTTTTGTTCTTTCAAACCATATTTACTGACGGATCTCCAAGAAATCTGATCATACGGCTTTGCACGACTTTTTTGCGAAGCCAAAGAAAGAATGGTCGATCCTGGCTTGTTCGGGGTTGAAATGCATTTGCGAAGGGCAAATTAATTTGTTCTCTGGGATGAGTGTTTACTAGTGAATTTTAATACTAGGTTTTATCTTCTGCGGTTTGAAATCGAAGGTCGGTAATAGGAGGTTTGCAGGGAGCTTTTTATTTTCTCTTTGATATTTCGCTAAAGCGTAGCTGTATTTGTACTTTAGATGCGCAGACAAAGGTCAGTTGCATTGCCTGACTTTGGTCAACTTGTGCGTGCTTTTTCAATAAGCTGGAAATATTCATCCAAACTTAGCAGCGATCCAAACTTCAAATACCATGTCTCCTGATGATAGTTTTTCGCCAGGTTTCCAAACTGCAGGCAATTTTTTTGTAAAGAATAGCCAAGCACTTCTCTTTTCTTGACCTGCGGACTTGCATCTGCAGCCAAAGGCAATAGGAAGTTTTCGGAATTGTAAGTATTGAGTTCGGGAAGCGCGAACTGCCCGCCACTAGATGTCTTGATTGTCATTTTTGCAGCTTCTTGCGATATAACTCTTGCCATTTGGAAGATTGTAACGCCGAAAATGCCGAGTTTCATTCTCGAATAATCTCCTGCGTAAGTACTTTAATGCTGACTCTGCTTTTGTACAATTTCTTCAATGCATATACCTTTGAAGTGAGTCGCAGATTTGATTTTGAAGGTAGTTTCTATTAAGGATATAACCTCGGAATAGTCAGGATTTTTTTCATTTTCTAATGCTTCCTTTTGGTGCCAGTGATAGACCGCTTTGTCAATCACCCATCGCGTGTCAACAACTCGGATCATACCAGTACGAAATAAAAGGATGACCCATCAGGAGCTACGTTCATCCGAAGGTCTAAACAGTTTGTCCACGCTTATTTCCATCCATCAAATTGGAATATCTCAGCAATAAAAACCGGCAGCGGAATTCTTTCACGGGTTAGGTCGAATAATGTTCGGCCGCATCCGCATGGCATCACTTGATTTTGATATCTTTGGGTAAAAGTGTTTCATTCTAAACAAGATCCTGTTGGGCGATTCCAATAAGGTTTTGCAAATAAATTTGGACACGCCAGGATTCATTCAGTGCCAATGTGAAGTGGAATCGAATCTTCCATATTGATGCGACGAGTTCGCCAATCCGTTTCGGGTCTTTCGTCTTTGAAACATAATTTCCATAATCCATAGTATTTGATCAGTGCTCGTTGCCATCATCGTCGTTATCAGATTGCCACATACCGGCGTACCTGTCATTGCGATTCATGTTGTTTCGGAAGTTTCAACTAAGATCCTACATATCTTCATCTGGATCCATTCGGAATACCATCTTCTGATAGGTTGGAGTTTCATGTTGATCGGGTTGCGATGGGTCGATTTATGGTTTCCTGGCATCTGAAGTTCTCACAGATTGCCATAAGTTGAAATACATTTGCCATCAGGTCCAAAAGTAAGCATGCATTCCATGATCGGCTGCTTCGCCACTCCAGAGAAAAGTATTTTCCTTTTTCCGGAACATATCACCATCTGCATCCGTAATACATAGACAATAAGGATGACGGGCAAGACTTTATCACCAAACAGCGATTCCTAACGCGCATATCGTTCCTTGGTAGAAAAACTTTTGAAGTATCGCCACACTCACCGTCGGTGTCTTCATATTAGGATCGATCGCCGCTCGGCTTTGTAGGGTTTTTGATTGAGTGGTTAGGTAGTTAATACGCTTCAGCGATTCAGACATGCGCGATCATCCACATACAATGTAGGATGGTCATATGGGTTTCGGAGGCAAAGTGTCAAGTTTAGTCGCTCATCTTGCACTTCGATGCCATCCACGGGCAAATTCACGATCGCTTTGCTCATCTGTTAAAGCTGAGCATACTCCTCATCCCGTAAGTTTTGGTTGGATCGTTGCAGGCAAAAAGTGGCACTTTGCCAGTATAGCAGCAACAATGATTGAGATTTCATAAAGGATAGGTTTTATTGGGTTTGAGCTTAAGTAGTTACCTGAGACCAAAATATCCTTTTTATAAGATAGATTTGCAAGGAAAATGTAAATGTTTTTGAAGTGATTTTATTTAACACAAAGTTTCGCAAAGGTTTCGGCATAGGAGCAGAAAGAGAATTTTACTGAATTAGCTATTCTGCCAATAGAAATGACCGATAATTCGGAATGATATTTACGCATTTCATAATACAATTTTGCGAAAGGCACGAGAATCTGGGAGATCATTCCAATCATTTCCAATTTGCATGGCGCTTGCGATAGTAATAGAAGTAATCATCATCGTTTCCAAACCCGGAAATAGGTATAATACTCTCACTTGTAGGTGTCTTGGCCAAAGAATCCGATCCTGATATGGAATGAAAAATGCACGAGCGGTTTTGGCTGGGACCAGTTCTGCAATACAGCACGATTCAGTGTACATATTTGGGGGAATGGTCCAATCAGCTTACAAAGTTTTTGGTTAGGTTCATTTCATACCAACCAAATGTGCATAATAATTTGGTATTGGGATGCTTTCCTGAAAACGAAATGTTGTTCCCGCCATGATTGAGTCGAATGGGGGAAGCTTTTCGGGATTTCGATACCGCTTGGATATTGTTTCAGCTCCAACAACGCCATTTTTTTTGTCTTTGGCATCCACAAGAAGCCGGCTCTCTGAATGGATCAATACCCGGAATTCCTAATTTCTCACATTGGCCCAAATGGGTCAAGCTTGGATCGTTGCAGGGATTCGATTTTCCATCGTTGTCTGAATCAGACCAAGCTCTTGTAACACTTTTAAGTCTTTGACTCCTTGTTTTACGCGTTTCCAACATAGCGAGTGGCTCTTCTGGCCAACCTGGATCATCGAGATTTTCGAAATTCAGAATTTGAGGAATACTACAATCGATTAGGGGAAATGTCTCGGCTACATTATCAGTGCATTAGAATTTTTCCACGAAAGCATTAAAATTCACATTCGCCATATTCAGTGAATCCATTTTCACCAATCATCCAAATCTCACAGGCATTATCCATTGGTGATTATGAAACATCGGATTAAAGGGTATTTTGAAATTTGGTAGGATATGCGGTACTACAGAGTGAGACCAGGATCGTACTCTTCCACATCCATGAATTGAGTCGATATTGAATAAATCGACCCAACAGTAGGTGATCCAGAAAAATAGTACTGCTATTGTTAGGAGTACCCATTTTTTTACTGAAAAGGCCATTTATTAATTCGTTTACGCTATTGGACTGCCACCGCAGGTGGTGTCGAAGCGTATCATTAGGTTGACGCCAGATTCTTCGAAAGCTGATGTAAATAGTCAATTAGACGGAGCCGGAAGACACTGGCCATTTACTTTTACTACGTCTTCGTGTGTCGGGCTCTTGAACTCCCGGAACTCTAATCTGAATTGAGGGTAATTTCGAATGAAGCCACCTGGTCTGCATACACCGGTAGGTTCTGCGCCTACTGCCTGCCCTGAAAAATTAATATCCTTGCTAGTGATCTCCGTACGCATTTTGCGCCAAGTCTCAGATAAGGTCGTGTGATGAAAAGCCTGAAGCCCTCACTCAAAGATAGTCTTCTTTTTTTGAAGGTTGGGAATAGTTCACCGTGAATAATGCTGAGCAAGAGAATTGTTGGTAGTAGGGAGGGCTGACAGAAATAAAATTCGTAACAAAGAAAGGCGATGAAGCAAAAATATGACTCCGAATCCAATTGATTTCTTAAGAATATAGTTAAGGTTTTGTTTAAATTGATTGGTTTTATTTCTCTTAAAGTAAGGAAAAAACTTTTGCTCCTTTAGTTTTGGATGCTGTTAAGATGATTAGGGCTGTGAGATGATCCTAAGAGAATGTGCATAATGGAAGTAGAAGGCGCAGGAGATGGGAATAAGACTTTGGGGTTACGTTGCAAATTGACTGCAGCGAAAACGAAAATGTAATAACACGAATACATTATCGCTAATTCTTAATTGATATTTTCACGATGGTCGACCTCCGATTGAAAATCATATATTATACTAGCTATTTTACTTTTTCCGGATTTGCGTCGCTCTTATAATAATTTGTTTGGCCTTGGAGATTTTGATTATTCGAAGGGATCATAAGCTCTCCGATGGGGTGTAGGTCAAAATCTCTCCTCAAAATTGATTGCTTTCGATAGTAATGACTTGGAAGTTTGTGGGGTATTGGCACGCTTCATTCTTTTGTGCCCAAATTCTCCATGTTCCCCCTCATACATTTATGCCACGCTCAACTGAGATCACATAGAACTGTCGCGGTTTGAATCTCGAAGTTCTACACATCCAAGATATTTTCTCAGGAGATACTCGACTCGGGCATAGCTGTGATCATGCTTGAAGCACCAAATTACCTTGTATTTATAGATCGGCCTTCTCCGTTTTTCTCTTAAGTCGGGTTTCTCTTCTGAGGATGCTGATAATCGGTGGTGATAGTGATTAATCACTTTGGCAGTTTTTGGCGAGGATATACAACCATTCTGCTGAAGTTCCCAACTCACATTGGAGTTTAGAGAAATAATTCGAGCGTCTTGATAGTCTACAAAATAGGTGTCTCTTCTAGTCCTTTTGGGCCATTTCCGGGAATAAATTTGCGGTTTCCACTGCGCTTGAAAGACTTCGTGATTTTGCAGCCTTCACTCAGATGGAGATTTTGATTGTATCATGGTTTCCAGGGTAGGCATGGAAGGGCAGATATCGGGATAATTCACCCGCAGCAACCATCGTGCATCTGCTAGATACTCGATGAGCCTTATTGACCAAATCGCTGCGTGAATGATGAACTTTAGCACGCGGCGCGGTTTTGAAGCCTTGTGAATCAATGCGTGACCAAAGTTCCAGAATATAGTTTTTTTGCGCTTCCTACATACTAGGAATGAAATTTCTCTCTGAGTCCACGGAAGCTGTGGTGAACTTGAAGCATTGCTTCAGGTCAAGTGTCTCAACCGATAGGCATAGGTGGTAGCAGGCTTGTAGATTTTGGCAAGGAAAGTCGATGGTAAGTAGCTTTCTTCACTTTTTGTGACTCGATATTGGGGCTATAAGAAAGGGGTGAGCTAGCACAGCCTAAATGGATTCATGTAAACCTAGGGTCTGCGTGCTTCTGCGTACTCGATATCGGTTTTTGTTTTTTTGGGAAGTTTCTCCCACGTAATATTTGCACTCTTCTGGTCTTCGCTAAATATTCAGAATAATACGGTCTGAGAGAGTAGGATTACTCCAACAAATCAAATTTTGGTTCTTGTAGGACTTTGGCATCCTGAAGCATAATCCAGAATTGCTAATTATTTGAAATGCGAGAAAGGAAAAAACAAGGAATCGAAGGCTCATTTGTGAAGAATTTGGGTTTGATTTTTCAAAGTAGAAGTTTATCCTGGCTTTCTCAGCAAATTTTTTCGAAACTGACAATTTCAAAAGCTAACAGGTCTATGCTGATTGGTAGAGTGTACTTTAAGATAAAGTCTTCCGAATTGGACCCTCAAATTAAAAAGAGATTTATCCATACTAGAATTGAATCGAATTCTTTCTTTTTTCAGCGTAATTTTTCTACTCATGGTTCTTTTTGGTACTAACGATTTAATGGAAAACCGTACTTGATTATTGATGGCAAGAATCTCATGGAGGAATAGCGTCCGAATGGCTGAGACTTGCGGGAGTTTCGGTTTGGGCTGCTTTTGCCGCGTTTAAGAAAATGCTTAGCTCGAGGTACGAGAGGACAAGTCGTAAGAAAAATGCCGCTTAGGTCATTTTTAAGACTTGGGCCAGGTTTTGGGGGGAGTCATTTTAGGTGGGAAGGCAGCCAAATTTCGCGTCTCCTCATCTCAAAATAATGAAAAAAGCTCCAGCGGAAAGGAAAAGAGAGGCACAGAGGTTTATATAGCCTGCGCCTGTGTGCGGGTTATTTTTTTGGCCGGCCCAAAAGTACAAGGATTAAACCTATTGAATAACGGATTGAAGTCGCTCAAAGTTGAATTTCGGCCGTTTAATGAAATTTAGTAAAATAGATATCTCTACATTTTTTCTGTATAAGATAATTTCTAAAGCCAATTGCTCTTCATTAAATTAGGGTAGACTCTTTTTTTTAGGTCTTTGCAGCATGTGGCGCTCACTCAAGAAGATTAATGCGTTAGACCTTAAGAAACCCAATCCACGATGTTTCAGCTTTTATCGAACAGAACGTGAATTCATGTTTCTTATACTACTTCACTATGACTTTTTTTGCCCTTAATTTTGGGGCAAAATCACGAGAAGATAAATACGATTCGGTTCGCTTCTCCTCCGTACTCAGAAGTAGATTATTGATTTGTTCCTAGAGGTTTTTTCAATTTGGTTTTTTCAGTCATTCTATTCCAGTATGCTCTATGAATCAGACAATCGGCGTGGATAATAATTTGATCTGACACCTTTGGGTGAATTTAATTGCATTTTTTTAGAATATTTCTTAGATGAAGTTTAATCGATTCGATCGGTGTTCCAGAAAACATCTTGCTTGAGTGGTTTTCCAGAAGCAACTTTTCTCATATAGCTTCAACTCAAAGGAACAATATTTTTCCTGAACTAATTCTTGTAAGCTGAATAATGAATGATAACTGTAAGACCATTTGTAATCTAGCCAGCTAAGAGATTTGAAGCATGGTGGTAAGCATTGAGCGTTTCTTTTTGATGAAGGATCAGATAGGATAATTTCTTGTTTTTGATAGTGCTCAGCCCAGAGAGACAGGAGCTTGAAGTGAGTTGAACGGGAGAATCGCAGTCGTGCGAATAATGGAAAGAGTTTTATCGCGAAATTATTTGCTATTCATTCGAGATTACTCTCAGTCAATGTCTCGCTTTGCATTTGAATCTGAGTTTTGTGCTTCGAGCTTCAGGTGCGGTCGGAGAATCTCTTGTTTAGCTAATTTAGTTTGATATTGGTCTGCAAGCGTAATAGACAATATGCATAAGGGGTAAAGCTAAAAATGACACCTACTCAGTCTTTTCTTTTTTACGCTGGATTGAAAGTTCTGTAGTAGTGTTTCTTCGTAGTTTTCGTTTTTCAAGTTTCTTTTTCTAAGTCTCAAACTCAATAATATTCATCTCGTATTTTTCTGCTTCTTCATTGAAGAGTGAGTCCGAATTGGCACATGAATCTCAAAAATTCATAGGCCTTGCTTATAATTAGTTATCGTTTGATAGGGCTTATTTTTTGCTATTATTTGATTTGAAAGGCAGATCCATGTTTAATGGCTAGGGATATTCTTTGGCATATTCGCATCGCTCTCGATAATCTTTTCGTGTTGAATGAAGGTTGAAAATCTCAAAAGGGGCGATCTTGATTCCGAGGTCTTGTGGGTCTACTGATGGCGAGTGCCTTTTATGAATAGGTCTTCGCTTTTCGATTTTCCTGTTGTTCTAGATACAGATCTCAATAATTGTAAAGTGTGAATCAGGCCTACTGATTCTTTGCTTTTCTTTGAAAGGCTCTTAAATTTTCAAGTAGTTGGCTAGGCTCTTCAATCTTCCTGTGCTTTGCCTGCTGCATCGGTCAAGTGATAGCAATCGAGATTAAATTGAACGAAGGCATGCCTCGCTCAATGGATTTATCTTTCTGCTACGCTGAGAGCAGTTTTATAGCTTGGCGGCACTTTTGTTCGGCTCTCACTTTCTATAGTAAATATTACAATATTGAGGTAGGACTCCATGATCCCGATGAGTCAGGAAGTGCTTCTCCTGTTTTTAAGGCTTTAGATGGTTTTTAACGAGCTTTCAATTCCGATTGATAACAGCGAACACTATAATTGAGTGATTGGCCGAACCGGAGCAGGTTATTTTTAGAAGTGATGCCTGAGTACTTGGTTCGTGTAGTATAATGCGAATCCCTGATCACAGGCATAAGATATATTGGCTGTTCGAGCATAGTGGGAAAACCTGAGCGATCATTTTTAATAGTGTTGTTTGAGATTTCAATATCAGGTCGTGAATTTGGAGTTTCGTTTGTAGCGGACTGATCAGCAAATTAAGAGCAAGAGAAGATTCATATTCGAATTTGGAAGATTTTTTAAAAGCGTCGAATGAAGCTCTACTGAATAAAATTTGGCAAAAAAATTCACGTTAAAAGTGGTCTGTTATATAAAGGAGATTTCTACGCTAATCTTTTATTTTTTCAAAATGATTTTCTAAGCACTAGGGGCTAGAAATAAATTTTGAACTTAGAATCAGGATTTCGGATAGGATTTTGACATTATATTATGGAGTATCGACTCTTTTTTTACGTTTTTCAGATTTACTGGACCGTTTGTGCGAATTCTGAAACTAGTGCGATTCGAGCTCTGATAACTGAAAATCCTAGGTAGAGTGATTTGTTGAAGGTCCTAAGAAATTGGAGCAAAATTTTGAAAAAATGAGCGTAACTAAAAGATTGAATCTACCTCTCCTTTTAGAGCGAGGTAAATTTCCAATCGAGATTTCTGAAATTTTCAGAGGAATTTGAAAAAATTAGATTTTAAGATTTTAACCTCTTTTCACGCAGGATTTTTCCTTATTTTTTGGAATAGTGAAGCCGTTTCGGTGGCAGTAGGAGTTCTTTTCACTCATCTTCTTAGGTTGTTAAAACTACTGGGCTGCTGGATTCCCCATATATCTTAGATGAAGTTTTCTCCACTCATCAATTGAGTATTAATTTTGAGCGTATTGTTTGACGATCGTATGGTCTCTTTTCCATTTTTTAGTACTATGGATTTATTATTCTTTGATTTTTGGTGAATATGATAAATAGTCAAAAAAGAATGTCTTTATGATAGATTTTTATTTGAAAAAAAAAAATAATTTTTTGAGGTCGAAGAATTCAAATTTTTTTTTTTTGATCAAAATAGGCTTCGTGACGAAAATTGTCCGAAATGTGAATATGTTATCAAATGGAGCCCGTGGACTACCTGAATTCATGAAGAAGGACGGGTTGCTCTTGAACTGGGGACATTATCAGTACGAAAGTACTTTATCAAGAATATTTTTAGGCACATCGCCAGTGCTTCCGCATCCGTCTACTCAAGTCTATATGGCGACGATGGAGATACAAAATGCGTATCTCGAAGGCAGGAGTTTACACAGGTACAGGCCTCCCGACAGTGGCAACGGAACAGCAACAAAGAACACAGTGGGGCTGAGCGTTAAGAAAATGTCCAGTGGTAGCATTTTTTAGGCGAAGGCAGCCTGTAGGGAGGGGGTGGCCTGGCTGAATGCGATCGAGGGAGGTATGGTAAGGTCTGGCAGATCAAGGAGTTTGGGCGGAGTGACAGCCTGATTCTCCAAGTCTATGGAAATAGATGTCGGATGAAAAGGACGGAAGCAAGTGCGGCATGCTTGCAAGCCAGGGAGCCAAAAGGCAAATGTGCTCATGAACTGAATGAATTTGCTGTGAGCACCCAGGTGCAGGTGGGGCTATCCGATGCCCTGTTCAATCTGGTGGACAATACTGGCGAAAGACTTTCAGCAGAAAGAGAGTCCGGAGGCTACTGATCTTGCCTTACGTATCAGGAAGACAGCACGCATGAAGTAGGAAAGAAAGTGCTATGCCAAATGCGCCAAAACTGAAGTTTTGGAGGAGAATCTGTATATTTCTCAGGAGGATTTACGACGGCGCAAACAGGTTATGGAGACATTCGTGGTCAACGAGACCCCGAGGACGTTTGGTTTTGACAAACATGATTGGTGAGTAGAGCATGTCTCAACCTATAGCCCAAGAAGCACTACGATCCTTGGGGACTTGGGAGCTGACGGTAATGGATTTCAAGTATGGGGGGAATCAAGGCGAACAGTACTCTATAATGCAAGGAACTTATCGAGGATTCATTGATTGCAAGTACTGACGATCTGGAGCGATGATGTATGATCCTATCTATTCGGGAGATGGGGGTGTTGTGGGATACGCTGACAAGGGGAGTATGCATTAGACGCATGTTCAGAATGTTCGATTTGGTTTGACAACGTTTGGTTTTGTCACTATTGTCAAATTATCCCATCGTCATTTCAGCATATATGTACGCTAGCGAACCTGGTTTTAAAAAATTTGATAAAAATAGTTATAAAATTTAGAATGGAGTTTAAATTCAGGCTATAAAATCAAAAAAAAGGACGTATTTCGTAGAAAAACGCCTTTTGAAGGCTATGGAAGCCTGTTTTGCAGAGGAGGAGGGATATCGAACCCCCGTACTCACGTACGGTTTTTTCAAGACCGGCCCGCGATCGATCACTCTGGCCACTCCTCAAAATTGAAAACTTGCGTGATCTCGCTTGTTTAGGTCTGCAAAAGTAAAGGCTATTCTTATTTTAATGCAAACTCTTTTTTGGTCATTTTTCTGCTAACCCCTGATTTACAGCGTAATTAATTGTTTCTGCGCTGCTTGAAAGTTTTGTTTCAAACCTAAATAAAATCATGGTTTTTTGCTTTGTGAAGCCTACTAATTACCTAGGAAAGTTAATCAAATTTCTTTCCTAGTTTTCATTGCGGGTTGTTGTCAATGATAGAGCAACTATTTTTTTTGTCAAAGTTTAGCTTTATTGCTCAAATCTACTGAGATTCCCTAACGAGATTTCCGATACAGTATTAGGATTGCGCATGAAGACTGTTTTACTGCTCTCTCCTTTTCACCCACTGCTTCTACGACCTTTTCCAGAAGTATCATGGCATGATCCCCACCAGCCAGTATCATGGAATCCTTTCAATCAAACTTATCGCCGAGCTCTGTTTCAGCATTTTGCGAAGTTCTTGAATTTTGATCATGACGATTTTAATAGCCGTTTGCTTTGCCCCTGGGAAAACCTGTAGGGCGTCTTCTTGCTCAATTGCGCAGGTGCGATGATGAATTTTCGGAGAAATAGTTAACTGCATCGCTCGTCAGCTTTGGAGTGAATCCCGTATTACGACTAGTGAATGCTCTCCCAGATTTCATTGACCATCGGCAAATCATAATATGGATTTTGTACTGCCATTTCTTTGGCAGGCTTCGGAGTAGAGTGCCAGCCTCTACTAAGCATTGAACCCAATCTGCCGTACGGAATTTTGGGCACGGACTCGGTTCTGTGCGATAGAAGACTCATGTGATGCCTGGGATTCTATGATAAGTCAACGCTTCATGGTGGTTTTTGGGCATGGCAATTCATGTCTGAGAGGTGGAGCATAATAAGTACACCGTCGGCTTCATCTAGGTGTTCTTGGTTGTAATGCTGGGTGCACCATCTGCTCCGAAATGCCTGACGCGCTTAACTAACAAACACTTTGGGTATGGCTTCCAATAGTCAGGAAGTTTCTTTTTGATTCATCCAAAAGGCAGAGCTCTGTCAGATAGCTTGTTCTGCCTTCATCGTATTCGGGAAAAAAGAACTGTGGATGCTATTTAAAACTTGAAAACTACTCAAATGGATTCAAACCCAACTGCTCTTTATGCTAGCATTCTCTGGATTCGATTGACTTCATTTAACCCGATTTGATGGATTTATCCGCATGAACTGGTAGTCGTGGAAGGACTTGACGTTTGTGTGCTAAAAGGGCATTGCCATCATCATGACGGTGAACTTGTTGGGCTTTTTTCCAAACTCGGAAGTTCTGAATTCAACAATGCATAAGTCGGTTACTGCAAGGTTTGAAAGCTGTTTAAAAAGATTGCATTTGCTTGGGTTCTGAATTGTTTGACTGCTTCCGGTGATTTTGCTAGAATTTTTTTCCAAGGCTTCGATTTCCCTAAGGCATCATTCAAACAGGAGAATTCAGATCGACAATCCAAAGGCTGCCTAAAGAAGCGCTTTGATGCTGAATCAACAAATCTGGCGAACTTGGGCGGTCCTCACTCCAGATTGGGGTTTGCAATTTTGACAGGACGCTCTAGCAGCTGATTCGATGCCCGGCCAGCTCAATTTATCTTAAATCCAAGCTTCATATTGAGGCATCAATCCACATTTGTGGAAAGTTGATGATCATAGTTGGCAAACATAGTATTGCGGACCGTCATCTGATTAAAACGGTAATTCATTCGTCGAATTCATTATCAGCTTTCTCCATCTCATATTGATATACCCGAGATCATAGGATACTTTAGGTCCTCGTAAGTGACTCGTAAGAAATTTTTTCTTTTAGTTTCTTCCACTTGCCTCTCCAGCAAGCTTTTTAATCTTCACCAAGCCTCGCTATATCATCGATTTCTCATAGCGATCTTTCTGCTTGAGCGTCAGCTGAGTGGGCTAAATTGGGGAGTTCCTCATACTCGGCATCAAAAAGTGTTGATTTACAGAATGGGGATCATTTTAGCTCTGACTGCTCAGCCTAGTGCATGTTAAGCAGAATGAAGTAGCCGTAAAGGCAGCTTTTTTCAATGAGATAATTGGGATTTGTCTAGGTTGAATTAAAAAAATAAACTGCTTGATTATAGATTCAATAAATAATATGGGAATACTTTCTTGTCAGGTACTTTGCACTGTTATTCGGAGGCTGAGAATATTCTCGATTTTATTGTTTTAGTTTTTTTTTTTCTCATGTCAAATTCAGGGATCATCTACGTAGAGCAAATCCAGTTTTTGGCTCATCATCCTCAGAGGCTAATTAGCGCATTCTGGTCGATTTGCTTTGGATGGATGAATTTATGCTAATTTTTTGAAGGTTTCAGCATTTGAACTGCCAAGATCCCTGATAATGATAGCTATAGTGGTAGTTCTTTTGCACAGTAAAATCTATACGTTGGAATACCCTAGACCATATGCGATCACTATTCTTCTCTTTCTTTGATAATATTCTTGGTTAATTGCAACTGAGGTAAGAATGTCCCAATTTGATTTCAATTGAGGATCAAAGCAAGGAAGAAAACTAGGGTATCATAGGAATGAGGAATTCTTTTATAACCAAAGCCTAAAATTAAAGAAATGAAGAAAAAATACACTATTGATCTTTCATTGAGGTTGCTTGGAATAAGCCTGTTTTCAGGCTGCAACAGGAATCCAAGAGGTAGTTTGGACAACAAGTCGACCAAAATATTATCTTTTATCTACCTAGATGAATACCGGGTAATGGAGATGTCAGTGCTATGAAGCCAGGGGACCTCGGATCCCTATATGGAACATGGCTGCATGAGGATTTGCGCTTTCCAAGGTTATGCTTTCTTCAAGCTACTTGCTCGCAAGTCGCTATGCATTATTGACAGGGGACTTATCCGTTGGAGGAATGCTGCGCAAAAATTCTTCCGGGTACAGCTCCACTATTGATCGGTACTACTCAAGCTGACTTTTAAACCAATATAAAAGAACAAGGCTACCATACGCGTAATTGGAAAGTGGACATGGGCTTAGGTGCTGGGAATGTGGACTGGAATGGAGAGATTTACCAGGACAAAAAATCAGGATAGGTTTTGATTATTCTCATATTTTGGCTGCGACAACAAGACCAGAGTGCTCGGTCTATATCAACGTGGGAAGTGGTCAATTTAGACCCATGATGCCGATCAGTCGATTATGATACTAATTGGGGAGCGGCCGAAAGCTTATTTCTATCCAGACTGTTGAATGAAATGCACCATGGCATAATACAGTATGTCAACGGATCCCGAGATTGGCTTTTATGAAAGGCGGAGAGCAGGCCAAGTGGAGTGAGTGGATATGGCTGATATTTCTTTTGGATAAGGCAAATCCTATGTGGGTGAGCGTGCAAATCCGAAGAAGCCTTCTTTTTATTATAGCCTGCAGCGCTCACGTACGAAGAACACTCACGAAGATTTGATAGGCAAATCAGGAATGGGGACCTAGGGTGATGTAATATTGACGCTGATTGGGTAAGTCGGAGAATTTTATTTAAAACACTCGAGTGCTCAAGGACTTTAGAGAATAGATGATTGTGTTTTCAAGCGAATAATGGTCCGGTATCATGTGGTTAATATGATGATGCGGTAAGAAAATTAGGTGAGCACGCCTGCAGCCTTGAAGGTGGGGAAATATTCGCTTTTTGGAAGCTGGTACGAGAGTGCCTTTCGTAACGTATTGGAAAGGACAAATCAAGCCAGGAGTTCGTGCTTGGTTCTCATTGACTTATATGTCTCTTAGCTGCGTTGGAGGAAGCGAAAAAAGCACTCCGACAGTGAGAATTTGTTGGATGCTTTTATGGGAAAAGCCAAAAGGGCGTGAATGCATTTGTAATGGAGGCTACTTCTAGATGCCACTCGTCTGGAGACTGGATATGAATTCACATATCATATGGTCGGAGTTGAAGAAAACGTAAATATCGAATTAGGTATAGTGCTGAATACAAGCTTTTCAATTTGAAGGAGATATAATCAAGACAAAATCTAGCACAATCTAATCCGGAAAAAACTTCAGATGATTTGCGCTTTTTTGGAGGGGAATTCCGTGGACCAATGATCAGCAGATTCAAAAACTAGAGTTGAAGTAATATATCAGTGACTTAAAAAAGAGGCCCGAAAAAGTTTTTCAAAGTAGTTTATAGACTTCATTTGGACACTTTTTTTATCTCAAGATGAGGGGTTGGGGGTGGGCATTTATAAACTTCCCTGTCTTTTTGAGTCCTTTTTTAGAGCCAATAATTTTCAATGTTTTTCTCTTTTTCTTTTTTCTTCTCATCAATCAGATCCAGACATTACATTGACCTCACGCAACCAAAGACAATCATCGGGTGATATAGGCAAAGCATCAAAGGATTAGGGTTCCAATGGATGCCATAGAGGCTTGTTGTAGCTCGAAAAGTTATTGAGGTAAAGGTAAAGCATAAAAAAAAAACCAAGGGGGGTGGGGTTTTTTTTTTGGGGGAAAATAAAAAAAAAATTTTCCCCCCCAAAACTCCCGCGAGTCTCGCCCTATGAGAGAAAAATCGACATTTGTCATGGACTGAGGCGCAAAAGCGAAAGATGAAAGCGGATAGCGATTTAAAACATCAGTAAAAGGATAGAAACTTTAAACTCGAAACGAGAAAGTACATAAACCCTGATTGAAAAAGCTGCATCTCATCTAATTGCTGATGAAAATATCGCCATAATCATAATGTATGGTGCGTAAAACGTCAATGGCAATAATAATACGATCTTACAGCGATCCCTCACTCTGTTAAAAACTTCGATTTTCTTTGGTTTGATAAACTGAGTTGAAGGAATCTCATCGACATTGCCGATTCCTGAGTTCGAAGGCCAAATGTGCATAAGAAAAATCAAAGGAGAGTAAGCTTTGGTCGAGGTTTGGATAAATATCCATTAAGTGCCCTAGTCTGAGCGTAAATTTCGCCCGGTAAAATCTTCCGGCACAAATTCAAGGATATTCTGCGGTAGTGATGTAGGGAAAAAGTCCTGCATGTAAGGGATAAGATTTAGCAGGAAGATCAAAAGTGAAAGAGGGCAATAGTGAAGCTGAAACCAGTAGAGCGCAGTTATTGATGTTATCTTTTTTGTAGCTGAAGAAAAATATTTCCTAGCTCATAGAGGTTCTTGATGGGTCTCGAATTATTTTTTTCAAACGCTGGGATTGCAGAGATGCCTGTGATTTGACACGTTGATTTTTCGCTTTGGATCAATTTGATTTTAAAATAAGGTTTCAATAAAGCTACAAATTATGGGGGAGTCTGGTTGGCTTAATTGACTGTCTTTTTTTAAGGAAAGTGAGCGTGTCTCCTTCAGTAATCAATTCATTGGCCTCATTAATACGTCATATTCATCTATCGAATCCAGGTAGCGTTGGGATCCTAGTTTTGAATGGTTAATAGCTAAATCGTATTTCCGGTTATAGATAACGAGATATTATTCCAAGACCTGGCATCAAATGACACCTTCATCTTCCATTCCTTGTAAGAAAACGGGCTTCGCAATGGCTTCTCCGAGCTACTTCGAAATACATGGCATATTGCATAGTAGACGTAGGCCATTTGGTCCAGTTTTTCTGCATATACGTAACAACGGATTGGGTTTCAGCAGTAACTGATTAGAAGATTTTTGCGCATTCAAAGCACCTGACTACGTCTAGCGTTTGCATTGTGCTGAGCCAGATTAGTACAAAATGAATGTACCCGGAAAAGTTCCCTTTTGCGCAGAAATATAGTATCGTGTGTTTTTTTGCATTACAGTACCGCGTCTAGGGAATTTAATATACGGAGATTGATGGGGAGTACAGGTTATAGGTATTGTAAGGGACTGGTCGATATATTTAGAATATTCAGAATTTTTTTCAGGTAAAATCACCTTGCGAAGAACCAAAGTTGGGTCAGTTGAAGTTGCAATTCCGATCGCATCGGTTGAAGGATACACTCCAGCTATAGTAGGTCTCATCCGCTTTTGGCTTTCAGCCTGCCTATCGAAGCAAGGTGCTGATTCTCTTTTTGAGTCAACCCAGCGCTTGAGCTTTATTGCTTTCTTGCTCGTCAAAAAGAATTGATAACTCATTTATACATTGATAAAAGTTCCTCGGAGGTAATTCAACAAAACTCATAGGTTGTTCGACAACATGCTCATGACCGTCTTTCTTCTTGAAGCAAATTCGGATATAAAACGGAAATCTTTTCAAAATAGCCAAATTGATTTCATTTCTCCAGATGCAGTGATTTTCTGCAAGGTTTCCTTTGTGCGGACGTTGTTGAACGTGATCCGAACAGGCCTTTTGATTTCCGGAGGCGGAGTTTTCGATTAGCATGCAGGTTAGTGCATCTTGGATCATGAATATACAATCCAGGTTTCACTGCTTCCTGATAGCCTAGGACTTTATGCTACGAAAGCTGAAGCTCAAGATATCTTGTGGACTACATCATCATAAAGTTGATCTGAAACTGTTTTTGAAACTGCATTGCTTGAGATTTCAAGGCTATTTTTTGATAGTTTCAGTCGAAATTGGCTGAAGAACCTGATAGAAATAGAAAACTCCAACGAAATGGTGATCACAGAGACCGAGAATGAGGAGTATAAGTAGATATTTATTTTTTTTGTGCTAATCTCATATTGACCCAAATAAGGATAGTGAAACTGCATGAAAAGGTATGGATGAATTTTTCAAGTATTTTCCTTCCTTGATTCTGTAGTTGTAACTACTAATGTGCTAGCTTTTATCAAATTGAATTTCAAATGAAAAAAATCTACGATTCTTTAATTTTCTACTTACTGTTTGTTTTATGTCAGCATTGTAAAACGGAACAATTCTGATGAGGTTTTTGGATGAAAGCCAAGGTAAATTAGAACATGCCAAAGCTACTTTATTTTGAATTGATGAATGCTTTGGGAAAGTCCTGTAATTGATGAGGTGGATATAATCGGATTGAGTTTAAGAATGGTGAAAAGAAAAAGTGACAGTATTTGATAATGTTGATCTTTTATTGGCTAATAGTTACAGAGAAATATCTATATATTGTATTCAATATACGTTTATCAGCTTGAATAATGTATATTGATATGTCATATCAGAAAAGCTAAACTTGCTTATTTAAAGATCCCAGAAGAGATGGATTCTACGCGATACTGATCAAATTTGGACTGAGTAACTTTTC
>Ga0163217_1015139_pt1 | contig 21645 bp, 14 predicted proteins | sample SynspAceP_FD_185933 | JGI IMG/M metagenome (GOLD analysis project Ga0163217, IMG submission 185933) | Saline lake microbial communities from Ace Lake in Antarctica - Synechococcus sp. Ace-P (PacBio error correction) | ecosystem: Environmental > Aquatic > Non-marine Saline and Alkaline > Saline ...
GGGGAAGGGGCCAGAGAATTATTTCCCCCCCTTTTAAAATTTTTTTTTTTTTCCCAAATCAAAACCAAAGCTTTTTTGGAAATTTTACCCTTTGGAAATTGCCCTTTTTGTTTTTTGGGAAAATCACTTCTAGCCTTGGAAAGCTAAATTTTTTTGTAGCAGGAACAATGTATTCCCTGCCTGTCGGAAAAAGCGAGGTTTAAAGTGGGAGTCCCGAGCAAAAGAAAAATCGAATGGAAATCGGGGGCGTAAAAAAAATCTCCGTAATAGTTTGGCCAAAAAGCTAGAAATTTCACGGAATTAGAAAATCGCTCTGGAACGCTTTAACCCGCTTTTGGAAAAAACAAGATCTAAATCAATACCTGTGAGGAGCTTTAAATGGAATTTGATTAGGCATTTCAATGAACGCTGAAAGCGGAAAGGTTAATTTTTTGGACACCGGGTTTTTCCAATATGAAAAATATTGAGGAGCGGGAATGCGAGGCAAGGCGATCAAGCTTGGCCCCGGGAGAAAAAGCTGATTCATTTCAGTTTTTTCGGGAAAACTATCGTGGAACTTCCCGGTACGGGTCCAAACAGATTGGGATGCCATACAGGAGAGGTTTAGAAGGCCAATCATTACAAAGGGGTCGTTATCGATAGAGAAGCTTTAACCCCTGATGTAAAAGAACTTGCAGGAGCAGTTTGGGTATCTGGAAAACCTTTGGCCTCCAAGTCAGGAATGGATTTGCTAGTGAAGGATTGGAGTTCTTGAAGAAATGGGCGGAAATTAAGTCTGAAAGTTTTGAAATGAAAGAAAATCTTGAAAATGTCCGATGACGATGTCCAGTTGTCGGTTTTTGGAAATGGATCAACTCCCCCTTCGGACACTGAAGTAAACTTGAAGAATCGAATCTAAAATAAAAGGGGGTCAAGGGGGAATTGAAGGGAAGAAAAAAAGTCAGAAAGGCTAAAATTGAAATAATATCGCTTTACAGAGCTAGAGGCTTTACAGCTCCTCAAAATCTCGCTCGTAATTCATAAACTAATCTCCCGATAAGAATCGGGAACTTACTAATAAATCATGAACTAAAAAACATCAAATAATTGCATCCATAGGATTAGATTTGGGTGCTGAGTTAATCCCAATTATCAAAAGCATCCTTTGGCAAAAAATGTACGCCATCCTGCCCGCCGTAATAAAGAAAAGGCGACCGAATTGCGAAAAGCCTTTGGGATTGGAAAAAGTCTATACGGAATTAACGATGACAGCTTTTAAAGAATCCAACATATTGATGCAGTAACATCAATACTCCAATTCAAAATCACGCAGAGCAATCTTTAAAAAGCACTTCGAGCGGCAGCAAACATGTGGCCTGCAACCGTCCCAAATGGCAAAACAACAGTGGAAGAATGTTCGGCAGATTGTAGCCGAGAACGCGAGCGAACGGGGCTTACTATATTGATGATGGAGACGGTCGTTATAGCCGGTGGAATTCCCTATTCCGGTCCAAGGAAGATGTATGAGAAAGGAAATTAGGTAAAATCCAGTTTCTCCGAGCTTCTCATCAAACAGGAATGGCTGGATGGCCAGGATATTGGGAAGGCCTCCCTCCAATGAATTATGCAACGCTTGTGGTAAGGTCGGTTTTGGCTTGACAAAGGCTCAAGCAGAATATATTTCTTGCCTTTGGCTCGGGTAGAACGTGAAAATTTTGATTCCAAAGTATGGCTCTCCCTTCGCGATAGAAACTTGTCATATCAAGTTTAAAGATTCAGATTTGGCAGCGAGGTTACTCGATCAACTTTTTAACACTGCTCGTCAATACACGAGAGAGCTTTGATGTTCTATGGCTCCAATAAGTCCTTCAGAATGGACATTAATAGAGCACGAGGATTCGGTGATTCACACTGGTGAAAAGCCGCAGAGCGAGTGAAATTCCGGATTATGCTCATTTATTTACCCACAGAAATCCAGGCAATTTACTAACGGGAGGGAGTTTATTTGATTCGGATGACAATCACATTTGTCCATTCATCCAGGGCCCGGTCATGGAGGATCACATCCACATTTAGTAATGAATTCTAAATGCCTTGAATGAAAAAACAAGAGCTCCTTATCCAGACGCAAGAGAAATGCTGCAAATATTACTTGCGTAGGGATAATTGGCGCCATGATTCAGCCATGGAAGGTGGAGCAATAAAACAGCTCCGGCCTTTACGCTGAAAAGCTAAAGACCTATTTAAATATGAAAATAAAGGCCGCTAGCAACTAAGAATAGCGGCCTTTGTTTGCCTTAATTGGCAGATTCTTTTTAGAAATGATTGATCCAAATGGGACGATTAAAGCGAACCTCCTTGATTAGCTAGATTTCAGTCTCGTTTCAACCATTCTCTAATCTTCTGTTCCTTAACTCCGCAATCGCTTTTCCTTTTCCGCTAACTTCACCGAGTAGAACTGAGAATCAAACATGCCCATCAAACTTTCCGCAGCAATTATCTGAATCGACTTCAGACATATTAATATCAACATCATAACCTTGGATATTGAAAGCTGCCTGTAGTACTCCATCGATAATCGATGCAGAAGACATTTCTTGTTCCTGACCCGATTCATCTCCTATAAAATTAGCCTTTGGGCGCACCATCTTTGTTTCAAATCGCTTGGAATAGTGGCATCACCTTGAGGTGTAAACCTTTCAACCAGGAACACTCCCAGTTTCCTTCGAAATTTCTGGGGAATAAGCTGGAGAACGCAAATCAAAATTCATTGCAATTAGTAGCATTAAGCCACTTAATAGGGCGATTTTACTTTTCATGTATCAATTAAAGTTATAAATTGATACAAGAAGAAAAAAAATATTGCAGTCCTCAAATAGTCCTTTGTAAATATTTATAGATTACAGTCAGACTTTAAAAATCCATTAAAGACTCAAAACTCTAATGAAAAAAAAACCAAGAACTACCTAATCATTCTATCTTACTTTCTCTAATGGCCTATTAAGCTCAGGATCCTAACAGAGGGAATTGGCCATATAAAAACTCTTTGAAACTTTGGGAAATCAGTAGCTGTTTTTGGAGGTTCCGGTTTTCGGTTATTCCAGCGAAGTGAAACTGCCAAAAGATATGTGGAAAGAACGCTTAGGATGAGTATTACTACTTATGGAGTTGGTGGTGCAGGTTTTCTTCCTTGCAGGGTAAATGCCTTGCTACAGCAAGTTGGCGAAGCAGGAGTTATTTGATTATTTACAATTCTTGGGGCTTTAACCAATGATTATTACAATAACCGAAGAATGGTAGCTATACCGGATAATACGAGTTTGATGGCTTTGATAGCCGAAAAGCTACTTACCCAAGCTGGAGGCATCAATTATTGCATCAAAGAATGCTATGAATTAAATCCAATGCCACCATGTACTTTTTTCAAACTCCAGCAAGCTTTTATTGAATCGTGGTGGTTATGATCCATTCGAAAGAAGGAATGGGTAAGCTATGTGGAATATGCAAAAGAAAATCGTGAGCTACATGGTTTCCTTACTTGGATCAGTTTTACTCTTGGGGTCAATACTTTACCAAAGCACTGTTTTAATTTACCGAGATCCTATTCAACAATGAATGCGGATGGATACAAGAAAATAGGCGCACTTCAAGTGGCATTTTTAGCTGTTCCCGCAATAAGTAATGAACTATTTTTTTTAATTGAAAGCATTAAAATTAAACCAATAACGACAAGAACATTTTTTGAATTAATTAAATCATTAGTCTTTTTTCTCGGCAAATTCAAAATTAGGATAAAGCAGAGGCTAGCGAAAATTGCTAGCTTCTCCCCCTTTTTCAAAGTCTTCAAATATATTACCTCGCGAAGAGAATCAGGTTTTTCCATTGCCCAGGGCTCTCCCCTTTTTTCTTGGGATTGAATTCGTACAAATCGACACGTTGCAGAGATTTTCCATCGGAAGATTATTGATCCCACTTTACCTTCTCCCTTGGCTACTTCAGTCCAATTAATTCCCATTCTGGGAAATAGAGATTGTATAATTGAGGGGCATTGTTCTTTGGCCAAAGAATCAAATGAATTTCGGCAGTTGATTTTGCACTTCGTAATTCTACTTGATACCACACTCCCTGGCTCCTGTGCTCTATCCGTTTTCCTCCCTTAAACCCAAAAGCATAGGAAGGATCTTTGGTAGAACCTACTCCTTGCAGAGCAAGTGCTGCTAGCAGTCACAATCCAATTATCCTGGAAGAGTTAGCGCTTTTGGTACTTCTTGAACCAATTCATCAAAAACTATAATTTAGTTTTTCTTTTCTTTAGTTTCCTCTCTATCTGAGCGACATTATTCAGGGCTCACAAAACTGGCGTCATTTCCAAACTCATTTCGGATGTAGGAAATAGATAGAGGCGATATATTCATCGTCCATCATATCCATTGCGATCATCACTCCTTCATACTCTTTCTTCTTCTAAATCACCTATTTAATCCCATGTAGCATAGTTTTTAAACGGCATATTCTGGATGTCTTGAATTCGCTGAGAGCCTGAGAAAGCTGGGCTATTAATTGCCCATTTCCTATTGGGGATCCCAACCCTTTTGGGCGCCATGACAAGTGGAGCATAGCTGTCGAAAAATGGATTTACCCTTTATAAATAAATGCCACTTCAACCGGCTCAAAATTTAGTAGAAGCTGCATTTTTTTGCTTCTTCAATTTTTCTAGAATTGAGTTGCTAGGCCCCGCCCCCGCCCCCCGCCCCCCCCCCCCCCGCGCCCGCCCGCCCCGGCCCCCCCCGGCCCCCCGCCCCCAATTGGAAACCCCCCTTGGAGGAATTAGATTTAAGGTTGACTGCAATCAAGTTCCTCGAACATGATCAGTTTTTAGGATATAATCACTGAAGAGACCCTTGAATGAATGACATCAAACATTTTGATCCTTGGGTCATTATCTATAATCAGCCGATAAACCTCTTGTCTCCATACTTATAAAAGTGTTTCGCTGGCTCTTGAGGCCTGATTCCGGATATGGGGTTTAGGATCCTTTAGAAGTACTCTAACAAGGCCAAACAAATTCAAGACTTAATCCCTTCTAATGTCCAAAGTGGCAATGGATTCTTGCCATTCATTCTTGGAAGTCTGGCCATTTCCTCCAAATCATTACAATGGATTTTTCCTGATTCAAAATCATCAGGCTGCTGTGCTTTGATTCGCCACCAGCCATTCGGGATTTTTTTCAGTGACGAATCAACTCAGCCGACGTCTCCTCAACATTCAGGCTTTCAGTATTCTTGGCATTCCTTCAAAAGCAATCTCCCAGATCTAAACCATTCCTATGACATCATCGCATGTTGGTACTGCTGGATTTTTGTTCTCAGGTAGCTTCCCTCTTGATCCCAGTTTCCTTCTTGGATGATCCACGATACCATATCGACGATATACACGTTCCCGTCGGGTGCAGTTGCTATATCCATCCACTGGTCTAAAAAGGTGGGTCAGTAGATTTGGATAACTCAGAAACTGAGAATCAATGTATTTATTTGGAATGTAAGGTCAGGCCTTCCTCATTCCTTGAATTGAACCTGCCCTTACTATCCGCCTACGGTTCACCATAAAAATAATTGGCAACAGTTCCTGAGGTAATCTATCCCCTCTAAAGACATCATTTCCTGCTGCTCCAGTCACATTACTTTATGGATCCATTGGGTTTGCTTCCTTATACCAGGCCTGGAAATCTGCCCAATTTCACCAAAGCTGTAGGGAATCGAAACCATCTTTTCCACTGTCCTTTCACACTGAAATTACATAGACAATGGGAACTGGAATCCTTGCGGAACTCCTCCTGCCCCATCTTGAACCAAAGGTTTACCATAGTTAATCGCTGAGTAACTCCACACTGTCCCATGGATTTCCGCTTGTCTCCTGAATTACTCCATCTGCTGTCCAGCGAATTCTTTTGGAGTTATATGTGCTATACATCAGTTTATCCAATGCCACGTAAAGGAAAGTGGTTTGGTGTTCTACCATTTCCTGAACGGCCTAACCAGAAAGCAAAAAGTTCTTTTCTTATCTGCTTGCGCCGTCATTATCAGTATCTGTGTATTTGTAAAACATGGTCCTCATTCGATCCCATAGACAAAATGGTGTTTTTTCCCAAAAGGAACCACAAACCTGGAAGCAAGACTATCAAGAAAGACTCACCAGTTCATTAGGTACCACATTGTCTTTATCCTCCATCTTTGATAATTCTTGAAGTCGGCATCAACATTCCCCATTAGCAATCGAGATTCCTTGCATGTAGGTTCTCAGTTCCAATACATACATTCGCCATTTCCATCAATATTGAATAGCTTGCAGGTCTTGATTTGAGGTTCAGAAAGCATAAGCAGAATCTATGCTGTAACCAGGCTTAAGTAGCCAAAGGACCTTTTTTTTCCTCATTGGCAGAACCACGGGAATTACATGGAGGCTTTGGAGACAAATCAATTCCTTGCCAAAGTTCGAAGATTGCAAATCTATTTCTTCTGGTAGATCAACTGAAGGATAAGGTCTCCGTTCGCTTCGTCAAAGAATCTGAAGGAGAGACCATCGAAAGGAGATCTTTCTTGCTTACAAGGAAATAAAATATTAGTGAACGAAACTGGTGAAAAGAACTGTTTTATTTAAGGATCGCCATCCTATGCTGAGGGTCTAGAGTCAAATTGAAAGAATTGAATGATTTAGCTGAGTACTCAAACAACTGATCAATTTATTGATTATTGCAATTACGGCTTAAAAAAAAGGAAAATTCTATAAGGAAGGTAGGGATTTGCTTTTGACTTGAAAAAGCTAATGATAAATCAAATTAAAAGTTTAAAATCCTCAAAGGAGTTATTCCTCTTCCTTAAAACCAATAAATCACTTAAAGTTTTATAAGAATCTTGAAAAAATCAAAATGAAAGAATCCAATATTTGAAAAAAACCTTCAAAAAAAGAAAAGGGAAACATTTTCCTGTTTCCCTTTGAGCCTCTTGCCGGTATCGGTCGCCGATGGCCATCGCGGACAGCGCCTACTGAAGTGCCGACGCTTTTTCCAATAGTTTCAAACCAAAGTTGGATATTGAATAGGGGCTCTTACATATTTTTTTGGATTTATTCTTCTTGATATGAGATCAATCTGGAACTGCTTGTTTCGGTGAATTGACATTTCAATTGAATATTTCAACACGCCAACAGATGCGATTTGGTGAATTAATGATCCAAAATAATGTGAATTGTGAGAATCAATCGTTCTTCAAGATTTTTCAGTTTGACCGTTATAATATTCGCCAATCGATTTTTAGAAATGAATGTAAACAAAATAAATTTTTCATTTCGCTTAAATCCTGAAAAAAAGCAAATAAGGGAAACATTTCTGTTTCCATTTGAGCTCTTGCCGGGATCGTAACCAAGCGACCTACTGATTCAAAGTCAGTTGCTCTACCAGCTTGAGCTAAAGGAGCCTTTCCGTTATGGTGATGCAAATATAGAACTTCGATTTGTTCCTCCAAACCCATAGAAAAAAAATATTCTATCTCTCTAATCTGAGTGAGATTAATTTAAAATTCTTCAAAAATTCGCAAGCTTCTTTTCACTTTTTTCAACCTCAATCTTCCTGCTTTTTTGAATCTGATGTCAAATTGATCTTTAGCTTGTCGGCAGTTTTCCGATGATCGAAAAACTCTAAGTTGTTTTTCCAAAGTGTTAAGTTTTTTCTCAATTCTTGAAAATTTTGCTTTCGATTCAGCTCTTTCCTATTAAGCGTTTTTGTAGCATTTGGATCAGATTGAATCTGATTCCAAGTTTAAATCTGAAGGAAGGTCTTCTCCTTCCTGCGCCTGCAGAAACCTAAGTTTTCAAGACAGGTATCTACAGCTATTTGAAATCCTGCAGCGAATCTCTTAATGCTTTTTACGTGGAAACGAATCAACTCATTTAGGCGCTGAAATTCTGCTGGTAAGTGATTCTTGTCCGAGGTGAATTAGTAGCTAACTGCACAATCTTGCTGACAAATCTCCTGCTTCTTTTTAAAGTTATCTTCAATTCCCTGCATTTGGATTGCTGATTAGCATTTCGTCGATTATCTGAAAAAATGTATCACAAAGTCCCGGAACACGCGATTTAAACCTTTTGTATAAGGCACCCGATGTTTCTCAGGAGTTGGTCCTAATTTTCCATTCTGCTGCAGCTTTACAAAGCAGTTTGCCGTATTTCTGCCAATCTGTGCTTTCACGCTAATTCTCTGCAGCACTAGTGATTAGTTTCCTCAAGCTTTTGCTTGGTTGTTGCACGGATTTCATCAGTTTCTTTTGAGAATAGATTTCTTATTATGGAAAAAATGCTTGAACCCGCCCAAATGATTTATTAATTCCTTTCCGGACTCACGGGTTACTGGACCAATTTTTTCCCAAGCCTTTGAATTTCGAGGATTTTCTTTGTCTTGATATTTCCATTCTGCCGGAATTCTGCTAGCTTTGAAATACGCCGAAAGTCTTTAAAACTTCTCATCAGACTCCTTTTTTCATCTTGATTTTTTGGAAGACCTCTTTTTGGCCCTTCGTAAAAATTTCTTTTCTACATCATAAACAGCATCAGATTGCTCCTTTAAATCGCATGCCAAAGATTTTCACTGTCTTCTCAGGGACAGGACCAATAATGCTTATATCTTCGTGAAGATCATTAAGTGACTTAATGGCATCCCTTCAGATCTTTTACATCTTAAGTGCTCTGCCTTTCTCACAGAGCTCTGTTTACTCTCTAGATTCTTTTTCCGAATCGAGTTCTTTTAGTTCAAATAGATACTTCGAATTATCATAGAACGAATCCATTAAGGCATTAAACTGGCCCAAAGACTTCTATTTTGGTGCAGCAGGAACCTGTCCGGAGATTTTCCGAGAGTATCTTGAATATCCTTTAATCGATGGTGATACTAAGGGTAGTTCCTCCCATCAACCAATCACGAAGCTTATTTAGACGATCCGTTGTTTAACTGAAGATTGGATTCTTTTTGACGTTCGCTTCCTTTCGAGAGATTTACCAAGCTGCTTTTAAACTATTAGTAATGGTGTTAAACGTCTCGCTTCTTCATCACTTGGGCGAAAATCAAAGTCATCATCAGTACCGCTCCCTCTGCTTAGAATTTCTCTAATGCTTCTTCTTTTTCGCATTATTAGTAAATTCAATCAAGGCAGCTTTGATTCATGTACACTTTATCCAGCTTAAATGGATTTTAATTTCCTAGAACCTATTCCTTTGAAGTAAGGTTAAAAGTGCTTTTTTGACAAAGAAGAAATCTCTTCTTCCTTCGCGAATGATCCTCTTCCTTCTCCTCATTTTCAGTATCCAAAATCAGATCTTCTGTTTCAGCTCGTTTAAAGATCCTGCAGGAGCATCAGGCTTCAGCTACCGATTTCAGAAATCACGCTCACCTCAGCTGGGAAGTTCTTACCAACTCAGTTGTAACAACAACTTCTTCAGAACTTTCCCAGTAGGAGTTTCGACTCTTGACTTCCAGAAGTCCTCTTCTTTATTTCACACCATTGCAGTAAGATGGCTCCAAACCTTCCGAAGCTTCAGCTTTCATCGCAACTTCTTCCAACAGTTGTAATTTTGGCAACAGGATCTACACTTAATCCACAGAAGCTTTTATTCTTTCTTCGATTCAGTTTCGAGCACTTCGCTGTTACAGCTGCTTCTGTAGACGCTACGGGATCAAACCATTCCTCTCTTTGGAGGTAATGGTGAATTCGGAATTCTCTTATTACCCTTCGCTTCCATGGATTCGGAAATCTTGGGGTCCACCTGTCTTGATTAGACCAATTCGTTAACTTTTTCTCAGGTCATAAAAACGGTTACTATTTGGAGGCAATAATGGGGCAAAAAGTAGGCATTTGCCATAATTTAACTCTTGGGTCCAGAGGAATAATTTGCGATTACTTTTATACTCCCCTTCCCATGTTTTTAAGGAGGTTTTTCCACAGTTCTTCTGGGGTATACTTCCAAAAATTTTTTCAACCTCCAGATTTCGTGCAAATTATCCAAGTACTATTTTCTAGCTCAATCTTTTGACTGGCCAGACACCGCCCAGCCACTGTATCCCAAGAAGAATCTAACCGACTCGGCATTAAATTGACCGAGCTTCAAATTTTCTCTTGAAGTGTATCAAAATCAACCTCCCCACCATAGATTTATTTCCCAGTGATATGCTTCCATCAAGAACTTTGTCCCAATAAAATAAAGTGAAGCGTGGTTTTGCTCTACAGGCCACCAACGAATACATTTTTATCCAAAAAGCTAAGCTCCTCTACCATTCTCCTTAAGTTTCAAAATTGAAGGCTTATTAAGCACCAACCCAAAACCTACCCTCTTCGGATGCTCGCAGAGTAGTATAGCAAGACCTGACAAAAATTCCTCATCTGTAGGAATGGTTCGGAGATTAATAGATCTCCTGACCTTTTGCATTTGCTGTTTCACCTCTTTCATAAGCGAGCTAATAAGAATTATAAGAAAAATATAAAGATAATTTTTTAAATGCAATGGCAATGGTACTTTTTATCTATAAGAATCTAGTCCAGAAATAACAACATGGAAATTTGCATCGATTCGCAAAGAATACACGCTCAAATCACTTGATATCAAAGAATAAACCTGATCCCATTACCCAGTTTAAAATTTGGCTCAAGAGGCCTAGCTTCAGAGGTTTTAAGAGGTAAATGCGATGACTCTATCTACTATAGAATGGAATGGCTCGCCAAATGGAGACTAGTGTTATTGAAGGGAAGTCGACCATAGGCTTTGTTTTTTACAAACTATCAAAGTGAAAAAGGAAAAGACTTGAGGTTTTCAAGGAAAAGCTTCTTTAACATTCTTTTGGGGCAGATTGGAGCGCAAGGTGAGAATAAAGGGAATGGGTCACAAAATAGCTGAATCAGAAAATCCGTGAGTATTTTTTTCTCCGTCCAATAGGGTCTCAATTGGAGCTTGGACTTCTCGCACATAGTCAAAAAAATCGAATCCCGGTGAAAATTTTGGATCGGAGACAACAGGACAGTTGAAGCAAGGTTTCAAAAAGAGCCAATGTTGACCTGCGCACTGGGGGTGGATATCGATTGTACCTAGGCTCAGTTGAATTTTGGCAGGAGACCCGGTAGACTCCATTGATCGTGTAAATTATACGACAGGGAATTGAAAGCTGGTCCATGGACAGATTAGCGCCCTTGAATTTAAATCAAAAGTTGAATAAATTCGGTAACTCCTGGAATTCGTTCTACAGTAAAGCTTCGCCGTATTTTACGAAAATTTTATGTCCATATTCTTCGTAGCTGCGGCCCTCTATGAATGGGATAAAAATCCGGGTCTGAAATAAATGAGGTAGGCTCTTTACTAGTTAGGATCAATAAAAGCTGTGATCGAAACGCCATGATACTGTCAATTTTGTTTGCCAAAAGGAGTAATCATCCCGACAAAATCAGGATTAATGAATTATTCTGAATGTAGTGATAAACTACCTTTTTGGGCGCAAGGAGATTGATTTATGCCCTCTAAAGTAAGTTTCAATCTTTCGAAGACCACTCATACAACAAGCTGAGTAGCGAGACTTGAACTTTACCATGGTCAGGATGCCGGTCAGAAATGGCATTTGCAATGACGATTTCTGGCTGATATTTTCTTATCATTTCCAACCAATTTTGAGCTTGGTGAGTTTCATCGTTTTTTGAAAAATAATCCTGAAAACCGTTACATTTTCCGCTTGCAAGAAAGCTGTAAGATTTTCAGCGCGCTTTGGCTGATTCTTGCCAAGTCTAATTTCGGGTGTTCCTCTGGTTCGCCATTTCACCTTGGTAAAATCTAGCCACTCCTACTTTCTTGTCCTTGAGCTAACGCATAAAAGAGGCAAATTGTCCCAGAGCAACCAAAGTTTCTGCAATCATCAGGATGCGCTGGGCAAAAACCAATACGTCAAGTTTTGTCCATTTGATCTAATTCTTGGATATCGAACTCTCAGGTTTTGACGCAATTTTTAAAATTGATCGGGTTGAGATTCATTTAAATTTAGTCAGCGAACTTACTGATACCCGTACTTTATAGCAATTGGCCTAGATTCTCTCCTTTTTTTTACTCGATGATAGGCATTTGTTACGCACTAGCAGCGTACTGCGCCACTGCATGCGAGAATAGGAAGGAGTGATTAAATAATTTGGCCCAGCGATAGAATTATTTCCAAAGTCATAGACTTTTTGAGCATCGAAGGCAAGTCCTCTGTATCGGAGCTCATAATGCCAAATGCGAACCGGTACTCCTACCTGTGTTTACCACCTTTGCAATCAAGTCCCCTGCTTTTACTTCTGACCATCTTCAACAAGTTGTTTAAGAAGGTGCCCATAAACCGCTTTCCAGGCCGTTTTTTGACGAATGAACTAATTAATAACCGACCCGTATCGTGTCGTAAGATTTAATCCGAACCATTCCGTTAAATCCCACTATAAAGCTGGGGTCGCCTGTATTGAGGTCCAAACCGTACCGTAATGCCAATCTTCTCCCACGGTTAAACAAAGCCTGAAGTTAAGGGGGTACATCGAGAGGCCAATTTTTCCAATCAATAGCCGAAAAAAGGGTCATATAATCTGATGTTAACCGAATCTTTGAAATTCTTCAAATCAAAATTATAAATATCGATCTTATTTGGAATCCCATGAAGAATAATGCTCATAGGCAGTCAGCCCAGATACTATCAATTAGTATTGGTCAGATATTTTGACCAAGCTGATTAGTAGGTGCCCAAATCATCAATCGGTCTTTCTTCACTCAGCTATGGACCGAACACGTCCAATGATATCAGCATTATTTTCCAAAAATAATGGAGTCTGTTACTGAGGAGAGTTGTTTTAAAGGTAGGTTGCTTTGACAAAACCTCTGAGCCTCTTTTTATTGTTTTTCGCTCTTGACTTCGCACCAGAAGGAGGGCTGTGTTTTTCTTTAAATCTTCGGAAAAATTTGAGGCCCATTGGTTTCGGACAAACAATGCTCAAAAATGCACCAAGAAAAAGATTATAAAGAAATACTTCATGTTATTGAATTTAGTGATTTCTCAAATTCAGGCCAGAAAATCGCTCCTGCGTCTAATGCTGCCATGCACCGTGTTCCTGCTGCCCTGTGCAGCCTGTCCTATAAATACTGATCCTGCGCATCGCACCAAGCAAAAACGCGGCCCTCAACATTTGTTTTCCGTACTTCAGGAATTGTTTTGATATTCTGACTCATCCATAGGGATGAAATCCGTTGAATATCGCAGTTGTTTGGGTTCGTGTCCAATAGCAGAAGCCAGAAATTGCGAAGATCTGAATTTTTTCTCCTGTTATTTGTTAAGTAACCGCACCCCTGATTACTAATCCCTTCGCCCAGAATCTTCAGTTTCTGTGTTCGCAAAGAATTTCGATCTTAGGTTTTTTATTACTCTTGTTTTGCCATGATTTGAATGCACGCATCTCATCTCCCCTGACGATCATGTAAACTTACTACAAATATGGATAAGGTAGGAAGCTTTCTTCACAAGCGGTATCTCCCGCCTCCAAACAATTGCAAACTTCCTGTCCTTTAAAAGAAAAAACCGTCACAAACTGCACAAGCTTGAAACTCCTTACCATTAAGTCTAGCTTCACTTTCTATTACCCAGCCATTTAGCAGAAGCTCCTGTTTGAAATCAAAAACTGTGTCCTGCTGAAGTAGTTTTTTGTTCGTGCCACTTCTACATGATAGGTCTTTTTGAAAAAATCCAACTTGTGTAGGGTCAATCCCGTAATCGGAAACGTCTGAGTTCCAAACCGCTCTGTTGCTTTCTGAAATCTTCCTCCATCTCTGGCCCATCACTCCGTCAGGGTAGCCTGGAAATTTTTCCCACATCGTTGGTAATCGTAAGCTGCCCAACAGGTTGCCCTTCCTGTATAAAGAACCGGAGCATAATCCAGCTCGAGAAAGCATAAATAGCAAGCAGTATAACCTGCAGGTCAGACCGATGATCAAAACCTTTACGTGTTCGTTTTCTGACTCATTAATTGATTAATTAAATCTGGCAAATTTTGTTAATTCTCCAGCCTCCCTCAAACTGGGGAATTGTTAAATTTCCCAATTATGGTCTAGGGCTTGATTTAAGAAGGTTTGGTATAAATTAAAAAAAGGGGGTTAGAAAAACCCCCTTTTTTAATTTATAACTATCCAAGGTAAGGCTTTTAGGGTCCTTACTCTTGAGGTATGTCTTAATCGTCTAAATTTGCCTTTCTCCTTAATCTGCGGACACGCTTCTCTAGTCAAATTGAATTTTCTCGCCAATCTCCTCGAAGAGTCCATGGCATGTTTCGCCATTCAATCCAAAATATAAAGTATCACGTCATGCTCTCGTTGAGTTAATGTAGATAAAGCGCGCTGTACTTCTTTCCGAAGAGAGTCTTTCATCAAGCACATCAGGCTTTTTAATCTCCATCGTTTTTTCAAAAGTCATCAATAGCTATTCTCTTCTGCCTGTAGCAAAAGGTGCATCATGGAGACGTGACGAACCTGAAATCTTCATCGTGTCTACGACTTCGTTTGCAGTGATTTTCTAACACTTCCTGCAAGTTTTTTCTGGAGAAGGCTCACGCTCAAACTTTTGCTCACAGTTTCGCTAAAAGTTTTACTGATTTTATTCAGTGAACCCAACTCTATTAGAGGCAAACGCAACAATCGAGATTGCTCTGCAATGCTTGAAGTATCGGACTGTCTAATCCACCAAACTGGCGTTAGGAAAATAATTTGAAAGCCTCTGTCTCCCTCAAATCGTTTGGGCATGCCTTGATGCAGACCAAATTTCCTCATTTGATCAAATCACCTAAACTGAAAGTTTCCTGGTTCTGGTACTGCTTTGCTAACCTGAAACGACATCGTTAAGTTGCTTTTGTGAGTTTTTCGAGTGCAAGTTGGTCGCCCTCATCTATTCGTTTTGCCAATACTACCTCTCAATCATGCCGTCAAAGGTCTACCTACCAATTCTTGAAGGTATTATATCCAGAGATTGACTTTCTCTATTGGGTGAGTCTGTTTGCTAATTTTTAGCTGCCTCATTCAGGTATATGATTTGTGAAAATTCAATTAAACATTACTCCCGATTAAACCCTTCGATAATATCCTTGTGGACTAGAAGATGGCTTTTCCGTTTTGGCAAAAAGAGAGCTTTTTTCTAGAAGCTTGAAATTCCCAAGTTAAAGTTGATCTAGCATCGATTAATTTACGCATTAATCTCTTCTCCTGGCTCTAATACAACCGATCCATGTCTCTAACGTCCCACTTTATCTCAGGAGATATAGTAAACCATCTTTACCTGGCATAAAATTCACGAAGGCTCCAAAAGGTTGAATGTTTTTCACTTTTCCAGTGTAAGTCTCCTCCTATTTCATGTCTTTGAGCCAGATTGCTTTAATACGGTGCAAGTGCAGCGATTTAAGTTTATCTTGAATTCGGCAGAAAGAAAATGTTGATTTTACCTTGATGTCACTTCTTCTATTACAATAGTGGCTCCAGTATCTTCCTGGAATTTCTGAATCACTTTTCCTCCGGTCGATTACTTGCACAATCAACTCCTTAGGAATCATCATAAATGAAAGATCTTGGAGTAATGAGGCTTCAATTCTGCTCTGGATACCTGAAAGTGTTTTATTGATTTTCGTCCAAAATATGAAGTCTTCAGCTTTTGCTTGGTGTAGGGCTTCTTTTCAATACAGAGTAGTCCTAAACCTTCAACTTTAAGGTCCATGCCTGACAAGCGTTATTCCCTTTGGCAGTTCCGTAACTTTATAAGTCCATATCTCCTAGATGATCTCGTCACGAGAATATCGGAAAGAATGGAGTATTTTCCAGTCTTAGCAATCAGAAATCATTCCATAGGCCCCCCCCGCCCCCCCGGGGGGGGAAAATTTCCCCTTGGGGTTTTTTTTTTACTGGGGATGTAATCTTAATACCGGGCATTCCATTAAAGCCAATGATCCAGCGCAAACTGTGGGCCATTGAGGATGAACCGTTAGAATTCTAAAAATGTCCAGAAACGATTCGAATAAGTATATGGATTTCTGCAACTGGAGGAAGTACTTTTTTCAAAGCTCTCATGGCCTAAGTACCATGCCACTTCTCTTCTTCCTGGGCCTCGTGGTTTGGTTTTACTTCACCAGTTAGAACAAGGCTGGAAAATTATAATGAGATAAAATTTATTGTATCGCTGAAAATCGTAGCCCCCATCACATCATCTCACCATCTAGTCCTATGTAACAAGTATTTAGCGCCTTTGCGTTCTCGCACGTGTAAAACAATGCAGAACCATGGGCGGAGAAGGAAGATAATCAACACTGACCAAATAGGTCTTACTTCGTCAAGGTTTTTTCTACCATCGCAATCTTTTCTTCTCATTTAGGGTAAGATTCTAGCAGCTTCTTTGTGGATTTTGCTGAAATATGGACCGATTAGACTTTGATTCATAACCAATGACTCTTCACGCCAACTTTGCTACGAACGCTTCTTTAATTTCTTTGTCAAAGCGATCTTTTCGGTTTTGTTAGCAATGCTTGCTTACTGCGCCATAAAGCTTCTTGCATAAACGTACCCGCTTCATTTTCTCAAAAAGTGCAGGATCTGAATTTTCGTGGGATATTACTCTTTTTAATTTCTTTACCAAACTAATTTGGTCACCCCGATCTGAGGCTGGCAATGTCTTTTTGATTCTTCATGACCAACTGCCATCTGCTTCCAACATTTTCTTCTCTTGAAATCTCATTTGCTTCTCCTTGACCATCAAGAGAAGTCAGAGACCCGGCAACGATAAACTCAAGGGGAGGCCTTTTCCAATTCCATCGGAGTTTGGATTGATTTTCAAACTTAACCATCTATTTTAGCTACTCGAACTCTGAGATTGGACCGGTTTAATGGGATATTCCTTAAACGCTAAAAGCAAGCTGATGCCGCTAATCCAGCTAATGCATCTTGGAAGCACTTCTTCATCATCCACTAAGTAGCGTGATTGCGATTTGGGTATCTGCATGATATCATCTGGAAAAAATTGGCGAATCGCTTCTTACTCCTACAGATCCACGGCTAATCAAAATCTCGTAATCTGATAATCTTTCTTGCTCTTTTTAAAATCCACCAGGTATTTTACACAGATGAAAGCAAATTTCTCTTGGGTATCTACCGACACGTAAAAAATCAACATCCTTCGCGCAGCTTTCTTCTTAGAAACTACAGTTGCAACAACATGGCTTTTCGCCCCATCTTCACAAACGACAGAACCATCTGTCTGCTTGGTGCCAATGCGCAGTTTTCTATTATAATTTCTCTGCATCTTCAAGGGTGATGGTCTTGCTAAGTTAAAGTTTTGGTAACATAAATACGTGTTAGTGACTAAAGCGTGTAGTGTGTAAACAGTGGACAGACAACCTTTAAAAAGAAAAAAGTAAGGTTCTCTTGAATCGAGAACTTACTCAGTTGGTTATTTCCCTCGATTCCTAGTTTCAGCGATGGATAGAAGATATCGCTCGATCTCTCTTTTTGGAGGTAATCAAGTAGGCTTCTTCTTTAACCTACGAGCTTCAATAAACCAAGTCTTGTTGGAGTGGATCGCTTCTTATTTGAACTTCAAATTTCTGTCAAAGTGCTGATTCTGTGAGTAAAGAGGGCAATCTGTGATTCAGGAGATCCTGTGGTCGTTTGCAGATTTTAACCGTCATGATTTTGGAAACAACTCTTGTTTTTTTCTCTGATGTTAAATACATGTTAGCTAATTTAATTAAAAACACATACAAAGTAGGCTTAAATCCTAATAATAAAACTCAGCCTGATTTAGGATTTACATCTTTGGATTTTTTTTTGCAGCTTTCTCCAGAAATTCGACATAAAAATCCGGTTCCAAATAATCGGCCATCTTTTCTGGCTTTGCCTCAAAACAAAACAAGCCAAAGGGAATTAAAGCAAGATTTGAAAAAGCTGTCCCCAATAAAGTATCTACGAACTCCTCTTTAGCCCCTTTTTCTCCAGGATGTGAGCATATAATAAATGATGAAGATATGATTGGAGATCAAGACAGGCATACCTAAGCCACCTTTTTATAATTGTCAAAGTGGGGCTCCGATCATAAACATGACTAAAGCAAGCACGTAGCTTGGGTATATTTTTGAAACAAGCGATCTCATAGCGTGCGGTATTCGCCGATCATGATTCTCAATTGAAGTTTTTTTGACATCAAATGTGGTTTTTCAAGTTTCGAGAATTATTAGGCCACGGAGCGGCGTTAACTCATGTAAGACCTCTTTCAAAGAATAAAGTTGAATCATGATAAATCTCTCAGATGAGCTTAGTGGCTCTGTACGAGTGATCTTATTAATTCCTTCGCCAGGGCCATTATTTCTACCTCGAATCTTCCTTTGAGGAATCATGAATAGCTGCTTGGCCGATCTGCCGCTAAGCAATTTTCTTTTTGATAAAGAATCGCTTCTTGCAGTGTATACTACTAATCGCCAATTGTCAGTTTGCTTACTTATCAAGTATCTGATTTTCACCGTAAGTCTCGTGCCTCTGGATTTTTCGACGACTAAGTTTGTGCTATCCGGCTTGTTCTCAGCCAGCCAATAAGTCTAGTGGAAATCTTTTTTTGAACTTCTCCTTTCCGAATTTCTCAACCCGCAACGTGTCATCCAGGCGCTTTCCTCTCTAGAATTTTCCTTTGGAGGGAGTAAGTTTTTTCTACTCTAGTGAAAAAGGGATAAATACTCTCAGCGGTTTGATAGTTCTGGGAAATTTCTGATTCATTTAGCAAGAGTAACTAATTGAAAATCCAATCCAACTTTTAATCTCCGGGATATTTTTAATGGAGCGACTTTTAGTCGACCAAAGCATCCCTTTCTATTGTCGGTTTCAACTGAAATTGATTTAGATTAAAAATGATTGTGTTTTCAATCAAAATTGGTTCTGGCTGCTAAAACTCTACCGGCTTTTCACTGATTCCTCTTGTCGCTCGATTGCCTCTTTTATTAATTTTGTCCTTTATAAGAGCGCCAGACGCATGTAGTTTCATATGAAAAATGGCTGGCATTACCCTGAATCCGCCAAAGTAACATCATGATTCCCCTGTTTTCCCTCCGAAATGATTATAAATTTAAGATGTCCTTGCCCAAACTCTCCTACTTTCTCCATTAACCTTATACTGTATCCTTGGAATACCATCATAAAAAACGCCTGCTTTAATATCTAATGAGGGGGACTTCATCCGCATATCAATAGAGCAGACTGAAAGTTTTTTAAGTTTACTTTCGGGACCAAGTAATTGTGGATAAAATATGCCAAAAAAAGTGAGCACACATCACAAAAACACCGATTGGACGCATGGCCGTAAGAAGAGATATCCCACTACCTTTTATCGCAGTTAGCTCAAAATGCCTCGCCCAAGATTCCAAAGTCATCAAGGGCGGAAAGTAACACAGCGAGAGGCAAAAGCATTTGGGGAAATGGAGATTACAAAGTAACTGATCAGCTCCCATATAAATCCAAAAGCCAAGCCCTTTTCCAAAGATCTCACCTTCGGAAATATTTCAGCATGTTGAACCGTCAACAACAAGATTAAAATCTACCACAAGGAATGTCAATTAAAAATGGGCTAAGAAAGACCAAGGAATAAGCTTGTCTAATTTCTTCATTGGTTTAAACTTCTGACTCTAGCAATAAGTATAATGGCGTATAATTAAGTTTAAAGTTGCCCTAAATTGATTTGATTTTAACCACCATAATTTCTTTAAGTTTTGGCTTGATCAGGACGCATCCAAGATCGCAACTGACTGCTTCGTCATCATAGACATCTTGAGTAGTCAATCACTTGATAAAAAGAGTTTTGGGTGAGCTCGTTTTTAACATCAAGTTTGAATTCGATATAAGGAATGATTCTCCTCATTTGGGAAACTGCGGGTGTAAAACTCAAATTTCACATGCATATTGGTTCTCATAGAAACGCATTCGGAGCATGATGATCCGCATTGTAAATGAAAAGATATAATTTTATCCTCATTGAGGTTTACATCATGCAGCAAACCATTCCGCTAAACCGACTTGCAGTACTCAAATAATTGGAAGACAATTTTTTTTGAGGCATTGATTTGATAATAAGCAACAAATTTATTTTTTACCATGATGTTATATTTTACTAAGTGTAAAAAATCATTTTTTAAAGAACGTCAACTTGCATTTCACAAGACAAGACCTGCATATTATGCAAAACCAATTGTCGGGTTATCGAAAAGAGTCAAACAAAAGGTTTTCATCAAATTGGTTGTTTTGAAATTGACTGTGCAAATTAATATAGGCATTAAATTCTTAAAATTTCACGTCAAAAATCCGACTTTACAGTACTACATATTTTTTACTTGATTCAAGTGAAAATCTTTTAATGTCAGATTTAAAGCATTTTAGGTAAAATGGCTGCTGGTTTAAATTTTCTTTTAAGCGCTAAAGCTTTCAACCAAAAGTTGGGGCAATTGGGAAAATCAAGTATCTGTGATTAAGTTGAGTTAACTCTTATTTGTGAGGGTAGCTGCATTGTTAGAGGCAGGATTATATTCCGCGCGGCGGACGGGAGTTCAATCCCAAAATGAAATTATTGAAAGCAATTAATAATGGTGCGAGGTACTCCGGTTGGTTAGAGCGCAGGATTTAATATCCGCCGCGCGGACGGGAGTTTCAATCCCAAAGATTGAAATTATTGAAGAATTAAATAAATGGCGAGTAGCTCAGTTTGGTTAAGAAGCGTCAGGATTTAATATCCGCCGCGCGGACGGGAGTTCAATCCCAAAATTGAAATATTGAAAGAAATTAAATAATGGCGAGGTAGCTCAAGTTGGTTAGAGCGCAGGATTAAATATCCGCCGCGGCGGGACGGGAGTTTTCATCCGCTAAAATTGAAATATTTGAAGAAAATTTAAATAAATGGCGAGGTAGCTCGTTTTGGTTAGAGCGCAGGAAATTCATAACCCTGGAGGTCCGGGAGTTCAAATCTCCCCTCTCGCTACTAAAGCTTTCAACTTGGAGCTTTTCTTTTTTCTTTTTTTAGCCTATGGATTATTTTGGTGGTCCCCTACATCCTTTTATTCTCTTTCATCTGGTAAAACCTACAACGGAAATGACGCTGATCTGATCACCAGATTCCAATTTCAATAATTCAAAGTCCACTAAAGGTTTTTACCGCTCAGTTTCAGGCCTTGGCGGTCATAACAATGTTGAGCTTTTTTTGGAACTTAAAAGCTGATGCATTACTTCGTGAAACCAAATACTCAAAATCTGGAAAGGTAGAGATTGGGTGAAAAAAAAATGTACTCGCCCTATCAGCTTCGCTAGCTAAGATTCATGATCCGCCGCCGGCGGACGGGAAGTTCAAATCTCCTTCGCTAACTATAAGCTTTCCAACTTGGGAAGGCTTTTTTCTTTTTTTTTAAGCCTATGGGATAATTTGTGTCTACATCCTTAGTTCTCTTTCATCTTTGGTAAAACCTACACCGGAATGACCGCTGATCTGATCACCAGATCCAATTTCATAATTTCAAAGTCCATAAAGGTTTGTTACGCTCAGATACAGGCCTTGGACAGTGTCCCCATTAAAGAATA
>Ga0163217_1041063_pt1 | contig 21613 bp, 14 predicted proteins | sample SynspAceP_FD_185933 | JGI IMG/M metagenome (GOLD analysis project Ga0163217, IMG submission 185933) | Saline lake microbial communities from Ace Lake in Antarctica - Synechococcus sp. Ace-P (PacBio error correction) | ecosystem: Environmental > Aquatic > Non-marine Saline and Alkaline > Saline ...
AAAAAAAAAAAAAAAAAAAAACAAGGGGAAAAAAAAGAAAAGGAATATTCGGGTTTTTTGAAAATTAGCCAAACGCAAAGCCCTTAAAAAGATTCAATACACAGATATAATATAGAGAAATAAATAAGCAAATAATCCCGGCAAGGGAGGCTAAAGGGTTTACCCAGGGAAAATATTAAATTTTGGCGGAATAAACCGAGAAGGCGCATCATACACATCGGTGAACCTACGATTTTATTGAGCCGAAGTATGCCCTTCACTAACAGATAACCCAGTATAGCTGATGTAAGCAAGTCCTCCTTCGGCTTCGAAATTTCCTTTTTTAAAGGCCCCTTCCAGAAATAGCTTTTGGGAAACTCACAACTGTAATCCAACAACGTACATAGATAAACATGGGAGGAATTTGGAAGCAATTTGTCTACTTTGAAGTAAAACTAAAGTCCCTTTTCGAACATTCGACTTAATTGAAATATGCTATTTAAGGAGTTTATTAATTCCCGCCAGCAGATTCGCTAGTTACAAAGTCATACTAACTTTAACCCATTGGGCCTTTTTGAACTGATCAACAATGGGGCTACTACTTAAAATAGCTTAACCGGGAAGAGAAAAATAATCCCAAGAAAGCAAGAACTTCCAAAAACTTATTTCACAGAGATGGCAAGTATCTACTTGCAAAAGTTTTCCGCAATAATTGCGCTCCCTTTATGGGGAAAAGATTAAGCATTTAGAAAAGACCCAGAAATTAATATCAATATTGATACTACTTATCAAGATGGACGGCTTGCAGAAACTTGTTGGAAACCAATAGGTCGTAATAAAATTTTATCGCCCTGATTTATTAAATGAATTTTTTTGAAACATAATATGATCCTTAACATACAGTCAATTTCTCGCTTCCATGTTAAACGTTGGTCAGATATACTAATAACAGGTTGCCAAGACTTTATATGTCGATAAACCCAATCAGGAAGCTCCATTCAGAAGTAACCGTACGCCTGGCGGAGGAATAATCTTTCCGCGCTAATTTAATTTTTGTGGGTAGTTTTGGAATTTTCACCATAGCTGGATGGTTTTTGGCCTTGTTTGGATTCCCGGTTTAGTTTTTCTTGATGATATTTTGGCTTGCACTCTATATTAGGGTGTTTCGACAAACAACCGCAACCAATTCTATATTTTTAATTGCATTGGGATAATTAATGATAAATTTCATGATGGATCAATGGCATTACTGACTTTACCAAACTTGGTTTCTTCGATCAATATTGGCCGTTATAATAGATTTCGAAGTAGAAAATGATCTATAGAGGATTATAATTACTGATTTTTAACCTAAGAAAGCGATTATTTTGAAATAAATCTTACATATTTGGTTTAAATATACTATATATATACATATAACATCGCAGGAGCAGACAATTATTATATAGATAGAGAATGAATTCTTACGATAGGAAGCCGCCTAATAGAGAGCTAACCTCATCGTGCCCACATAGATATACAGTGAAAAACAACACGTACCATAGCTATCGGTTTGCAGTGAGAAGATTTTTGTTTATTCTCGGATGGATATCATATAATATCATTCATTATATAATTATTCCCAATTAAATAAAAAGATACGGAGACGTAGAGAGTGGAAGATTAGAGAGGCCGAAAAGTCTAATAGGAAGATTTTAATTTCATCAATATAGAATTATATAAAACTTGGGAAACCCAAGTCTTTTATGTTAGAACTCTGTCTGATGAAACACACACCGAAATCCGTTGGATTTGGAAAAAAACTAGCAAAAAAAAATTACCCAGTATATGGGTATTTTTGAAAGTTTACTTTTAGGAGATATATATATATTATTGATTTTTTACCCAGTTATTTTTAAATTTTATAGTTAATTATTAATACCATATATAGAGAATTACAGGATTTTAATTTAATTAACGATTGACTCATATTTATTGACTAGATTTGTTTGAGTAATAAATTGTCTTACTTTTGCTGCTTTATAACAGCTAAAAAAAAATCATGAAATTAATTAAACCCCTAGCAAAAATTACACAATTCCTCGCTCATCGTCCTGTGGTTATTATCCTTGTAGCATTCCTTAGCTTTGGGAGCTTGTAAAAGCAAAAGAAAGTAGTAGCTGCACCCTGCTCCTCGCGCTCAGTAAGAGCAAGTGAACCCCAACCTGGCCGGCCCTGTGGAATGCGAAACGATCACAGAGGAAATGGCTGCTTGAAAACCGTTGAAAATGCATTTAATGGTTGTGGCTAACGCAAGTAGCGTAAATGCCGCCAAACGGCAAGTCGATCCAGCCAGCATTGGCTTATGTTTTTTTCAAATCAAAGAACTCCAGTATTGATCGTAATCCATGAAGAAAATGGTATTTAAGGATTATGATGAGCCACTACCATCAAAAAGTAATTTGGATTACTTGAAAAGAACACAAAAAAGAATCTAACGTACATAGTGACATTAGACTTCTGCCGATGGTAAAGTTTCTGAGCTTTGAATTGGAGAAGAAATAAATAAGCCTAACCTCTAAAAATACTAAAAATCGAAAAATATCCTTACCCTTTTCTAGCTTATTCTTTGCCAAGCTCCATTGGAGTATATGCCGCCAATCTGACGAACGTTAGCCCGGCTAGAAAGCAAGCCAATTGACCCTCTTGCACTTGAAAAAGTAAAAGACCTTTCCAAATACACAGCAATCAATCGTAGCAAAGAAAACTTGCTAGTTTTCAAGAGCTAAACCGAGTGATGGACCGTGCTGAAGAGCTTTCGCTCCAGGTGCAAGAGATGTGGTGTATCAAAAGCAATCAACTCAATGACATCGCTTTATTATAAAAGTAAGTAACCGATACTTCGAGCGTATTGATGGCTTTGAACTACGATCGTAGTAAATATTACCTGGTATGATATTCAATACTCTCGGATCTAACGCGTCAGCCTGATTGCAGATATGTAGTGTGAATTACTATCTATCAGCGTTTTGAAAGGTACATCCATCGAGACAGGTATGAATTACAAAAGACACCACTAAAAAGTATCACCATCTACGCGAGAAAAAGCAAATCCCAAATTGCTGTAGAACCATTGAATTTTGGATGTCAACTGCTCGCGACGTGAGAGTGACTGAAACCTCAGTATGAAGAATAACCCTCATCTTAATGCGATATTTCTTCGCAAGTATCTCTATATTTCCCAGGCGCAAGGCTTAGGCACCCGGGACTATAAAAGATGACGTGTAGATTAGCGTTCATCTAACCAAACAACTCATCAATTTTTTTTAGAAAGATTCAATGTGAAGAATCTCCAAATGGAGAAATTAGTAATTATCCTGAATGATTCACTTTATCAGCAATGTGCCCCTCGCAGCAAGGGTTTCATTCAGATCTGTTTGAATTAATCAGACTTCTTCCATTCCAAAAGAACTTAAAGCCCAATTTAATCAATACGGTATTGACGTTCATCCTATCCTCAATATTCTTAAACTTCCCACCGGAAGGCTGGTTATTCTTGAGGTACAGACCCCAATTAGTTATAAAGGAAAAAGAGTGAATCGTCACCATCAATCTGAAACTCAGACCCGAACGTCTGGGATAATGAATGGTATTTGATGACGTTCTCTTCGCCCCCTTTAAGAAATTATTCAAAATAAACCTGTCTGGTGGAGTAAGAAGCGATTTTCTTCATCCACTCAGTCACGAAGACTTGGTTTTATGAATTTGAGAAAGGCTTTTTCAGGATTCCAAGTCCCCTGAAAAGCCTTCACCAACAGATTACAAGCCAGACTACCTCCCTTAATTTCTCTATGAAAATGAAACTTGAAAATCTCCGATTTGAAACCGTATCGGATGGCAAATTCCATTTCCTTCCAAATTGAAGCTGGTGATTTTGAGTCCAAATCAGTTTAACCGAACCAGGTTTTTAATAACAGGTGGGTTGATTCAATCTGGTCAAGCTGGACCCGGTATAAAAAACTATTCAAATACATTTATAATCAGAATTAATAGGATTCTCTTTACCCTTTATTGCTACTTCTGAGCTCAGCGGTTTTTGCGCACTATAAAGGCACAAACGACCAAGACGAAATCGAAGCTATTCCTCAAAGGTTGAGATCAAGTCGCTTTTTTGGAATACCTATAAATACACATTGCTCAAAAGGAGACTTTTCCGCGCGAGACAAAGACGTGGGATCCGTAGAGAGCTATCTAAAGATTTTAGAGACGGCCCTAGTGCAGGTTGAAGATGATTTTGCTGCTTGACGAAAAAGTAGTCACCAATAAGAACCGTCACATTCTTATTTGAAAGACCTTGAAGTTTTTCTACAAGACAATCATTTCAAGTTCAAAATCAGGGAAATGTGAAACCTATCAGAAGGATGAACGGTTCCTGTGTTTGTTTGCCTCAATTAGGATCAGACCAATCACTGCAGTTGGAACCAAAAAAAAATTTCTATACAAAGCCACGAATTTGTGGAAGTAAATCTCCCAGGAAAACGGGAAGAACTAAGATTGCCAGTAATCTATACCCAAAAGTATTCGGGAGAGAATGCTATGAGTGGTGGAAAGGCATCAAAGCCACAAATTGGAAGAGCTTATTTCAAAACTAGATTCCAGCTTTCTGAATTCACTCAGTGAAGTATAAATCAAGCTTTATAAATTTTTAGCGAATAGCCTCAGATCTTTCGGTACTATACCGCATAGTCTCTTGAATCTGATCCAATTCGAGGCCTGCGTCAGCTTCGCTACGTCGATTTGAGCAATACCAATATCACCGCTTTAGTCCAATTTCGAATATTACCTTTCTTGGAGCATTTTGGATGTTCAAAAAACACCCCGACCTTCCGATATTCAGTTTATCAAGTAGGTCCCGATAAAGCTTAAGAGCTTAAATACTCTTCTAGAACTAAAATTTCTGACATAGGATTGCCTTAACCAATCTAAAGTCCAATTCAGTCATTGGACAGCTCCCACTCTCCCAATTATGAGCTTGCAGTGCTCAATGAATTTGAATATGCCTGCAGCGCTTTGATCCTGCCAAATAAAGTGGTTCAACAAATGGCGAACATATTTTTCAAACTGAAAAACTTAAGAAACTGGATCTAAGCCAGAACAACCTGATTCACTTCTTGCCCCTTCAAAACTTACATCCATAAAGATTTGAATCTCCCAGAAACTAATATTTCTGATCTTTCATCCTTCATTGACTTCAATGACGCTGGAAGGATTGATTTGACTAACTCAGTTGACGAGCGATATCTCCTCGCTAAGTGGTATAAAATCACTCCGAAAGTACTGGTCGGATGAGACGGGACTTTCGTAAAAGTTCAGCAAGATAATTTATCCGTAGTAACCCGACGGTATTGTGATCACCATGTGAACGACTTGAATTCTTGGTGGAAAAGCTTCTCCCAACTGAAACGGTCCTCAAAAAGGAATCCTTCCATTTCGTCCCTGACAATCCATCGATCGAAATTTTTAAACATCAGACTATCGTTTTGACATAGTTTAGGTTTGAGTGAGTCAGGAATTTCGAGCGCTAAACCGATTACAACGATTTGTAAAGTTTGAGAAGATTGCATTTTTCAAGGTAGCCGCCGTTCAGATTTGAATTACCCCTTTGAGTGAGTAGACATTGATTGAGAATCAACAGAAACAAATACTAATGTGAGCTCAATTCTGCTGCAACTTTGTGAAAATGCAAACTCATTCGATTGACCTTTGCGTAGCCCCATCAATCAATATGATGTTTTAGCGCTGGAAAAATCAGATTACTCATGTAAATACATCTAAAAATTTCCCTGAAGAAGATTCCTGAGGTTCTTTCACAGAAAGCCAAACTTACTGTTATTTATCGACAGAGGAGTTGGATACGTGGTGGCGCCATGGAACCCTGATGGCAGGAGATCTTAGAAAGCCAGTTTTGAAATGGCGAGAAGCCCCTTCCCGAAGAACAATGCACCGAATGACTTCAAGCATCCTCACTTTCATTCCAAAGCCCTTTCTATCGTGAATATTCTCCGCTGACCATCTTTTGTCAACCTTCTTCGCTGACGTGTTTTTGATGCTCCTCTGGTTTCAATTTTCGCCATTAGCTGAGTTGAGCTTGTTGGGAAAATTAACCATTCTCAAGTCCCGTAATTGATTTCTCACCTGTTTAGTAATTAGTGAAATTGGATCACTGAATATCAGTAATACAGAAAGAGGATCTGACCCTCTACTTCTCCCTTCGAATTTGAAAGTTTGAATATTTCAGGAACAAATCTGAGAGTAAACTCAAGGGATGGAAAGTCTATCGAGCTGGAAAGAGGTGATTTGGCCAGTACCCAATCTTAGATCTCTTTGGGAAAAAGGGAAAACCCCCCTTAAAATTTTTTTTTTTTTTGGAAAAAAAGGAAAAAAAAAAAAAAAAAAATTTTTACCCCCAAAAATCCCCCCCCCTTTAAAAAAAGCTTTTTTTTCCCCCCCGTGGCTTTTTTTTTTTTTAAACCCCCCCCCACCAAATAAAGTCAGCGCTCCATCGATAATTTCAAAAGACAATCCTGACTGCGAAGTAAGATCTATCAAGAAGAGCTTCATTCAAGTGGATAATCGTTTTCTGTCAGTGTGCAGTCTAGCAGACTAAAGAAGCAGACCACAACTTGGATAGTCTGAATACTTGGACGCGTAGAGTGGAAGATTAAATTCAACCGACTTGATGTTGTAGCAAAAAAAGTCCCGGTTTCCCAGGAGCTTTTTTATGAAAAAGGGGTAAGAAAAATAATTATTAAAAGTCCCTTAAAGATTGCTAGAAAAAATTTTGAGAAAAGTTGTTTAATCACGCCTGGTAAAGGTAAATTGCTGACTTCCGAATTTTATACCCTGTACAGGGTATTTTTTTTCTCTTTTTTTGAGCCTATTTAAATTGAGTTACTTAATTTTTCATATAAATAATTGTATTCCTTAAAGAGGTTTAATTTTGGCATTATCAGAACTTCGAAAGAATCTTGATTTAAAATAGCGTTGGATGGGAATGAACAAGAATTGAATTCCAGGATCGGGACCAATAGGAATGTTGGTTAAGACTCGAGACTGCGGGTCAAGTCTAAAACTTAAAAGTGATTAAGTGCTTCAAACCAAAAGGGAAAGGAGCAATACAAGATTAATTCTAGATTCTGAAATTAAGTAATGATTCGAAAAGTCCCCGGTTTCTTCGACACTAATTTTAAATAAGGGTAAAAAAATATGATAAAAAATCCTTAATGATTTTATAGGAAAAATTCTGAAAAGTTGCTTAATCACCTTGCTATAAAGTAGAGTTGATTCCCAAATTTGTATATCCCGTTACTAGGGTATTTTCATCTTATTTCGAGCCTCTTTCAACGCACAAAAATTAAATTTTCAAATCAATCTATTGCACTATTTAAATGGGTTTAATGTAAATTTATATTTGCAGTTTAGAAATCGGCCATTGAAATCGGTAGATGGAAGAAAAATTGGTAATTCTACTTTTGAAGGTAAGGCAAAGAGAAAGTAGTATAAAAAAGGATTAGGCCGAAGTTTGAGCTTCGGATTAATTCTGAAGAGGAGGATAATCGCTAGTGTGCCAAGTCTGAATTACTGAATTAATGAGGCTTCTTACCAGGGAGCGACGTACCAAATTGCTCTTGAAACTTAAATGGAGGCTACAAAAAAAAGTCCCGTTTCCCGACTTTAATTTATGAAAAGGGGTAAAAAAATATATTAAAAGTCCCTAAAATTGTTTAAAAAAAATTCTGAGAAAAGTTGTTTAATCCCCTGGATTATAAAGGTAAAAAGCTGGTTTCCGAATGTTTATACCTGTAGAGGGAAATTTTTCATCCATTCTTCAAGCTATTTTTATTCCACCAATTTCTATGTTTTACCCGTTAATAGAGGTATGAACCTGAAGGTAAGGAACTGCCGTTTTTTTAGTTTTAAAAAAAGAGTCCCCACTTAAGGATATGCCTTAAAGCTCTGGTTTTTCTGTCCACATTTGGCCATTATTGCGATCCAGAGGCTTGATATTTCAGATGAGGGGGGTTATGCCTTGTTGGCTGTACCTAAGTCGGAGAATAGAGGGATTTTTAAATTACGATCTTTTTTTCAAACTCCTCTATAATTCAACGGGGCTTGAGTTTGGAATCATAGGGCTTCGAGTCATCCGATGATATTATTTTCATTGAGCTTTTGGCTTGTTATTTTTTGAAAAACTTGTTTGAAACAAAGACTTCCTTTTTCGCTATTCTTACTCGCATTAATCAGCTGTTTGCGGGATATGGATTTTACAACGACAACTATCTATAATTTCTATCAGTGTTGTGCTGTTTGTAGTGGTTGCACTCAATTTTAAAAAGGAATTGAATCTATGGGATGTTACTTTTTGGTTTTTGGTTTCTCAGTACTTTTTTATGCCCAAAAATCACCGTCTGTTCTTCTGTTCTCTAACATTGTTTATTTGTTGGTGAAAAGCACTAGTTCAGTAATTGGTGCGCATATGCTAATTCAGCCTGCCTTCCTGCTGTTGAAGGATTAAATTTTATTCCCTATTTCAAGAAAGTGATTAACCAGCCTAACTGGAGATTTGTTTTCTAATATCAGCGTCAGATTAACAGTAATACTTTGATAAAATACCAGCTACTGGTGGTTTTTGGGTGTTTCTAGTGGATGTTTTCATTGTTCAAGCCGTGGCGAAAAGTAGGTCATAAAATCTATTACCTAATTCTAATATTGGAATATTCAGATGGAAATAGTTTTCATAACAACTTTCATTTATTCTGATTGGATCACAGTTTTCTTTTGATCACATTTGCGGAATTTTTGCGCTGGCTGTTGGGAACCTTGAATTTCAAATAATCAACAAAGACGAATGGTTTTTTATTCAATTTAATTTTCCTTCCTTGTCGCTTCATTTTGGAATAATGTTTATTGGATGAAGGCTAGGGATCAATTAATTGGATTTTTGGCTATTGACTTAGCATCTTAATTCGAAAAAAAATACCGCAATTTCATTTTTAATTTCCACTTTTTTGCTTCCTTTGTTCATTGTTTTTGTCATTTTCGGTTGTTGGAATACCCCATATTAAGGAGTTCACTTAATGGCAATCCTGATCATGTTGGGAAATACTCAGCCCTGGGAAAGAAATCATGATTCTGACGCAATTCACATTCTGGAGGAACTAAAATCGAAGTTTAATGGCTTCGGATCGACGAGGAAATAGTTCTCTTTAGAACCCCCCCCCCGGGGAAGTCTGTTATTTATTAGGGAAACCTCCCCTTATTCCCGAGCTAATGAAGCCGTCTCAACAAGTTTTTCCAAGATGTAATGAAACTTGATATGATTCTTTTATATTTAGAAAAAGTTCCTTGATCTATCCAATGGCCTAATCAAAAGTGTTGATTGAACCAATGTGGAATTTATTGATCCATGGAAAAACTAAGCATAAGAAAGTTTTTTTCGAATTTTGGCAAATCTAGCTTGGTGGCTTTGGTGTGATTGGTTCTCCCTGGCATTTCAAACCAACGACGATAGCTCATAATGTGGTGTTCCGGACTACAGGCGACCTGAATCCCTATGCCTATTTAATTCATTCCGATTTTAAGCTGGTGTTTTCTAAACTCCTATACTTTTTTCTGAAATCCCCTGTAATCCTCCTGACCATGGTTTTCCGGTGAATGATGATTTTTGATCTTTTGGATGGTAGGAAAAAATTCCCAGCAATTGACCTTCAAATCTGTCCTTTCTTTTTGCATTTTTGATTCATTTTACTTTTTTTCTCATTTTCCATTGTTTCCAGCATTCGCTGTTTTTCAGCTGGAATTCCCGCAAGGAATCCTAAAGTGGAATAGCCCTAAGTTTTTAATTGAACCTTTTTCAGTACAGACATTCTCAATTCTATTCGTTTTTTGATTCGAGAAGCAAGTCCCGTTCTGAATTCTTACCGGAATGCTTGGCTAAATTTAAATTTTTAGGCCAAGGAGAATTTTTCAAGTCCCTAGGTTCCTTCTGTCAGTATTAAACTTTTTGATTAACCATCTGCATTCAAAAATAGGCTTGGGTGAATTTTCAAAAATTGGAATAAGCTTTAGACTGAAGTTTCGATCACCTTTTTGCCAATTGAGAAGGATGATTTCATAAAATGAGGATCCTACAACTTATATTTGCTAATGGATTTAATAACTTCCAACAGGAGAGTGACCATTGAGAAATAGAGAATTGGAAAGAAAGTTGAATCAAGATCGCCTTACATTATAACCTGCCAAATGGCTAGTCCAACGTAATGGAGCATGAGTTGGTTTTTATTCATTATTAACATTTTCCTTTCTCTATTATCCTTCCGATGGAAAGCGATTTTCCTTGTCCTCCTTTATAATTACACTTATTCTATCGCCCATTTTATTACTCAAAAGTCCAGATTACGCCAATTATTTTTGACATTTTTCAGTGCTTGTTTAGTAATTCCGTTAGGTCTTTCGAGGAATCTTAAAGCCTCCTAATCAATTTCATTGCCGATTACTATTGGGAATAGGAGTTCAATTCAAGTCTTTTTGAAAAAAAGGCAAAATCTCACTTCTCCGAAAATCTTAGCAAAAAACTGACAGTACACTTTAAGCATCGGCTGAGAGAAGCCGCAGGAGCGAACCTTCGGGATTAAAAATTTGCCAAACTATTCCCTTAAAATATGGGGTGGCCAACATATTTAAGAAAAAGACAATTATCCCAATCCCCTACTAAAACAGCATTTTTAGTAGATAAAGATATATTTCATTCCCTACCAAGGATAACTTTGAATAGAATTCCAAGCCCGAAAATAATTATGGAAATTTATTAGTCACAGTAAATGAAAAATTTTATTAAGTCAAAACAGTAATGGGCTTTCACTTTTTCATAATACTCTTTACGGTTTTCACTATTTTTTTCCTCATGAAGATATATTCTTTGTAACAATAAAAAATCATAACCGATATTTAATAGAATATTTTGGAGCTAAGGCCCCACTTCCAAATAAAACCAGGCACTACTTTTTGATTTACATATTGGGATTTTTATCTTTCATATCAAGTATCCTTTTTGTGTTTCCAAGTTCCTTCAAACAGCCTTATTACGACTGGATTTTAGAAGGGAGGTATCTTGTTGAGCCGGTTGTAGCAATTTTGGGTATGCTGTGACATTCTATTTCTAAGTCAATTTAATGATGGGGAATTTGGTACTATGGAGAAATCACTCAGACATTTGGTCACAATTCCACTTGATTGCAAACATTTTGCTTACTACTTTCAGAAAAACCTTTGACTGTTGATTCAAAGAAATCAATCCGATTATACGAAAACCCTTTTGAAATTGATCTTCTGATTATTTTGGATCAAGCCCAGTTTCTGTTTTTTGTTATGTGTCTGTTTTACCTATTTTATAATTTTCTGAAGAAAAACGTTCAACCTTCTTTCATAAACTCATTAATTCTAATCACTGGTAGTTTTTTTACTAAAATTCTTTGGAGAAATTCCTAATTTTCTTCATGGATCCAATATTACCTGAAGTTTTATCACCGCAGGAGAAATATCTAAAGTGTGATCATCATTTTGTGTGTTGAGTTTTCGATCAACCCGTTTCGACTTTATTTCAAGTATGCCACTGGTTTTGATGTATTTTTGATTCTATGGAGAAAAAGGCTTTTGGAGTCCTCAGTATTTCAACTTTCATTCTAATGCTTCTTTCTGCTTTTTTTGATTAATGGCGCTGTTTTTGCCTGAGTCAGTTACCGAGAGTTGCCCATGGTAATTTCTATGCAAATTCCTTGGACACTCTTTTTAAACACACCTAAGTATTAAAATAAAGTCCTAAACTGAAAAGCAGATAAACCCACCAAATTCAGGTTTGTATGTCTGTTATTTACTTGATCCAAGTCGGATCGGTTCCTTGCTTTTTGGGCTCAGAATATTCACCTCACTACCTTGATTTGAACCATTTGTGCTCAGTTATTTGATGGTTGGTTTTCCCATCCTCATCTCATAATATGGTAAAAATGTAACGAATAGGAATGATTTCTCTATCTGATAATTGGGAAGCTGATCCAAAGAATAATCTTTTAAAAACGAGCCGTATCAATCAATACCAAAAGGTTGCTTGAGCTGTAGCAGTGCTTCTGGCAGATTCTGGGGATGACTTAAAAGGTAGAATTAACCCTATGAATGATCATTTGAAGGCTTAAGGGAAGGATAGAATAAAAGAGCTAAGTCCGATCAAAACCAAGATTTTGGTACCAGTTGATGTAAGAGCTGAAATCATGCTCAAGTTAAAAATAAGAGCAATGGGACTAATATATTCTTAAATCGTTCAGCGTATAGTTTTTATAAACATATTGAAATAAGGCAAACAAATCAAAAAAAACCCCAACTTAATAAAGTTTTCTTTCTGAAATATAAATGACAAAATCAATGGAGCTTAACACCAGAATTTTTGGAATGGTGTAGGAATTTTCCTCCAAGAATAAGTAAGCGCAAGTTAAGGTCGCTTAAGGTTGAATAGAATTCTTCAGAAACAACACACCTGTGGGAGCGTATCAATTCCCTACTAACCTGTGAAATGATTCGAACCATCTCACATGGAATAAAAACCTTAAGACAAATAGAACAAGGCCTAATGCAGAAGTAAGTAAAGCAAATGCCATTCCCTCAGTGAATTTTCTTTGGGTAAACGATCAACCAATCAATCCAAAAAACCCGTGCTTCGGATAAGCCCAAAAAAAGAATTAAAAATCAGTAAGAATTAAATCGATTCGATCCTGAACTTTTTTGGTAGCGCCTAAAATGAAGAAAAGAGTAAGAATACAAATGGATCACTTCAAGCATAAAACTAAAGGAAAAAAAAGGTGATCGAGAACCCAAAAATTATAATCACTAAGAATTGGACTTGGTACTCCCTTCTTTTGGAAAAAGCAACAGCACCACGCAATTGAAACAAAAAATTGAAATAATAGGAGAGTGGCCAACCACCGAAAAATCTCGCGAAAAACCAAGCAACGGTAGGCAGACCAGTGGATCAAACCCAATAAGAGTAGATCCATTTCAGTGAAAAAAATGCTGCTCAAAGTTTAGAGGTTTGGGGTAAAAAAGACTCCGCCATTTTTATATATAAAAAACTCATCAATAGTAGGGGATAGCTGCTCTAAAAAGGAAGAAGAAATAAAAATATGTTCCCAATAGGCCCTATTAGCAATAAAAGGCGAAAAATATAATGGCGATTTTTTCTAGATTCCATTCATACTAAGGCCGATGATAGGAGGGGGAAGATTTGGAAGAAATACTAAAGATTGGAGAAATTAAAAATCAAGTCTCCAATCCAAAATCCAATGGTTTCCTTCTCTATGGCTATTTTGTTTGATTTATTTGCTTTTAATCCGCTGTAAGAGTAATTGTTTCCACTGAGTTAAATTTTTTGACCAACCCGCTAATTCCAAAATGGGACTGACCGATGCGAAGCTTTAGGAATTTAAAATTAAAATTTCTTAAATTAAAATAAATAACTAAAATCTGTAATTTAAATTCTCAATTCCCTCCATTTTAAATTCTCAATTCCTCCATTTTAAATTCTCAACCCATGGCAAATACAGCCTCGATAAAACGTTCAGGTTCGAAATAATAACTGCTATCTAATTTAAAAGAGAAAGCAGGCATTTTAAATTGCTGACAGCCTATAAAACCGGAACCACTCTAATTGGAGCTAACGTGCGACAGAAGCACAAGCTGCCCATTCACAAGCTGATTTCGTGCAAAACTCACTATCAAATAAAGAAAGCAAAAGAGAAACTAGTATTGGTTTGAGACTTTTGTAGGAAAGAATTGTTGCAGAGAACCATAGTCGATGAGCTATTTTAAATCAGAGATCGACGAGATATATGCCTTTTAAAATTCCATCATTAAGAAATCTCGAGAAAATCTAAAATAGCCTACCTGATTTCTCATTTTAAATTCTATTCAATCATCAAAAAATCGAAAGGGGATTTCACTTAATTTAAATTTTAAATTTTTTCCAATTTAAATTCTTTTGCTCGAACCTTAGTCACTTCCAAAAACCCGAATTAAATTGCTTGCTGAAGTTCTTCTCGCATGCATTCGGTTTAGCCTGCGTTCCTCGCCAAAGACTTTGATGAATTCTACTAATTCGGTACGAGTCGAACTCAAACGCGCCTCACCGAAGCTGGATCGGCCGTGTCGGTAGATAATGGGAAAACAAGGTTATCGGCAACGAGAGACATCCCTTTTTTCACTGAAATTCAGGGCTATGGTCTCAAAGTTCTTTAAGGCTTTTAGATGAACTAGTTGAGAAATTGCAAACGAATGGGGCGTAGAGCGCCGCTATATCAATGGAAGATTAGCAAGGGCAAAGATTCAGGGACGGTTGAGTGATTCCTCATCGGTAAGAAATCTCGATGAAACTTACCTGGATTTTATCTCTCGCTAAGACTTACAAAAAGTAAAAATCGCAAGGTGAAAGTCGAAATCTTGGAAGTAGAGTCCAGGGAAATATCTCAGGAATCTTGGTTTTTGGGGAATAAGTTAAAACTGATAACATTTTTAAAGTACAACTAATTAGAAATTAACAGCATTAGCTTGAACACCAAACCAAACGTAAAATCATCCAAGCCAGCATCCCGTTGGAAAATGGTTGACTTTAAGGAAATTCTGGAGAACAAAGACCCTTGTATTTCCTTACCTCGGAATCAAGCTCGATATGCCCAATCCATCTTAAGCGTTTTCTTGGGCGAATTTCCAACCCCTGTTTTCCACCATAGTCTTTACGTTGGTTTTGGGGACTAGCGCAAAGTGGATCGATGGAATGCCCTATTTTCCTGTTTCCTACTGCGGTTGCCTTGGAATTATTTCTCAGGCCGTAACCGAGTCAGCTAATTCCCTGATCCAGAAATCAAACATGATACCAAGTCTTAAATTCCCAAGATTGGTCCTCCACTTTCTGCGATCCTCTCCAACTCTTGGACTTTTGATCGCTTTTGTTGTAGTGTTGTCCTGTTGATTATTTTCAGTCCACCCAGGAGGTGACTTTGATTTTTGCCATCTATTCTTCATTGCTTAATGACCTCGCTCGGTATAGAATGTTCTTCTGCCTTGGCATGAAATACGAGATGTCAAACATGCCTGACCTTTATGTGCACTCCTGTATATTGCCGCTCATAAGCTACAGTACCAATGCCGTCCTGAGAAATATATCCCCTTACATACTCAACCCCATGGTGGGAGTAAGAAGGTTAGGGCTGCTTTTTGAATCGAGTACCTATTCCTGGAATGGCCTCCTGGCCTGAAGTATCCTATCAGTCCATTCTTGTTTCGGAAATGATTATTTCCGGAGATGAACGAAATTTTTTGCAAGATGTGGCCTAGTGAAAATGTTGTCCGCTCACATCAGTTGTCTCCTTCGGGTTGTTTGCCTTCGGCGTTGTCAAGGTGTTCCTTCGGGTTGTTTTGCCTTCGCCTGTCTCCTTCGGGTTGTCCGCTCGCGTTGTCCTTGGCCTTGTGAAGTTTGCTTGCGCTGTTGTCATGGTTGTCTGCTTCGCGTTGTCTGCTGCGCCCGCTTTGTCTGCTTCGTGATGTCAGACTACACGCGTCACATTTTCAAAGTAATTTTGCTTCATTACGAACCAACCTGACAACCCCTGACAACCAAGAGAACCAAGACCAACCCAGAAACCGCTCGACAACCAACGACAAACTCAGAACAACCTCTCAACTGTAAATACGATAAAAAGCTATCGGACTAGAAATTTCAAAGAATCTTTAGAACTGTTTTTATTAAAGCGCAATCGATTTAGCTAATAACTTCCAAATATGCGTTTTATGAAGCTTGGAAGCCAGCTTAGAAGGTCTGCAGAATTCAGTTAATTTCAAACATTGTGGAAGGGTAATGGAAGAAGGAGATTATAAAAATGATTTATCAAGTTTTGGTTTACTCTCCATGCGAAGCAATCTTGAAACGTTAAATGACTTACGTAAACTGATGTTTTATATCCAGACTTAGGAAAATATTGATGATTTGGCCAAAAAAATCGATCACCTAGGAAATCAAAATAAGCCAACTTAATTAGTATGTAAGAAGAATTGGAAGGTTAAGTGCATGCCTTCGGCGTTGTTCGCTTGCGCTGTTTTCCCACTCATTGTGTCTACTTCGTGTTGTCTACTTCGTGTTGTCTACTCGTGTTGTCCGCTTCGCGTTATCTGCTTTCGTGATGTTGCTGCGCTGTTTGCATGGTTGTCCTGCTCGCGTTGTTCTGCTGCGCAGCTGTCCTGCCTCGGGATGTCAGACTACACGCGTTCAAAATTTTTTACAAGTTATTGCTTCATTACGAACCAACCCTGAACGAACCAAGAGAACCAAGAGAACCAAGACAATCCCTGAAATCCTCGACATACCCTGACAACCAAGAGGACCAAGACAACCTGAAATCACTCGACAACCCTGACAACCAAGAGAACCTTGACAACCTTGATAGCATTGCATATCCCGTCAAACCACCGACTAACTTGACACTAAAGCTCTCCATCGTATCCCCAGTCTATAAGTGCAGAAAAGCGCTTTCCCCGAACTTACAGAAAGGATAGAGTCCGCTGAAGTTCCATTTACCCAGATATGAAATTATCCTGGTCGAAGATCCCTGGCCCGGATGGAATCTTGGAAGGTTATCGAACAACTTTGCCGCCACTACCCACATATCACAAAGACAAAGCTTTCCGCAATTTGTGGGGCAGCAACTACGCCATCCACTGCAAGCTTGGATCAGGCAAGGGTGATTGTGGTAGTCATGGACCTGTGATCTACAGGATAGACCAGAGGAAATTCCTGCACTTTTTCATAAAGCTCAAAGAAGGATTGAGGTCGTTTGCTAGAAGAGCCAATCGGCAAGACGGCTTTTTCAGCGACTTCTCAAAAGCTTTTCTCAAAAAACTAGCCGACATTAGCTTTGGTTGACCGGAATCACATCAAAGAATGAGACCATCGCAAATTTGGCATTTACAGTAAAAAAAGTCATTCAGGAAATCATCGCATGCGTGAGGTATCCGTTTAATTTTCCGACGATGGTTTCGCTGGTGGGATTTCAAACAGACCACACTGACGTAGCCCATGCAGCAATGAGGAAAGAGGAAGTAGCTTTACAACCTTAAGCGCTTGTTTATTGGCTTTGGATATTATGCTGGCCTACAGCGACAAGCCGATCCGGCTGACAGTAAAATTGGGGGCTTTTGGTCGCCTTATCTGGGTTTTATTTGCCATTTACACGCTGATCAGGTATTCCACAGGTGAAATTATTGTCGCTAAGGCTATGCAAAGTTTGATTATGTCACTTTGGCTCCTGACAGGAAATTTATTCTGGTGACTTTTGGGGATGGTCGGGCTCTATTTCGGGAAACCTTCGAAGGAGTAAAAAGAAGGCCAATATATATTGTGGAGAAGCGAGTGGGGTAAGTTCCGCCACGGGGACAGGTGTTCTCATTTGGAATTTCCCTGCTCGCTGTTCGCCACGGCGGACGGTGTCATGGTTGTCCTGCCTTCCGGTTGTCTGCTTAAAAGCTGTTTTCCGCACGCCCTGTGCACCTTTTGAGTAGCGGACGGTGCACGGGTTTGTCTGCTTCGCGTTATCACCGTAAATCATTTGCACATTAACTAAAAATTTTGCTTCAAGTACGAACCACCAGGAGAACCGACAACCGACAACCGACAACCGAGAACCCACAAACGACAACCGGACAGACCGACAACCGCACAACCGACAACCGAGAACCGACAACCGACAACCGAGAACCGACAACCGACAACCGACACCGTGTTTCGCCGTGGCGAACCGACAACGACAACCCCAGCCACCTTTGATCACTCCACTTCCCTTTTGACTCCAACCTCTTTGGCTATCCCTGTAGGGAAAATTGTAATATAGTGATTCTGGAAATGCAAATGAAGTTTAATGGTAGCTGCTGAAACTTCTCGCTCATTTACCTTTTTTCTAAAAGAATTTTAAAGGTTCAGGATCAAGCGATTCCAACCTGGTGGACCAAAAACCCCATCTTTCAAGAAAGAGCTTGATTTACAAATCACCGAATCCTGTTATTTTTAACTATGAAAAATAAAGGAATTGGAAAACTCAAGCTTAAAGAATTAGCCTTCCAAAGTGTATTTATTCCCGCTCACAAACTGACAATAGATTGGTCATCGGAATCGAAAAGCTTGTTATTCACTTTGGATTCCAAAAGGCCATGGAAGCATGATGAGATCTTGACGATTCTGGATTTGCATGGCATGATCACGCTGTCCTTCGAAAATGAAACACATGCTTCTATTGGTCTTATTTGCCAGTTTCGGAAGAGTCCAAGAGGAAAAGGTTCTTGGAGCAAAGTTGATAGGCGGCGGAACAAAAAGCCGTTTATCGCTGGGATTCAAAATACTCACTATCCCACCCAAGCGCCAATGTGCCAAGCGTTGGATTATATAAGAAACTGGAATAAGCTTGTAAGATACTGTTTTTGTGTATCATTATTTGGAATGGGAAATTGAAAAATTGAAAAATTTGAAGATTGGAAAATATTAGAGCAATGCTTTTACGGTAGAACTGCTAAAGCTGTTCCGCCACGGCGACAGGTGTCAGGGTGTCCGCTAAAGCCTGTTCCGCCAACGCCTGTGCAGCCTTTGGGGAGTAGCGGGCAGGTGGTGCCTACGGCGTTGGTCCGCTGCGCGTTCCCGCTCGCGTTGTTCAGCGTATCGATTTACACATGACTATCTTAGCTTCCTTCTATACCAAACGCACTCCGACCAACTCGACAACAATGAAAACATATGACAACCCAGACCAAACCCAATAAAACTAACCCTAACTCTTAGCCTACATTAACAGCCGGGTCTTAAAATTTGGCCACGCCCCGACAACTGACAACTGAACACCTGTCCGCCGTGGCCGGAACCGACAACGACACTGACCACCCACAGACCTGAAACCTTACATCCCCTTCAACAACCCTACCATCACCGCAACGAACGAAATACATTCAGCAAGCGGTGGCCTTGCCAAAATCTCCCGTAATGGTGAATTTTAACCCAGCGATGCCACATGTTCTTTTGAGCACGCTACGGGTTTCAATAAGTGCCTCTTGACCACTTCCTGTACCTGATGCCTTGGAAATGGCCGCGATTATCTTAGAATATTCAAACCCGTGCGACGTAAAGTGATCTTACCGAAGCTATACTTTTGTGTCCACTGCCCAAAATGCCTTTCGTGCTTCGGGGTGCCAATCGATTTATCGATATGCAACCTGAATCATCCGAATATGGATGTAAGAGATCTGCTAGAGCAGCTGATCAGTCCAAAAACAAAGGCAATCGTCCCCTGTGCACTATGGAGGTGTCCTTGTGAGATGGATTTGATCATGGAGATCGCCTATCGACACGGAATTATGGTAGTGAAGACGCTGCGCAGGGATTGATAGCTTGCTATCAGGGAATTAAGCTTTGGGAGGAAATCGGGCATCTTGGGAACCTATAGCTTCCATGAAAACTAAAAATTCCAGCGGAGAATGGGGGGATGCTGATCATTAATGAGGCCAAACCCTGGTCAAACGAGCCGGAATAATGCTGGGAAAAAGGAACAACCGAGCAGCTTTCTTTAGAGGGAGAAATCGATAATACGGCTGGGTAGATGGCTGGATCCAGTTTCTCCCGTCGAAGTCACTGCTCGCATTTCTTTGGGCACAACTGAAAACTTAGACCAGATTCAGAAGAAGAAAAGCCATTTTGGGGAAGACTATTCTCGCTATTTGGAAACCAATAGTCTAGAATTTTAGGGGAGGTATTATGGAGCATTGTTAGACAGTTTAAAGTTTAAAAATGGAAAATGATTCGAATCCGACATTTTAAATTCTGTCAGATTTTACTTCTACAATTAATGGCAAAATGCCCACCGTCTTTTGTTAACCTCCTTTTCCCAATGTAGCGAGTCGAAGCAGCATACGCCAAAATGATTTTAAATGACAAGGATCTTTAGCGGTGATTTCATTACAAAGCCTATCACCGCTCCGTAACGCCTCAAAAGCATTTTCCAGCCCAATATAGTCGTGATTTACCTAACCAGAATCGTTTTTTCAGATGCCTGCTTCGATTGCCAATGTTTTATGAATTACCGAAGTGGGTTCCGCCAACGGCGGACAGTGACGGATGTCCCTGCTTAAGCTGTTTCCGCACGGCGGAAAGGTGTCCTGCCTACGGCGTTGACCGCTTCGCGGTGTCTGCCTTCGGCGTTGTTTCCGCTTCGCTTGTTCCGCCACGGGCGACAAGGTGTCGCTTTCGCGTTGTCAAGAAATAGAGTGGTTAACTATTAATAAAGTAATATTGGCTTCAATACGAAAACCAACCACGACACTTCCGCCGTGGCGGAACCCGATAAACTCCAGATAACCCGTAGAAACCGAAAACCGAGAACCGAGAACGACACTGTCCGCCTGGCGGGTAACGCACACCTGTCGCTACTCCAAAAGGCGCAAAGGCCTGGGAGGAACCGACACCATCGCGACTCCAAAGGCGCACAGGGAAGCAGAAATCACTTAAACCCTATTTTCAAACCAGCAACTCACATGTCATTTAACAAAACAACTCAAAAGCATAGTCTATCGAAATTGTGTCCCATTTATTGGATTATTTTCATGTATCCCTTGAGCGAGAGTTACTTTTCTGAGGTAAGTAGATTTATAAAAAACTACATCCAAGGCTACCATCAAAACCACTCATTCGATCGGACCAGACGGAGATGGAGGAATATTTACTTCCGGATGATTTGGATGGGATACTGCCTGTTGTTTCTCTTGCAGGTTGTGGATGTTTTAGAGTCGCGATTTGAATTACAGCTCGCGGAGCGCGGAATGGCAAGTCTTCCTTGCGGCACTATTCTGTGGAGAACCGAAGTATAGCCATCCTCACTTTCATTTCAGCAAAGAAGATTCATTGGGGCGAATGGATCATGGGCATCTATATGAGCATTGGACGATGGTTGGCCGATTCACTGCCCAAATTGATACTACTGCCCCGACTTTACTGCCTTTCAACAGATGGATTGGAGGTTTTGAGTATGAAAGATCTTTCGATGAGTCAAGCCACCCTAAATCGTTTTTCGCATCATGTCATTGAAGTTTCATCCACGCATTTCGATCCGAATCTTCGAAAAGTTTTTCCATAATAGTTGCCGCCGGATTTTTGACACTCCTGATCAATTCACTCAATTGTGCCATCATTCATCCCAATAACATTAAAAAGCCAGTCACGATAAAGGAATAGATCTCTCCCCATCATCTTGTGGAGTTTACACTCGGTGAAAAACGAAGGCTAAAAAAGCGAAGTCTTCATCCACGGGAGAGCTATCAGCTGGATCAGATATACGTACAATGGAAAAGTCGAATTACTCAAAAGTTTGGTTTAGGTAGTGTATTATACAATTGAAATATTGGGTGTTTTCGTGGAGCCCAGTAGCCTTATTTTTTTTGTTCATTGTGAGACCGGAAAGATGTCTGCCTGCCAGCGTTGTCCGCTAAAGCTGTTCGCTCACGCCCTGTTGCGCCTTTGGAGTAGCGGACA